>MDTA01084065.1_pt1 | contig 11746 bp, 9 predicted proteins | sample 811151 | NCBI WGS metagenome assembly MDTA01 (sample SAMN05326648, study PRJNA326480) | marine metagenome | isolation source: seawater | place: Indian Ocean: South | collected 2010 | reverse complement strand
GCTGGTTATCAGCTTGATTTCATGACGTCGTTTGGCAGGAAGCCCCCGGCGTTGCCCCCCAGCATGGAAGAGGGATATCTGGATCCACCACTTCACAAGGTTGTCACAGACGCTCACTACGCGAAGCGGACAACCGAAGTTCACGAATCAAATCTTCTCGACAATCCAATTAATCTGTCTGAGAAGATCTCGTTGATGCCGTATTTCAACGGACCTAATTTTGGATTAGAATTAGCAGCATTTCACGAAAGAAGAGAGGAATTCTGGAAAGAATTTGTTGATCCGTACGATGCGCTGCTTCTCCCTGGAGGTAGCGGGCCCATGGCAGACATGGTCAACAACGAAAGGTTGCATAATCTCATTCTTGGATATGTTGATCGTGACAAGCTGATTGCAGCTGAGTGTTACTGCGTCACATGCCTCGCATTCGCCAGGGACTGGACGGATAGGAAGAGCATTATTTGGGGCAAGCATGTCACTGGACACGCCAGGGAATACGACTACAAGGAGAACACTGGCTTCGCACAGATGTACGGCTTTGATGGAGAGCCGATGAACACAACAGCCAACTTCGGACCTCCGTTCTACCCACTCGAATACATCCTTCGTGATGCCACTGGCCCTCATGGCAAATACCACGGTGGTGTCGGGAAGAATCTCTCAACCATCCTGGATTACCCCTTCCTGACGGGTCGTTCCACGCAGGACTCGGCACTGGTTGGAGAACTGGTACGGAAGGTCCTGGAAGACGGTCTTCGCCGCTACGGCTGGTAAACCAAACAACGAAAGGGCGCCTTAGTAGGCGCCTCGTTCTTCACTCACATCTTGAGAAATTATGAAAGGACATGAGGCGATCCTGAGGCAGTTTCTTGCCAACGACCTGGACCATATGTTCGGGAACCCAGGGACTGTGGAACAGGGTTTTCTGGATGCTTTGGCCGATGTGCCAGAGATGAAGTACATCCTCACCCTTCAAGAATCAATTGCGGTGCTGTGTGCAGACGGCTACGCCAGGGCACGGTTGAAACCAGCATTGGTACAGATTCACAGTTCACCGGGACTCGGCAATGCAATCGGTAATCTTTACCAAGCAATGCGAGGACAGGCTCCACTGGTTGTCATCGGCGGAGATGCGGGAATCAAGTATCAGGCCATGGATGCACAGATGGCGGCTGATCTTGTGGCCATGGCAGAGCCAGTAACCAAATGGTCTGCCATGGTTCAGCATCCGTCGAGTTTGCTGCGGATGGTGAGACGAGCCATCAAAATCGCCTCAACTCCTCCCTGTGGCCCTGTTTATCTCTGTCTACCCGAAGACATTCTGGATGCAGAGGTCACGGAAGAAATCTTCCCAGCCCATGTACCAAGCTTGGCGACGACGCCACGGGGTGATGATTTGGAGAAATTGGCCTCAGCGGTTGAGCAGGCCAGCAACCCAATCATCCTGGTGGGTGATGGAGTTGCTTGGACCGGGGGAGTCGACCGCGTGGTTGAACTGGCGGAAACCATGGGGGCAAAGGTCTATTCCGCCGACGGAGGTGAGATTAACTTTCCCGACGATCACCTACTGAACTACGGAAGTACAGGACACATGTTCGGGGATGCAAGTCTTCCGATCATGAGAGGGTGTGATCTCTGCATCACGCTTGGAGCCTACTTGCTACCAGAAGTATTTCCACATCTAGGTGATATCTTTGACCCCAAAGCAACGGTTATTCATGTGGATACCGATGTCAATAATATCGCCAAAAATCATCGGGTCGACATTTCCTACGTTGCCCAACCACATACTGTGATCGAGGGCTTGATGCCCTTAATCAAGCAGCTGCCACAGAACTGGCACAATGCCGCACAGGAGAGAAGAAAAAAACTGGAAAGCGAATCCCCTGTGACCAACAATGACGTCGACGTTAATTACGAAGTTGCACCGAAACACGCAAGCGGCGAATATGACGGCAAGAAGTTATCAATGCGTTCGGGCTATTTCATAAAGACTCTCTCTGAAATGCTACCCGAAAATAGAATTATTTTTGATGAGGCACTAACAAACTCGCCACCTGTCAACAAATACCTGCCAGGGCGTGCACCCGGTGAACGAATGTTGACACGGGGTGGTTCATTGGGTACTGGATTCCCCGGAGCCATTGGTGCCAAGATTGCTCATCCTGATCGATGCGTTGTTGGCTTCTCCGGTGATGGAGGAAGCATGTACACAATCCAATGCCTGTGGACAGCAGCACGTCACAACGTTGCAGCGAAATTTGTGGTCTGTCAAAACAGATCGTACAAACTTCTGCAGGCAAACATTAGCAAGTTTTGGCAGGAGAGAGGAATTGAAGGAAGGGAGTTCCCCATTCCTTTTGATCTATCCAAGCCGGAAATCTGCTTCAACGAAATTGCAAATAGCTTTGGTGTTGCAGGAGAGCAAGTTGTTCGACCTGATCAAGTTGAAGATGCGATTGCAAGAATGCTTGCACACAATGGACCTTATCTGATCAACCTGGTGCTCGATGGTGCTATTAGACCAGATCTGATCGGCGTTCACTGCGGACAATAAACCGCAACTAGCAATCGCCTAAACAGGGGAGCCGGCGGGCCAGTCTTGGCTGATCCGCCGGTTTTTATTGGGGCCTAAGAAAAAGGCAATCGACTGGAGAGCATAGATGATAAATGTCGAATAATGCATATAAAAATGTAAAGGGCAGGGCAAGCAAACTGAGACGTGGCTAATTTAAGGCTGAACTCAACATATGCAAAATGTCGGCCAACACGCAGTTCGACGAAACGTACGATTATGTTGTGGTTGGCGCCGGAGCCTCTGGATCTGTCGTTGCCAGTCGCTTAAGCGAAGATCCCAACATCAAAGTACTTTTGTTGGAAGCGGGTGATATGGATGTTGACCCTGCAATTAAAGAAACCGCAGTCACAGACCTGTTCAAAGTCTGGAAGCCCGAGCTGAGCTGGGGGCTGGAAACAGAACCAGAGCCCTACTGCAAAAATCTCAAAAAGCCGCTGATCCAAGGCCGAGTCCTTGGAGGAGGATCAACGGTGAATGGACGTATTTTCGTCCGTGGGCATCGCCGCGATTATGACAATTGGGCTCATCTTGGCAATGAAGGCTGGGCCTATGAAGATGTCCTCCCCTACTTCAAGAAACTGGAGGATTTTGAAGGTGGAGCATCAGAAACAAGAGGGGTCGGTGGTCCCATCCATATCGCAAAACTGAAAGATCCGACACCGACAGCCTTGGCATGGGTCGAAGCATCCAAGCAGCAGGGGTATGGTGGAGCTCCTGATTACGATTACAACAGTCTTGAGCAGGGCAATACAGCCACACTGACGCAGTCAGCAACAACCAAAGATGGGCTTAGGAATAGCACCGCCGTTGGTTATGTTCACCCAGCAATGGATCGCGCCAACTTTACATTGAGAACAAAGTGTGAAGTCAGCAAAATCATTTTGGACGGTGCCAAGGCAATTGGTGTCCAATATGCAAGCAACCTTGATCGCTTAGGAGCAGAGGTTCGTGGCACCCCCGAGTATAAGAACATTAAAGTCAACAAAGAAGTAATCCTCAGTGCAGGACCTTATCAGTCTCCTAAAATCCTGATGCTGTCAGGAATCGGTCCCAAGGATCACCTCGCTGAGCACAACATCTCTATCGTTAAAGATCTGCCAGGGGTTGGTCAAAATCTACAGGATCACATTGTCGGTCGGATGGCGTGGAAGTTCAACGACAATGTTGATCTGAGCCAACAAAACGTGCCTTCGATTATCAGCGAAAATATGCACTTTACCTATTCTCGGGAAGGGCTCGAAAAAGCAGCATCGCCAGACATCCAATTCTGCGTTGGAGGCTTCATGTTCCCTGACGTCTCTCCAGACCCTGGTTTCACGGTAGTCCCAGCAGTGGTTCAGGCGCAAGGAACTGGAAGCGTCAAGCTCGCATCGTCCAACCCATTTGACAACCCGAAGGTAGTTCACAACTACTTTGAGAGTGAGGAAGACATGAATGTTTTGTTAAAGGCATTCAGAAAGGCTCGGGACATCGTCAATTCCTCTGCGTTTGACCATCTTCGAGGAGAAGAAGTTCTTCCAGGTGCTGACAAGCAATCAGACGAAAGCCTGAAAGAGTATTTCCGGGACACCTCATTTACCCAATGGCACCCATCCTGCAGCTGCAAAATGGGTTACGACACAATGGCAGTTGTTAATCCCAAATTAAAAGTGCATGGTGTCGACAGTCTTCGCGTCATTGATGCATCGATTATGCCATTTATTGTCAACTGCAACCTGAATGCAACCTGCATCATGATTGGGGAGAAAGGTGCCGATCTTGTCAAAGCTGACAACTAAATAATAAGGAAACAACCACAAGCTTCTCATCGCATACCGAGCCTTTAGTGTTCATAATGTGGTGAGAAGCTTGGCTGCATCCACACACCAGATGACAGCAAAACAATCTCTCTGCTTTTTAGAACGGTGAACATCACTTGCACAGTCAACAACAAAGCGATTGAAGCGGATGTTGCACCCAACAAGCTTCTTGTCGATTTTCTGCGAGAAGATCTTGGATTAACAGGAACCAAAAATCCGCTCGATTTCGGTCAGACCGGTGCTTGTACAGTGCTGTTGGACGGTCAAGCCGTCAAAAGTTCCATGATGCTTGCTGTACAGGCTGATGGGAAAAAGATTGTCACCGTTGAGGGTTTGGCTGATGGTGAAGCACTGAACAAGCTACAGAGCAGCTTTGAAGCATTTCATGCCGTTCAGTGCGGGTATTGCACACCAGCAGCGCTGCTCGTATTAACTGAACTGCTGGACCGTGTCGCCAAACCAACAGAACAAGAGGTTCGAGAACAATTGGACAATGTGCTGTGTCGTTGTACCGGTTTTCAGAACATTGTCCTAGCGGCACTGGATGCAGCAGGAGTCCAACAGTAAACGCGACACTATTCAATTAGTTCCTAAAACCTATTCATCCAAAGACGGTTTTTAAGCAATGACCAACTCACCTATTCTTGGATCTCCAGTCAAGCGGAAAGAAGACAAAGCTCTGCTGAACGGTTCAGCCAAGTTCATGGCTGACCTGAGCATGCCAGGAATGGTACATATGGTCTTTTTGGACAGCCCTTATGCACATGCAAAGCTTAAAAATATTGATTTATCCAAAGCAAAATCAATTGATGGCGTTTTAGAGATCATCACGGGAGAAGACATTAAACAGTACAACCCGCTACCCGTATTGATGAATCCGGCGGGAGAAAAAGGGAAATTCCCACCACATCCTTGGGGTTTTCCGGCAGGACAAACAATTCTTGCAGTTGACAAGGTCAGACATATCGGAGAAACGGTCGCTGCAGTCGCAGCGACAAGCCTTGAAGCCGCACAGAAAGCGGCCAAGAGCATTGAAGTTGAGTACGAGGTTTTACCTCATGTGCTTGATGCAAGATCAGCTCTAAAGGAAGGTGCTCCCGTCGTTCACGACAATATTCCAGACAATGTTTGCCAGTATGTAAGCTGGGGAAACAAAGAAGAAGCAGAAAAAGCAATTGAGAATGCAGAAGTTGTTGTAAAGCATCATCTCCCCTATCAATTAGTCAGCGCCTCACCGGTCGAAACTCGTTCAACGATTGCGGACTACGATTCGACAACAGAAGACTACACGCTTTGGACCAACACACAGATACCACATATCAACAGAGCGGCGCTCTGTGGTCTTGTATTGGGAATTCCATTCAACAAATTGCGTGTTGTCGTTCCAGAGGTCGGTGGTAGTTACGGCTGTAAGGGATACATCTACAACGACACAGCAGTCGCACTGGTGATGGCGAAGAGAGTGGGTCGGCCAGTTAAGTGGGTTGATACACGAGAAGGACTCTATCGACGCACGACCCATGCAAGAGGTTCCGATGTTGACGCCACTATTGCGGGTGACAAGTCAGGAAAAATATCCGCCCTTTATTGCAGTAACTTTGCCACATTAGGTGCTTACTCCACATTTAATGGTCCCGGTGCTCCGGCAGCATTGACGGGAATGAGCGTGACGGGCTCCTACGCCATCGACCATCCATTCTATGAAGTCAACATTGCCTACTCAAACCGGCAGATGGTTGGACCAATGCGTGGTGCTGGTCGAACAGAAGGACTTTATGTCATTGAACGACTGATTGATTTGTATGCAGACGAAATTGGAATGGACCCAGTCAAGGTCAGAAGAATCAATTACATTAAAAACGATCAATTCCCCTACAAGAACGGACTTGGATTCACCTACGACTCTGGAAATTATGAATTAGCTCTGGATCAAGCACTGGAAAAGGCCAACCTAAAATCGTTCGATCAGAAACGCGAGGAAGCTGCGACGCGTGGCAAATTACTTGGTTTTGGTGTTTCCTCCTATGCGGCAGTCACGGGAGTGGGTCCGTCGCCATACATGCACAACGTCATCGGCTTGAATGGAGGAACCTATGGCACTGCACATTTAAGAGTGCATCAGAGCGGGGATGCACAATTGCACATTGGCAGTCAGCCCCATGGCCAAGGTCACGTCACTGTGTTCTCACAGGTTGTTGCAGAAGAACTGGGCATAGATCTGGACCGGATTGAAGTAATTCATTCCGATACCAAAGGGAATCTTCCCATCGGTGGCAGTTATGGATCTCGTTCTTATCAGATTGAAGGTGGAGCTGTTGCCGTTGCCTGTCAGAAGGTGAAAGCAAAGGCGACAACTATGGCTGCTCACATGTTGGGGTGTACTGCAGAGGACATTGTTCATCAGAGCGGTGAATATTCAGTTCGATCAGATTCCAGCAAAAAAGTGACCTTGCCTGAGATTTCAAACGCCTTACACAATGCATGGGATCTTCCTGAAGGTCTCGATCCAGGTCTGGAAATGATTGCCTACTGGGATCCAAAAGACTTTGCATTCCCCTTTGGAAGTCATGTTGCATTCGTTGAGGTGGATCAGGACACAGGAGAAGTTGACGTCGTTCAATACATCGCAGTGGATGACTTCGGCAAGGTCTGTAATCCAGGCATTGTTGATGGGCAAACCCATGGCAATATCTACGCTGGTCTGTCACAGGCTCTTGTCGAGCAGATCGTGCATGATCAGAGTGGTGTCGTTACCAATTCCGTTGGTTTGGACTACGGCTCTATCCGTCCCTCCCGACTTCCGCTGTTTGATGTCGCAAGAACGGAAACGACCACACCAAATACACCCCATGGAGGCAAGGGTGCGGGTGATGTCGCGATCAATGGTGTACCGCCAGCCGTCGTCAGGGCTGTTTGCAATGCCATAGGAGTCAAGCACATAGATACACCATTAACACCAGAAAAAGTGTGGATGGCCATGCAATCAAAATGATTTCAGGTTTATTTCGATCACCCACTCTGTATTCAACAACGACATCCCATGCTGACCTCTCAATTTGATTACAAAGCACCAACAACGGTCAAAGAACTCTTCAACGACTTGCATGCTTACCCCAATGCAGCAATCTTGTCAGGGGGTCATTCTCTGGTCAGCCTCTTAAAGACAGGTGCCATCAATCCAGATGTCATCATCTCGACGGACAAAATCAAAAGTTTCAAAGAAATAGAAGAAGAGACTGACGGCTCATTCCTCATTGGCTCATCCGTACCACTATCGGCTCTTCTCGATCATTCCTCTATAGGGACAAGGTTTCCCGCCCTTCGTGAAGCGATTAAGAATATTGGTGATCGTCAATACTGTAATCAAACAAGTATTGGCGATGAATTCTCCTATCAGGGAAGCTCGATGGGAGTGCTGGCAGTTTTGCTCAGCTATGGAGCAGAATTTCACTACTCCAAGGGGAGTGAAACAATCAAGATCACGAATCCGCTTGAAAAGCCCAAACAAGCAATTCTGTCATCAATACAGCTGAAACTCGTCAATGGGACAACACAAGTACGGGAAATCAAAGATCCTGTCAGCTGCTTGCCACTGTGTGGTGTCGCTGCACAGGTTCACGGAAGCAAAGATGCAATCCAAGCAGCCAACTTCACCATTTATGGAAAGGGAATCACACCCACCAGATTGACCGCAATCGAAGACCACATTAAAGAAGCGGGAATAGTCAGTGCGATTGAAGCCGACAAGATTGGTACGGTGCTGACTACAGCTGTTCAAAAATCGGCAACAAATCCCGCTTACCTGACGAATCTCGTCTACTCTTTTACAAAAAAAATAATGTCAACGGTTTAATAAATAAGTCAATCCAAACCATGGAAGACACGATCCAATTGCGTGACGGCAATCAGATTCCGAGCGATGGATTCGGGGTCTTCCTGATACCTGACGAAATGGTCGTCGAACCGGTTTGCGCGGCCATTCGCCTTGGTTATCGCCATATCGACACCGCTTCGATTTACAGGAATGAACGAGGTGTCGGCCAAGCCATCCGAGACAGTGGAATTGATCGAGAGGATCTATTTATCACAACAAAGGTCTGGAACGACGCTCAAGGGCAAACTCAAACAAGACAATCCTGTCTAGACAGTCTTGAAAAGCTTCAAACGCCATATCTTGACTGTCTGCTGATCCATTGGCCAGCTCCTTCTCGTGGTCTCTTTTTAGAGACATGGGAAGAAATGATTGCCCTACGCGGAGATGGACTCGTAAGGTCGATCGGCGTTTCCAACTTCCATCAGGAGCACCTCGAGACAATTATTCAAGCCACTGGCGAAATCCCGGTTATCAATCAGATTGAATGCCATCCATGGCTGCAACAAAACAACCTACGCCAGTACCACACAAGTCTTGGGATTGTTACTGAAAGTTGGAGCCCACTGGCCCGAGGGCAGCTACTCGAAGAACCAACACTCCAGAGCATTGCAAAGAAGTATCAATGCAGTACGGCCCAAATCATCTTGGCTTGGCATCACCATATCGGCAACCTACCAATTGCCAAATCAGTCAACCCAACCCGGATCAAACAGAATCTGGACAACAAAATCACATTGGATGAGCATGACTTGAAGTTGATTCAGTCCCTTGAGAAAGGTCGGCGAATCGGACCTGATCCATGCACAATGTCTTGATGGTACTTAGATGATTGAGGAAATGCCTCAAGAGATCTATTCAACGCAGCTGTTCTTCCAGATGCCCTTGCATTGACGACCTTGCTGAGCCTGTTGCCTCCCACTGAGTATGGAATGCAGCTCGTGTCAATGGCCTTGGCGATCGTGGCTTTTGCCTATGCGGTCGTGGGGCACGCAGGTGCATCGGGATACATTGCCGTTTTTGCTCTCGCCAACGCAGCTCCAGAGCAAATCAAACCGATTGCCTTGATCTTGAATTTGGTTGTGGCCAGTGTGGGCTGTTGGAATTTCCTCAGAGCCGGACATCTGCCATGGAAGGACATCTGGCCGGTCTATCTCTTGTCACTGCCGATGGCATTGCTTGGCGGATGGCTCAATCTTCCGGGTCACTGGTTTCGTCCGATCGTTGGTGCAGTCTTGTTGTTATCAGCATGGAGACTGGGTACTGAATTGCAGGATCCGGTCTCATTGCGGCGTCCGTCTCGCTTGCAGCTTCTCGTGACAGGAGGCGGACTTGGTCTTCTAGCGGGCTTTACAGGTACAGGCGGTGGTGTCTTTCTCACTCCACTGATGTTGCTTTGCAGGTGGTGTTCAACACGTGAAGCCTCTGCTGTGTCTGTTCTCTTTATTTTGATTAACTCTGCAGCTGGGCTGACGGGGTGGTCGTTGGCGCATCCAGAAGGGATCAAGCAACTCATAGGTCAGACCTTGGTGAGCTGGGTTCTAGTTGTTCTGATCGCAGGAACAGTCGGATCGCGACTTGGAAGTCGCCATTGGCCTGTGACATGGATCCGACGGTGCCTTGCACTTGTTCTTGTCTTCGCTGCGATCAAGCTGATGGGATTCACACCCAATCTGCTGAGCAATTAACCACCGAGATAAGCCATTTCTGCACGGCTATCCATGGATTGACCTGCAGGATCAAGAGCTCTTTGCTCTGTTCGTTCTTCGCTGTAGCGATCATGACGTTGCCCCCATAGAGCAGATAAATGATTCCGCAGAGCATCGGGTTGACCATCCGCATCAAGGAGGAATGGTCTGAGATCAACACCACTCTCAGGAGTGGCAAACAGACAGGTGTAAGCCTTCCCATCAGCTGTGACACGTAAACGGTTGCAGTCACCGCAGAAGGGGGATGTGATGGATGCGATGACAGATAAGCGGCCCTGACCATCTCGATATCGCCAACGCAACGTGGTGCCATGGGGCTGGCGCTCAAGAGGTTCCAAAGGCCAACGTTGACCAACGATCTGAACCATTTCTTCAGCTGTGAGCACCGTGTCTGGACTCCAGCCATTGCGATTGCCCACGTCCATGAACTCAATCAAACGCAGCTCAAGACCACGCTCGCGGGCGAGGGCAGCCAATCCAAGTAATTGATCTGCATTCCCGGAACGTGTAATCACTGCATTGAGCTTGATCTGCCCCCGGCCCGGGTCAAACCCTGCATTGCGTGCATGGTCAATCGCCGACAGGACTTTGTTGAGCACGATTTGACCAGCAGCATCACCACCACGGAGCCCCGCCATCCGTGCGACAGCAGAGGAGGTGGTTCCATCAAGACTGAGCGTGATCCGATCAAGCCCCGCACTGCGAAGCTGAATCGCGCGTTGCTTGGTCAGCAACACTCCATTTGTAGTCAGTGCAATATCTCGGAGGGCTGCGGGCGAGTTTGACTGTTTGAGAGGTTGCAGTGCCCGAATCAACGGATCGAGATCCGGATACAAGAGGGGCTCACCACCGGTGAGACGAAGCGTATGCCCCCCAAGAGCGACAAAAGCCTCAACGAGTTTGACTCTCTGCTTGAGGGTGAGTAATCCGGTGGGTTCCTGCGTATCCGGGCAGCAATAAGGACAAGCAAGATTGCAAAGAGCTGTTAAGGACAGGCGCAAAACACCCAGAGGACGGCCCAACGAATCAATGGGAACAGGCACGCCCACACAACTCAAACATTGGCTGAATTTTAGAGAGTGTTCACTAGAATCAAAAAAATATGTGATGTTGTTCGCCTTGACCAGTGACAGAGCACGATCGAAACCACTACCGAGAGACCATTCGTAAGCGAGCCAACCAGCCTCGCCATCGGGGACGCCTCGAGGTCTACACCGGTCGCGGCTATGCCGTGAACCCTCTATGCGGGGACGTGGTTGAAATCACATTCAAGGTATCTGAGGACGAAAACAGAATATGTGAAGCCTGTCATATGAGTGATGGATGCGCTGTTTGCATCGCCTCAACAGAGCTCATGATTGACGCCATTCAAGGCAAAACAATTCATGAGGCAACGCAGATTTTTCACAGCTTTCAACAAATGTTGAGTCATTCAAAACAATTATCTGAACAACACCCGCTGAAAGCCTTATCCCCTCTCAAAGACTTACCGGGACGCTCCAGGTGTGCCAGCCTTGGCTGGAAGGCCTTTGTTGAAGCCGCTCACTCTTGAAAAGGTTGGAATTGATTCGAGGATGGCTCATCCCAATCCTCGCCTGAGGCAAGATGACTGACCTCAACCAAACGAAGCTCATTGCGATGCTTCTTGAGGTAAGCCCCAGCTCCGCGATCTCCCTCAAGGGATGAGATTAAACATGGCCAGTGGCTCTGAGCGATCACCACAGGGTGACCCTGCTGACCCCGATAGGTGGCAGCGACCAGACTCTTTTGGTTGTCTAACACTGTCCTC
>MDTA01018549.1_pt1 | contig 11747 bp, 9 predicted proteins | sample 811151 | NCBI WGS metagenome assembly MDTA01 (sample SAMN05326648, study PRJNA326480) | marine metagenome | isolation source: seawater | place: Indian Ocean: South | collected 2010 | reverse complement strand
GCTTGGCAGGCAGAGGGGGATTGGCCTGATCGTGTCCTGTTGATGGGCGACACCCTCGGTTATGGCGATGGGATCACAGGCGAGGGGCTCTCCGTCAGCTTTGAGCAGGCCTTGGTTCTTGCCGAGGATCTACCGCCAAGAATGGCACGGTCCGAGTTGGACCAGGCAGCGCTTCAACCCTTGCGTACACGCCTGACGCAGAGTTTCAGAGACACGCTACCCACCCTCAGGGCGGCTTTGATTTTGGCTCGTTGGCCTCTTCTCCGTCGATTCGCCATTCGAGCACTCAGTCGAAGCCCCTACTTGTTCAGCCATTTCTTGGCGGCAAATATGGGTGTCCGCCCTCTTTGGCGATTCCCAGTGATCGGTCTTTGCCAAGCGGCACTTGGATTGATCTTTCCATCCCCCAGACAGCGTAAGGGCTAGGGGAAGAGACCTCTCAACTTCATCGTGTCTGTCACCTTCCGCATCCCGACAGCCATGGAAGCAGTTCGCATGTCCATATTTTCGTTCACATGGGTTTGAAGGATGTCTTTAAAGGCTTTCTGCATGATGGCTCGAAGTTTATCATTGACCTCTTTGGCGCCCCAGAAAAAGTTTTGGGTGCCTTGGACCCATTCGAAATAACTGACGGTCACCCCCCCCGCGTTGGCGAGGATATCCGGGATCACAAAGATTTCGTCTTGGCGTTTGAGAAGGACCTCGTTGCCTTCCGTGGTCACGGGCCCGTTGGCCCCCTCGGCCAGGATTCGACACTTTAGGTTTTTTGCGACCTCAGCATCGATGACGCCGCCGATCGCTGCGGGAACGACGATATCGGCCTCAAGGGTAAGCACATCGTTAGGGTCGATCGCCTCTGCTTTCGGGTATCCTTTGATACCACCATGCTTGAGTACATATTTTCGGGTCTCTTTGAGGTCGAGTCCATCGGCGTTGTAGACGGCGCCAGTCACATCGCTGAGCGCAAGGATTTTGACACCATTGCGTTCGAGTTCTCTGCCTGCCCAGTGCCCCACGTTGCCGTATCCTTGAATGCTTGCAGTGCATTGACTGAGATCGATTTTTAGATGTTTTGCGGCGGCAACCACGCAATAGACCAAGCCCCGGCCGGTCGCTTGCAGTCGGCCCTGACTCCCACCGAGTTCGATGGGTTTACCTGTGACGACGCCGTTACACGCATGCCCTTTCATTTGGGAGTAGGTGTCCATGATCCAAGCCATGACTTGAGGATTGGTCCCCATGTCTGGCGCCGGGATATCCACATCGGGTCCGATAAAGTTGATAATTTCCGTGGTAAATCTGCGGGTTAAGCGTTGCAGTTCGGCCCGACTGAATTGACTAGGATCGCATGCAATACCCCCTTTTGCGCCACCGAGGGGGACTCCGACGACTGCACATTTAAAGGTCATCAGGGTGGCCAGGGCAGTCACTTCACCGAGATCGACATCCGGATGAAACCGAAGGCCACCTTTGAAGGGGCCACGGGTATCGTTATGTTGCACTCGATAGCCGGTGTAGGTCTCGACGGTGCCGTCGTCTCGCCGGACAGGCACGGACACGATGAGCGCGCGATCTGGCTGAAGAAGTCGATGCGCAGCGTTTGGGTCCATATCGAGTCGAGCAGCCGTGCTGTGGACTAGGTTGCGTGTGACCCGAAAAAGTTCACTATCCCACTCCATGAATCTCTCCATTTAAGCGTGAAATACGCGCACTCGGCCTAGCCAGGAGCGACCCGGTTTGCAACCTACGGAGCCTTTTTCTTTTTCAACTCGTCGCCCTCGCTTATGTTTTACTCGCACGCGCAACGGGCGGAGTGTTGGAAGGGAGAGGTCATGTGGTCGTTAGCGATCTTCGGGCCCTCCGATCTTGAGCGTAGTATTATCGAGTCTGCCCTACGGCAGGCGGGCTACCATATTCAGGTGATCCAGAACGCTGACGAAGCGGCTTTGTTTCTCCAGCGTCCCCGAGTGGATGCAGCCTTGTTCACCGGGGTGCTCGCCGGTTGGGCAGAGGAGAATTTGGTGCTGGCCGCGGAGGCGCTGATCAAAGCCGATGTCGCTCCTGTTTTCCTTTGCGACCCCGCTCGAAGCGATCCGCCGACGAAAGGCACCGAGGTGATGGTACGTCCGATCCAGTTTCCGGGCGCGGCGGTGACCCTCAGTGAGCGGATTCGAGACTGGTTCGAGGCGCAGTTGTGCCAGCGTGAGCCCAACTCCAGGGAGTCGCTCAAAGATCGACTTGCCTTGGCAGGTCGTTTGGAATGCACTGGGATCTACATGGTCGAAGCGCCCCTTGGGCGAGGTGAGGTTCATCTCCGGGGAGGACGTCTCGTACAGACACGATTAAGCAGTTTAGTGGGGCCCGAAGCCTTTGCGATCTTGCTGTCTCTCGATGAAGGGGAAGCTTATTTCGAGCCGAGGAAAAACCCTGAGGCTGGACAAGGCAAGAACCTGAAATCTTGGGTTGCTGAGGCAGAGACCATCGAATTGCACGTGGCTCAATTGCTTGATGGTGCGCCCAAGGGACAGTTGGATGTGGCACCGGAGCGTTTGCTCAGCCGATTGTCTTTACTCAGTGACCAAGTGAGTTGGATTCTTCGTTTGATCGATGGTCAAAGAGACCTCGAGGGCGTCCGCTTGATCGGTGGACGTCGGGCGCTTGAGGGCTCGTTGAGTTTAATCGAAGACGGGATTCTTGTCGTCGCTGAGTCAAAGCCAGAACCGGAAGAATTACCACCGGTTAATGACGTTGAGGATGTCCCTCCTCAAATGCCGCAAGAGGAAGTTTTGGCTGTGGACGAGGAGACCGTCGAGCCCGAAGTGGACCCCGATTTAGCCTGGTCTCTTGCGATGGCTCAAGTGCCTGAGAGTGTAGGCCAGGACGATTGGGAGTCCCTTCCTGAACTCCAAGACGATGAAGCGGACAATCTAACGGGACCGATTGAGCCCCTTTTGAGCGACTCGGGTGAGGACTCCCTATTGTTCAGCCTCCCCCCAACCGTTGAAGGTGATGATGTCGAATTTACCGACGGCCATTCCGAATGGGGCGATGACGACGATGTGATTGAGACGGGGCTGCCACCACCTGTCGAGGACGTTGTCGGCGTCGACGACCCGCTGCCACCCCTGTTTGATGCTATCGATGATGTGCCGGAGTTTCTTGAGACTCGGGACATGGAACCCCTGACAGAGGATCTTCCGCCACCACCACCGATTCAACGGCAAGGGCTGTCACGTCTACGTACCAGTGATGAGATTATCGCAGATGAAAGAGCGATTTCATCAGATCCTAACCTTGAAGAAGCGAAGAGGATGGATTGGCGTTGGATCACGGCAGGTGTTGCACTCTTCCTCCTGATCGTAACCGCAATGGTCATCCGGCACCGTCGTATTAAGGGCGAGCGAGGGGGTTTGTTGGCACCCCTGATTCGCACATTTTCAAATCCACAGCCCTTGCCTCCCTTAGAGCCCTTGGTTCGACCTGAGGGGGACCCGGATTCCATCGGGAAGAAATCGAAACCAACTACCAAACGGGGGCTTCGCTCGAAATCGAAAAGAAAGAAGAAGCGTGGACTGGGAACGGGGCCCTTCTCGAAAGCTGTCGCAAAGGCTCGAGAGTCAAGAGACCAGGGGGATCTCGATGAGGCCAAGACGGAATATCGGCGAGCCTTGAAGATGCGGGCAGGCAAGCGCAACAAAGCCTTGGTTTGGTATGAACTCGGTGAGGCCCTTGAAACGGATGGCGATATCGATGGCGCAAAAAAAGCCTATACTCGTGCCATTCGAATCAATGGCAAATTGATCTCAGCCTACAAATCCTTGGGTTATTTAGAGCTTAAAGCATTCAAAAATAACGACGCAAGCGCACGAAAGCGTGCATTGAAGCACCTCGGCGTGGCGAAGCGCCTCTTGGGGAATCGACCGGACCCGAGTCTCGATCGTTGGATTGAACAACTGCAATAGACGGCTCTATGACGCTGGCCAGTACTGCTGTAGATCCCATCGGGCCTGGGCCGGAGCATCCAGCGAATCGGGACCAAAGTGCTCGAATTGGATCGAACCAGCTGCTGCGATCATCGCTGCGTTATCAGTGCAGTACTTTCGAGGTGGAACATAGACTTCGATTCCCTCCCGAGTAAGGGCCTCGACGCGGTCTCTAAGTGGCTGATTGGCAGCGACCCCGCCGCCGATGATGACTCGATCTCTCCCGGTCAACTGCAAAGCATAGCGAAGCTTGGTCACAAGAACGTCAACGATGGCGTCTTGGAGAGCAAATGCGAGTTCGCTGACGCTTTCCTCGGACAGCGGTTTTGAGCGGGAGTTTACCTCGGTGAGAAGGGCGGTCTTTAGTCCACTGAAACTCATCTCGATCCCTTGCTTCAACATGGGACGAGGCAACCGGATGGCAGGTCCAACATGTTTTGAAGCTGCGCTCTGGATGGCTGGACCACCTGGGTAGCCCAGATTCAGCATCCGGGCAGCCTTATCAAAACATTCTCCAGCTGCATCGTCCCGGGTACCGCCGAGTAATCTGACCTGCCCCCAGGCGGGAAGGTCGTAGATTAGGGTATGTCCTCCACTGGCGATCAGAGCGACAGCAGGAGGTTTCATTTTGAAGAGTGGATCAACGAGTGGAGCGGCGAGGTGACCTGCTAAATGGTGCACTCCCACAAAAGGTATTTGCCTTCCAAAGGCAAAAGATCGAGCCCACGTTAAGCCAACGAGCAGGCCTCCGATCAGTCCAGGACCACGCGTTGCGCAAACGAGATCGATCGGCCCCTCCCATCCACTCAGGACCTCATCGGCGACGATACGAAGGTAACCTGCATGGTCACGGCTCGCGAGTTCAGGAACGACGCCCCCGTAGTATCGATGAATATCCACTTGGCTATGGACAGCCTCTGCCAGCACCTCACCATGCCGGTACAAGGCGACTGCTGTCTCGTCGCAACTTGTTTCGATACCGAGGACCACCGGTTTGTTCATGGGGTTAAGGCCTGAAAGTTTTTAACGACTCGGCGCTCGCCGCTTCGGAGTCGTATTTTTCGAACTTCTCTTTTGCCAGTGCTTTCCTGAATCCATAGAATTTGATGACTCCCTTCCAACAGACTTGAGAGGCGTGTTGGGAGCCCCCGAATGGGTTCATCATCCACTTGGACTCGCCAACCCACAGGCCCTTTAACTTCCAGATCAGCAACGCCGAGTTGGCAGAGGGTTTCTGTTCGTTGTCCAGCCATGACATCGACCCGTTGTTTCAGCACAACCTCCCGGTCACGAAAACTGCACAAGACGCTGACTCGACCTGCTCGTAACTCCTTTTCGATGGGAGTTTTTCCGATCAGTTCAGCGTTGATTCGAACTTCAGCATTCCCTGTTGAAGCCCTGACAATCAGGGTGCCATAGTCTTTCGTCCGCGTTGCAGTTGAGCCTGCGCCATCGGAAAGTGAGAAATAAAGAGCAAGCAAGGCGGCGAAGGCTAAAATAATTAGCCCCAAGGTTGCAGGAGCAATGCCGGATCTTTGGGTCTGTTGATGTGAGGTCGCAGTCCGATGTCCGGCGCTTGGGGGCGCCGGCGAATGCCTTGGTGGTGGCAGGACAGACACCGCTGCGGGAGTGAGCACTGTGGCTTGTTCCTCAGGGACTGAAATCTCGGTGGCCTCATGAGTCAGAGGGTCGGACTGAGAACTCGTACGCCAGTTCGCTGTGGGTTGGTCGGGGATTTCCCCTTCCAACATGGTTGCGCTGTCTTCGAAGAGTTCTTCTTCGACATTCTCCAGTGGTGGAACTGGGGGACGAATACCGGTCACGGTCGCTTCTTGTTCCGCGTCGATAAGCCTCTGGATCCGTAAACGAACGGCATCCTTCTCGGCTGGAAAGAGGCTCTCCATAAGGCGAGCGATATCTCTGGCATTGGCGGGGTATTTCTGCAGATACCGATCTTCGAGGACATCCGCCACGGCACCGTGACTTGGAAAACGAGCGGCTGGGGCTTTGCGAAGACCACGTAGAGCGACCTCTTCAAGCACTCCAGGCACCGTGGGGTCGATGCGGCTTGGTGGTAAGGGGTCTTCCGCGAGAATGAGTTTGAGTAACTCCACTTCGTTCGGAGCAACGAAGGGCTTTCTTCCGGTTAAAAGGATGTAGTGGAGGACACTTAAGCTGAACTGGTCACTTCGATGATCTAAGGTCTCACCCCGGACCTGTTCGGGACTCATGTAACTGTATTTGCCTTTTAGTTGGCCTGCTCGAGTGTTGCCCGGGCGATGAGTTTGTTTCGCAATTCCAAAGTCGATTAGTTTCACCTGCCCATCATAGGTCAGCAGCACGTTCTCGGGGCTGACATCTCGATGGATGACTCGAATGGGCTGCCCGTCATGGTCCAACGCGGTCCAGCCCCGTTCCAGTGCTCGAGCGATGTCCGTGATGACACGAGCGACGACGGGAAATGAGATGGCTTGGGAGCGACGGCGAGCTGCACTGACGACTTGGATGAGGTTACGACCATCTAGGAATTCCATCGCCAATGCTTGACCATTGTCAGATTGAACTCGCTCGATAATCTGCACCACATTGGGATGACTCAGAAGCCGCCCCATGGCTTCCTCTTTTACAAACATTTCCCGATAGTCGGGATTGGCGAGCAGGTGGGGTAGCATCACTTTCAAAGCGACGGGGGTCGCCGTGGCATCAGCTAGATGTCGGGCGAGGTAGACGGAAGCCATTCCGCCGTTCGCCAGCTTCCCCATGATTCGATACTCGCCGAAAGAATCCCCAGCCCGCATCAACGAGCCCTCCCAAGACGTGCGAAAGCCCAACTGGCAAAGATCGCAAGTATAAAGACCGGTAGCCATGCTGCGATAGCCTCACGGCCTCGAGGGATGATTAACCCTAATCCGGCACCAAAGAAGGCCACGGCTTCATAGATGGCCGCACACATTGCTGAGCGAGCGAGGATCAGATTGAAACCACTGCCGGTGGGGACTCGAGAGCCGATCATCGCTGCTGCCAGTATGGTCAAAATCAAAAGAAGGACGCTGGCAGGTCGACGCCAGGCTTCGTAGTCGTAGGCTCTTGGGTCGCTGCCGGCAAGTTTGGCTCGGTGCGCCACATCGAGCAGTGCGTGGCTGGGAAATTCTTCGGGAAACCCCAAGGCATGGCTCACACTGGTGCCCGTATCCAAAAATGGCAGCGTGCCTCGAGAGCGTACCTTCTGAACAAGTTTGCCTTTTTGATAATAGGAATGGGTAATTTCGGGGGCAATCCAGTCACGCCCAGTTCGTTCAGCAATTGGGGCCATAACAAGTGCCAGGACTTCGCCTCGGCGTAGACGAACACCTTCCACATCACGAATTCGCGTCGGCCCCTCGGGCTTGAAGCGGACCAACCAGGGGGGCTCAAGCAACAGACCCGTGGGCTGGTGTAGGTTCCAATAGTGGATCCCGCCGATGCGAAACTCTTTGAAGAGAATCTGGTTCTGTCGCTTGTGCATGCTTGGGATCGATTCTGTTCCTGACCAGCCCCAGAACAGGACCGCCGGGCTGAGCAGAAGTGTGACGAGTAGAGCAGGGGCGTGAATCTCTGCGCCCAGAGCTGCCGACGCTTGTAGATAACGGCGGCTCGCCCACTGACCGAGGGTTAAACCGGCGGCGAGAACCATTGCGACTGGAGCTAAACGGTGGAGGAATACTGGGAGGCGGTAGCGGTAAAGATCGAATGCGATCGAACCTTCAACTTGCACCATGTGTCGCCCCATCTCAGCAGCATCGACGACCAGCCAGCCGGAGATTAGAATCAGGAGGGTGACAAAGAGAACGGTGATCAGATGCTTTGCGAGAGGGATGATTAAGCGGTTCATGCTTTCAGCCCTCGACGGTCTTCTGCACGAATCGCCATCAAAATGGGGACAAGGGCGATCGAGGGGGCCAAGAGCGCAACCAAGGGCGCCGACCATCCAGCGAGCGTGAGCGACTCACTCGCTAGGTGCACGCCAATGACGAGAACGGTAGCAGCCAGTCCACTTAAAATACGTGCTCGTGGGGGGGCGAGAAGGGCGCAGGAAATACTAAAGACGGGCAAGATGAGCGTGAACAAGGGAGCGAGCAGGCGAGTCCAGCCGAGATGCTGACGACGCCTGCCTTCCCGGTCATCGTTTGGACTCTGAATAAGTTGAGCCAGCGATAGACGTTCTCGATCGGCAAAAAAGCTCATGTTTCTGATAATATTTCGGCTCACCGGTAGTCGAACTTGAACCTCTCTCGCCACGGAGCGTACGGGCCCCTGCGGGGTGTTCTGCCACAGCTCTGCTTCCCCTAAATACAAGCCGAGAGCCTGGGTCCCAATCCCCTCAAGGCGCCCATCTCTGCCGGTGAGCACATTTTCTTCGAAAAGGACGGTTAGGTGTTCGAAGTGTCCGCTTTGATTTCTTGGACCTGCGTAAAATGAGAGTTCATCGGTCATGGGCACCACTTGTCCCGGTTGGATGCGTTCGATGACCGATTCTTGCGCAAGGGTGAGTGCGTGGCGTGGAAAGGCTTTGGCCGCTTCGGCTTCAAGGAGCCAGGACAGTGGTATAATGAGAAGAGCACCTCCAAGTCCGACAAGCCAACCCGCTCGGAGCCAAACCCGAGCGGCGGGCATGCCGAGTGCTCGTATGGCGTCGCCTAGGGAACGTCGTTCCAGTCGGTCGACGGTGAGGAATGCCCCGAGAGGAAGGGAGAAAGGGAGAGCCATCGCAACGATGCGGGGAAGTGTGTCGAGCAACACGATCAGGAATCCCACCGGATCGTTTAAGCCCGCTAAAACCAGTGGACCTAGCCTCAGCAATTGGCTGCTAAGTACGGTGACGAACAGCAAAGCAAAGCTGAGCAGTGCGTTGGCGGCCATTTGACGTGCCAGCGTCCAGACGAGCAGCAACCCCACCTCCTCGGGGGATGATGTCTCCCAAAACCTCCTCTAAGGACAAACCATTTTGTCTGTTCGCTCCATCTCATCTATAGACTGACAACACGACTGGGATACACGTCACGTGAAGTTTCGCTGCGAGCATTGTGGCGCCAAGTACAGTATCTCCGACGAAACGGTTCGGGGGCGGATTCTGAAGATTCGCTGTCGAGCCTGCCAGGACATTATGGTGGTTCGAGACCCGGCTCGTTCGATGGGGTCCATGGACAGTATTTCGGCCCACGATCTAAGGGCCTTTTTGTCCCGAAACTCACCGGCAAAGGATGAGGTTCCGACGCCAAAGAAGTGGTATCTGGCTCAGTCAGGTCAACGTTTTGGCCCCATGGGTGAATCGGAGGTGGCGAAGGCCTTGAAGGAAGGTCGGTTCCTGCCGACGGATCATGCTTGGCATGCAGGTATGGGCGACTGGCGCCCTGTGCGCGATGTACCCGAACTGGCCGCCTTCGCCGATGAGGCAGGCCAGCGGAGCCGCTCCCAATCGCAACTTGAGCAGATGGACTCGACGGATCCTGATGCAACAGCCTACGATGGCCCACTCAACAAACCCAAGACTCAGTCCGGGCGTTCAGAGGCCGAGGGTCGTCGTGGCGTGGATCCGGTGGACGGGGTGGCGACACCCCAGGCTTCGACGGACCAGATGCAGTCGTCTGTGTCACCTTTTTCGAAGCCTCCGACAGGGCAAGATGGCGCTGAAACCGGTCACGTTCCCATCGAGGTTGACGAACCGTCAAGCAACACCATCGGTGAAGATACACGAATGTTTCTTCTTGCCAGCGGTCTGGAGCAGGGCCGCCGTCGACGCTTGATCATTCTCTTCTCGTTGCTCATGGTCATCTTTGGTTACCTCGGCAGTGTCACGATGGGGTGGCTGTCTTCCCCTTTTGGTCAAGGGGGGATGACCGTTGAAACCGTTAATAAGCTCGGGAAAAGAAGCTTTGTTCGGCTGTTAGTCATCGGAAAGCGCTCCGGTGAAGACCTGCGAGCCCGCATGGTGGTGGGTGTTGGAATCTCCGAGCGCTTATCGCAGGAGCCCCTGTTCGAGGAGCGGAATTATCAAATTGCCTTGAAAGCGATCGCTGATGATTTGGTACAAGTTCGGATTGGTACCGCAAACTTTAGGGGGTGCGAGCGATTGGCTGCCGTGGACGGCGGCGCACCGACCGTCGATGATTTTGATTGTCCACCCGGACATCCTACTTTTCGCCCCTTTAGCTCTTCTGCTTTGGCAACCATGGCAATGAACGACTTGATGAAACTACCCGTGGTCAGAACAATTCAGGGGGAGTACGGTGACCCATCTCAGCAAGCGAAGGTGTTAACCTATCGTAAAGGAATGAGCCTCAAAGCTGAAGATCACCAAGACCTAATGCAGTTTCTCTCGGGGGAGCATCTGATCGCTGCGGAGATGGATGCGCTGAACGCAGAACAAGCGGCGGAAAAAGCTCGCCGGGCGCGTGCTCGAAAGCGAGTTCGGAAGTCTCGGCGTAAGCGAGCAAAGCCAGCGGATGAGGATCCTGCGGCTCGACAAGAGCGAGAGCTTCGGCAAAAGGCGAAGGTAAGTGATTCAGATCTGAAGCGGATGGCTGTATTGCAGCAAGCTCTTGGAACGGTTCGCATTCCTCTCGCAAAAGTGCGTTTAACCCCTCGACCTGGTCGGAAATCCGAACTTGGCGCCGAAGACATCAGTCGAGTCTTCAAACGCGGGATCAAGGCGCTGAATAACTGTGCCTCTCGAGCCATGACTCGCCAAGAGGCTCTTCATGGCGAGTTGAAGCTCGAATTTACGGTTCAGCCAACCGGCCGTGTGAGCTCAGTGAGTGTCTTGACGCCTGTCTACGAGGGTCTCCCCGTTACAAAATGTATCACAAAGAGAGCGAAGCGCTGGCGATTTCCCACCTTTCCCGGTGATCCGGCTGTGTTCGTCATTCCCCTTAAGTTACCGAGGAGGTAGTCTCTATGCAGTTTGGTGTCGTGATGGGGACTGTTGTCGCAACCAAGAAGCTGCCGTCGATGACCGGCTTTACGCTTCGTTTGGTTCAGCGAGAGGATCATGACGGCCGAGCATTAGGCGGTCTCGAAGTCGCAGTTGATACGGTTCGAAGTGCCCTCGGACAGCGAGTCGTTCTCGTCGGCAGCCGAGAGGCTGCCATCGGCTGCACACCTAGTTTTGTGCCCGTAGATCTCGCCATCGTTGGTATTGTGGATGATGCTTATCGGGAGGTTGGCCTATGATTATCGCTGAGGTCCTTGGCAGTGTGACTGCAGATCAGCATCATCCCGGTTACGACGGTCTTCCCATAAAAATGGTGCGTCCTGTTCACGGTGACGAAGACTTAATTGCTGTCGACCGGGTCGGCGCCGCACCCGGTGAGCACGTTCTCGTCATGCGTGAGGGGAATGGAGTTCGGCAAATATTGGGCGGGCACCCCCCGGTACGCTCATTGATTATCGGGATCGTCGACGAGGTAATTGAGGCGTGAGTACCGAGCAAATTCTTGGTGTCTGCCAGTGGCTGGATCGGCGGGGCTGGGTGGCAAATCACGATGGTAACGTCAGTATGCGCTTACCTGGACAGCGCTTTCTCGTGACGCCAACGGCCTTCCGCAAAGGAGATGTTGGCGCAGCGGATCTCTTGATTATCGATATCGATGGGACGGTTCTTTCTGGGCGGCACCGTGTTTTCAGCGAGTGGAAGATTCACCGCGACGTCTATGAAGAACGCCCTGAGATGGGCGCAGTTCTTCACTGCCATTCACCGTCAGCCTGTGCATTCGCCGTGAGTCATCG
>MDTA01101403.1_pt1 | contig 11748 bp, 7 predicted proteins | sample 811151 | NCBI WGS metagenome assembly MDTA01 (sample SAMN05326648, study PRJNA326480) | marine metagenome | isolation source: seawater | place: Indian Ocean: South | collected 2010 | reverse complement strand
TGTTATATCACCTTTGCCGCTTCGTAAAACTATCGGTTCTTTGTGCACTAAAGAAATTACAGAAGATGGCTCCGCTACTATTTCTCCATCGGTTATTATTAGATCCACTTTATCTCCCATAAATTGCTGAAGGTCTTGGGGATTATTCAGGACTTGTTCACCAGAAAAATTGGCGCTTGTGCTTAATAATGGTTTCTTGAGTGCGCTGACAATTGACAAGGGTATTTTATGATCTGGAATGCGAAGCCCTACGGTTTTCTGTTCGGTGAGCAATTCTTTAGGTGCTTGGCTGGAAGCCGGTAAGACAAAAGTGTAAGGACCCGGAAGGAATTTTTCTAAGAGTTTTTCCCGTTTTTCTGATACATGTGCGTAATTTTTTATATGGCGTAGATCGGCACACACAAAGGACATGGGTTTGTTGGCGTCGCGTCCTTTGATATCCAGGACTCGTCGTATGGCATCTGTATTTGTTATGTCACACCCTATGCCGTAAATGGTATCTGTAGGATAGATAATAACTCCGCCATCCAGCAGTATATTTTGTGTGAATTCAATTTGTTCTTTGGTTAAGCCAGAGTTGTAGGCTTCTATCTGTATGGCCAATTTATTATGCTCTTTCATCATTGATTTTTCTGATCCAAGTGTCCACGACGGCATCTACCATTTCTTGTCCGTGCTTTTTGTTTGCAGTCAAACTGTTGTGAGATTCGCTTTGTCGACAATACCATGGGGCATTTCCATCTAATTGATCCTGTTGGACTAATTCTGGCCTGGTAGCGATAAGGAATGAAGTTTCATTGTATCCAGCATGGTCTCCTCCTGCCGGAGGACTGGCAGTGGCCAATATCATAGGGTGTACTTCAATTCGTCCCCAAACGTTACCGGCTTTTTTCATATCTTCTTCTCGCCCCCACCATCCTGGGGAAAAACCAGCTGCCAACGTAGATTCAAAGGTAAGTTCAGCAGCAGCTTTTTTAAAGGCTAAAGCGAGAGGAGCTTCCATACCTTGATGCATGATAATTACATAAGTTTTTTTAAAACCCATTGTTATAAAATTTTTCAAAATACTTTTTACATATCTTCCGAAAGAATCATAATCTGGGTCAATGGTTCCATCTTCTGGGCCGCCTAATGCATATCCAGTTGGACCGTAATCAAATGAAGGCGCGATAGCGCAATCGGTCCGCTCTGCTATGAGGTGACAGATTTCTTCGACAATGATTGTATCATGACCTATTGCCATGTGCGGTCCATGCGTTTCCACGCACCCTGCCGGTATTAGTAGTGGGTTTCCAGATTGTACACAATCGGCTAATTGGTAAGGAAGCATATTTTTTAAAAGCATAGGATTCTCCAAACAATATATTTTGCGTGAGAAGTTGTGACTTAGTAATATAACGCACCAAACTATAGCAAATCCAGAGACATTATGATGCATACCGTAATAGGAACAGCAGGCCACATTGATCATGGGAAAACCAGTATAGTAAAAGCATTGACTGGTGTTGATACGGATCGACTACCTGAAGAAAAAGAGCGGGGTATAACGATAGACTTAGGTTTTGCTTTTCTTGGCGATCACGCAACTATAATAGATGTCCCTGGACACGAGCGTTTTGTAAAGACTATGGTAGCGGGAGTTACCTCTATAGATATTGCTTTGTTAGTTATAGCCGCTGATGATGGTGTTATGCCCCAATCGAAAGAGCACTTAGATATTTTGCAACTATTAGGTGTTCAATACGGAATCATTGCGTTGAACAAAATTGATCTTGTTGATAGCGAGTGGGCAGATCTACTTGAAGATGAACTGCGAGCTTTTACTAAGGGCTCTTTTCTTGAAAATTCACCTATTATCCGTGTTTCAGCCGAGACTAGACAAGGAATAGAGGAACTGGCCGACCAACTTAATAAATTCAAGGTTTCTGAAAATAACTCCAAGAAGTCTGGACCTTTTCGCATGCCTGTGGATCGGTTTTTTTCCATAAAAGGCTTTGGTCCTGTAGCCACTGGTACTGTTTTATGTGGAAAAATACAAACGGGAAATAATTTGGATGTGTTACCAAGTGGTTTATCCGCTCGCGTAAGGAATCTTCAGGTCCATGGTAAAAAAGTAAATGTTGTTTCTGCTGGAAATCGCGCAGCAATTAACATGGTGGGAGTTAATTTAGATGAGGTAAAACGAGGCGATGTATTATCAGAATCTGGGATATTTAAAACTACCCAGTTACTTGATGCTCAGCTGGCTATACTAGAATCTAGTCCAGTTGAATTATTCCAAAGGGCACGTGTTCGATTACATGTAGGCACGGCCGAAGTTTTGGCCCGAATTCAAATATTGGGTCGTGACAATTTACTTCCTGGAGATAATGGTTGGGTTCAACTTCGTTTAGAGTCACCAATATCGGTAGCTTGGGGAGACCGTTTTGTTATTCGCCGTTATTCACCTGCTTTAACTATTGGAGGCGGGGTCGTTCTCGACCCAAGGCCTCCTAAAAGACGCAGAGTAGATTACCATGAAATAGATCATTTGATGGATTTAGATAGTAACTGCGTTACCAATGCGGTGAAAGGCCTAATTGCTTCATCAAAATATTGTTTGTGGAATCAAAATGAATTTAGTTCTGCACTCGCTCAAAATTTGGATGAAATAAAATTATGTTTACTTGACCTTGAGTCCAAAGGCTACGTTCTATTGGAGAGGAAAGAACCGTATTTAATAGCTATAAAGGCTGAGGATGCAGAAGCGATAAAAAATAAACTGATAAAACAGCTCGAAGAATATCATTCAACGTTCCCGCTTAGGATCGGGGCACATCGACAAGAAATTCGACAGAAAATTGTTCCTCACATTGAGGATGAACTTCTTGATTGGATGCTCGGTGAACTTGAGGAGGAACAGAAAATAGAGTCTGGAGAATATGGTATTCGAATGGTTGGCTTTGAAATAGTGTTTAGCAAAGAGGACACAGATTTTGCAAATAAAATCGAAGAGTTAGTCAAAAGTGCGGACTGGTCTTCCCTTCTAGATGCTGATGCGCTTTCTCTGGAGCTGGAAGTATCGATAAAGCCACTTCAGTCAATGATCACTGCTCTAAAGCATTTTGGAACGATAATATCGATCTCAGATGGTTTGCTTGTTCATGTTGAAAAACTTGTTTTGGCTCGTACGGCGTTATTATCTCATTTTGAAAATAATAGAGAAATCAGTGTCGCTACATTTCGTGATATATTGAATGGAAATCGGCGGATAGCATTAGCTTTATTAGTTCAATTTGATGATGAGAATATAACTAAGCGCTCTGGTGATGTGCGTATCCGCGCTAATCTTAATTCGTAAAAGCCCTTTAAATTAATCTTTAGTTCCGTGTGATTTTTATCCCTCGTCATACGTTCCTATTGGTCGTGCCCATATATTTCTGAAACGGACCAAGTCCCCGTGGTCTTGTAAGCGTAGTGGTCCTTTTGAAGCATGCGCTTTATATGGATATACATTTCGATGTCCAGTTGGGCCTAGGACTTCAAGGTTGTTATGGACTACAACGCCGTTATGTATCACGGTGACAATGGCAGGTCTGATAAGATCTATTCCATCAAACTGTGGAGCACTCCACAATATGTCGTAACTTTGCCAGGCTCCGGGTTCACGGCAAGCATTGACTAGGGGAGGATATTCGCCGTAGATAGAAGCTGTGATTCCATCGGCATATGTTGGGTTTTTGTATCCGTCTAAGATCTGAATTTCGTATAGCCCCATGATAAACACACCGCTATTTCCACGACCCTGGCTCTCGCCTTTTATTTCGGCGGGACATGCAAATTCCAAATGATACTGAACGTCACCGAAATAGATATTGCTTTGAATGTCGCCTGTTCCAGGAGATACCTCCATATAATTCTCTTCTAGTCTCCATTTTGCAGAGTCTCCAGCTATACTATCCCATTTGGAAAGATCTTTTCCGTCAAATAAAATAATTGCATCTGACGGAGGTCTTCCGATTTCATCAGCGGGTGTTATTACTCTCGGTGAAGGTCTTTTGGGGTCATGAACACAATATTTTGAGCCTTTTATTATTGGTGTGTCGTCGTAGCCAAGCGTTCCCATCTAGCAACTCCTAATTTCTGAAATAGAATGTATCATTTTTTGCAGAAATACGGTTTCGAGACGGGTTCCGTCAACCCTTTGGATAAATTTTTCTTGTGAAAAAGGTAATCGATGAGTTTTATTGGGTTTTAGGGAGGTCTTTTTAACGTGAAAATTGATCGTACATGTTTTATTCTACATACCTTCGCACTCTTTCTTTATGCGTCGAATACTTTCGGCCAGATTCAATATTGGGTTATGGGAGGACACGGTATTAGTTGGGAAACCAGTGACAGTTCCAATGCAATGATACAATTTGATAAGGAAAGAAACTGTATTTATCCAAGGTATTTTTCTCCAGGAGAAAATATTTACTTGGCTGTGGGAGATTGGTCTGAACTCAGAAACCCCCAAGAATTAGGATTTTTGGATGGCCATCAACCCCGTTTGTGGTTTATGGACGGGTTGAATGCTTACGCAACTTCTTACTTCGATAGTCCTCTTTATGTCGATGGTGATCGATCTACTTACAATACGGCCCGAGATGGGTTCTGGACTATTGATGTTGGTGTACCTGTGCCGGCTTTTCAGTTTGCGCTTTATACTCCTACGTCAGGTACTCGCTCGGATGGACTACCCCTTAATAAAGATTCAGTTCCAGCTTTTGAAATCACTGCCTCTGAGGAATCAGATGAATCTGTTTTTCAATTAGGTTATAATCGGCTTCCAACTCTCATCTCAAATGTAACGCGTAACTTCGATAGTGAGGTCGAATTCGATTTTCGGCAACAGTATGTAAGATTCATCAGGTTTAATCGAAATGAGTCCATAATTGATGAACAAAATACTACGGATAGTAATACGATTCGGGGTACTATTTCGGAGTTTGTTTTGAGGGGTGAAGGCGTTCCAAAAAGAGCCATTTATAGAAGTAAAATATTACCGATTGGTAGGGAAGTTAACTTCGGACGTCTATTTTGGTCTGTGCGGATGATGCGAATGGTCGAAGGAGAACCAGTTTTAGTAGAAGATGGAGAAGCGTGGTTAGAAGTAGAAATGCGAACGGGAAGAGACGAAGATCCAAATGTATACCATGAATACACAGATTCAGGCAAGGAATTTCCTGTATCCAGAGATCGTTACGAAAATGTGTTACGAGATCGGGAGGGGGCTTATAGTACGGGTGCAATATTACAGGCTGATCGACGTCCTGGTATTAGAGCGTCAGTACAGGACGACTCTGAGAATTGGAGTTTTTGGTCTAGTCCACTGTTTAAAAGTGGTAGTGCCATTGATCTGCGTAATGGATCGTTCATGCAAATCCAATTGTCACTAAAGAGTAGGTCGTTTTTTGATTGGGTTGAGGTCGATTCTTTGTGGTTCGAAGTTTCTAAGCCACTTGCTGAGCGAGTTGTTGGTGAGGTTGCACGTCTTGATGATCCACAACCTGCGCATGGGTTTACGCAGGTTGATTTCGGAGATGAGACGGAATTTGTTTATGACCTAAGAGGATATTTTTCAGAGAATCATGGTGGTTTTGATGTAGTGCGTGTAAATACACGTAGTAGGCCTAAGTTTGTTCGATTGGAGATAGGAGAGTTTTATGAAATCGTAGAACCGAAAAAAATTTTAACAGATGATTTTGGTTTTAGTGTTCAATTGCCTACTCATATCAAGCAGTCTAACGATCTTTTGATACGCTTAGTGTTTTCTTCGTCAGTTTATATTCAGGCCGTATCGTTTGAAGCCGAAGTATATGATTCATCTTTAGATTTATTGCCACAGCCGGTCGAGCCGGGAGACGTAAGTGCGGCATTGTCAACAAATGACTTTAACGTAATAGCTACAACAAAAAAAATAAAAAATTATGCTAACAAAATCCGTGTTAATTCAGGGATAGTGACACCGAATGGCGATGGAACAAATGATGAGTGGATAATGAATTACGAGCTATATTCTTTACCCTATCCAGTTGTTGTAAATCTGGTCGTTTTCGACATTGAAGGAAAAAATATTGTTCGTATTGACGCTGGAGTACAGGAAGCTGGGTTGCAAGAAATACGTTGGAATATTCGTGATAACAATAACCATTTGTTAGCGCCAGGCTTGTATTTTGTAGGGTTCGAATTAGAAACTGATTCAGGTAACGTGCGTCATGTTCGTCCAGTTGGTATAGCTTATTGAGGAGAATAATGTGAAAATATTGAGTTATTTCATCGCTCTCAGCAATCTGCTCTGCATTGAAGTTTTGGAAGGGGAAATGTTGACCTTTGATTCAAGAGAGAAATGGGAAGGTTGGACGTTACCAAGTGGTTTAGTCGAAATAGATAAAAAAGGCCATCTTGTTCTAAGGAAGTTTCGGAAAAATATTAATGCAATACAAGGAGCTGGTGCATTCGAGCATAGCACTTCGCAAAACGGTGTTGTTCGTGGTGGAATTTGGAGAGTAGGCTCGGGGGCATCGACAGCCTCTACGGTGATTGATGGGAAATATGAGACTTATTGGAAACCTGACCCAGATGATCCTTTAGCCAAGTGGGAGATTGAAATAGATCTTGGAAGATCTGTGTTGGCTCGGAACATTCAACTCTATTTTCCCGATTTAGATGGAGCCCGTCCGCCTACGCAATTCTCTGTTTATGTTGCCACTGGAGGCTCAATCGATACTCAAAAAGACATTTTTTATTTCGAACCAGTATATCAAACGACCTTGCCTAATAAAAAAACTGAGATTGAAGTTGATTTGTCAGGCAGGAGAGATTCGGCCCGAGTGGTAGATTCTAATACGCGGAGAGATAACCTTTTAGAATCAGGCTTTAGAACTGTGCAATATGTTCGGATTAGCATAGACGAGAAGATTAAAGATGCAGCTCTTGCAGAAATTCATGTTGATGCAGTCGGAGATAATGTAGCTTTAGGTCTGATGGAGCGCGGTGGAACAATATCGGCGGGAATAGTTGTTCGCGATGCTTACGGTATGGTTGATGGGAATATGAATACTTACGCTAGCAAATTTACTACGTACAGGGCAACTGGTGGATGGCGAGATGAGGGCCTGTGGTGGGAGATGGATTTAGGTGCCCAATTTTGGCTGGACGAAATCTTTATTTATTTTCTGAATCCCGGAGAAGGCGCTTCAGGATCGTCCGTAAAAAATGCTGGTACGGGATTTTCATTTCTTCATTCTGATGGCAAGAGGACGACTTCGGGTGATGTTGACTATGATCGCTTCATCGTTCAGGGCAGGGAGGATGGGACGGAGTGGGTTAATAAACGTCATTTCCGATATGTCTTTGCTCCGAAGAAGATTCGGTATTTGTTTTGGCACGGTCACCTTACTGCTCTCGAATGGTTTGTCCGAGTACCGGAGTTAATGTTGTTCTCGGCCGGTTACCCAGCCCAAGTAATTTTGAGGTCTGAATTTATAGATTTGGGTGCTGTGGCCGGAGATCAGAGAGCAAAAGCTATTAAAGCGCTTCATTGGGACGCCATTTTTCCTAAATACACTGAAATTAGGTTGCGTTCAAGATCGGGTATGTTTCTTGATGAAAACTATATTTTTTACAATAAAATTGGAGAGCAGGTGACCGAAGCTCGATTCAATAGTATGCCAGCTGTTTTACGGGGCAAGGTAGACACTACGGTCATAGTAGGTAGTGACTGGAGTGGTTGGAGCAATTTTTATCAGAAAACAGGTGAATCTTTTAAGTCAGAAAGTCCAAGACGCTATATTCAGTTGGAGGCTATTCTTGCGACCGACGATCCTGAAAGTACTCCCGTAATAAAGTCTTTAGGCATTGAATTCGAAGATGCTCTGGTGAAGGATGCTCGCGGTGCCGTTGTGCCAAATGAGGCTCGACCGAATGAAGAAACGGATTTCACTTATCAGCTCAGAAGTGATGCAGATAAAGAGCATAGAGGTTTTGATAAAGTTCGCTTTTTTTGTCCCGGAAGCGTAATTAATGAAGGTTCTATTAAAGCGCATAAAGCTGAGATGGAAATTGATGTTGAGGTGTTTGTTCACAGTGACTCAATCACTGTAATTCTGCCTGAAATTGTGAGCAACGACACGATTATTTTCTCTTTTTCTGCAGTTGTTTTTCAAAATGCTGCGTCTTTTGACGTAGATATTGGCAATAGTCAGATTTTTGGGTTATGGCAGAACGTAGAACCAGTCGAACGAAGGGCAGATCAGGTGTTTTTACCCGAGTTGGTTAGGGGAAACCGTCTTTTGAATGACGTAAAATTTTCTTCTGGTATTTTGACTCCAAACAATGATGGTTTTAATGATGAACTGAAAGTTAAGTTCGTGGTTTACAAAACCGAAGTTGCTGAGGCATATGGTCGTGTATACGATTTGAGTGGACGGATGGTCGCAAAACTGTCCAAAGGTAAAGATCGTTTTGGAAATATTTACACCTGGGATTCCAGAGACGATAATGATAAATTCGTTGCACCTGGAATCTATTTAGTACAGATTACAATAGATACTGATATCAGTTCCGAAAGTGTAATGCAGAACGTGTCAGTAATTTACTAGATCCGAGAGAACTAAGAGTCTATAATAGGGCGGTTTAGGCGAATATGATAAGGTGGTTCCATAACCGCTCGCTCTTCAGGAGAGAGACCTTCCATCATTGAATCCGGCCAGTCATAATTTTTTGCATACGCAATGTTTCCGGGAGAGTAACGGAACAGAGCCGTACGACGTTGATGATCCGCTTTCCAGGGGAGCGTACCATGTGTTAATGCCTCGGTGAATATTATCACATCGCCAGCGTTGCATGTTATCTGTTTTACCACGTCCTTATATTCCTCGTATCGGGTTAGGGATCGGGGTGGTGCAATGTTACCTTTGTGGCTTCCTGGTACTACGGCAAGTCCCCCGTCGCCATCCCGAATATCGGATAGTTGCCATGCTACTACTGTGAGTCCATTATGCATTTTTCCGTTTTTGAAAATATAGTATTGGTGCGGATCAAAATCGGGCCCTGAAGATCCGTGAAGAATATGTCCCTCAGCACCTTTTCGCATTGTGATGATGCCCATATTATGGTCCAAGCGAAATCCAGGATTTAGTAGTTCAGATAAGTAGGGTGTAATTTTTGAGTGTGCTAGCATTTTGCGAAAAGGGTCTCGATGTGGTTTGGGCCAAGACAGAGCTCCTTCCAAGTCACCACGGCCAGTATCGCCGAGTAATTCACCTGACCCCCCTGATAATGAGAATTCTCCTTTACGTTCCTTGATTTCATTTGAGTAATGATCTATAGCTTTATTTGCTTCATCAATTTCGTTCTGATCAAGTACGTCTCGGATGATAATATATCCATTCAAATCAAAAAGATATTTTTCATTATCATTCATATTTGAATCCTTTGTGATTATTTTGAAATCGTGACTTAAAGACATTTTTCGATGTTATCTAAAAATAACACGTTTAGCCATTAATTAGTTACTGAACGATTCGATATTGTGTATCAATGGGTAACCGATGTTTGTCTGTTTACAGCGAATTCAAGTTCCCAGCGTTTTTCTATTTTCGCTCGCCATAACTCGGCCTTTTCTTTCAGAACAGAGGTCAACTCGGGATGATCTTTAATTAAGTTGTATTTTTCGCTTGGGTCTTCATCAAGATTGGCCAGATGTATTGGACACTCTGGTTCATCATGTTCAACCAACTGTCCATTGATCGTTAATTTCCAAGGACCTTCGCGCACAGCCGTTTGATTCCCCATTTCCCAATAAATAGGTCGTTCTGAAGGGTCGGAGTTCCCCAGGATATAAGGAAGTATATTTATACCATCAAGTTCGAAGTTGGTCTGATCGCCTCCGGCGATGTCCAATAATGTAGGGAAGATGTCCATGGAGGCACAGGGAGCGTCTAATACTTGTTTTTCTGGGATATGGTTGGGCCAATGCATTATACCGGGTAGACGAATTCCTCCTTCGTAAAGACTAAATTTGTGTCCCTTTAATCCACCAGAAATTCCACCATAATAAGGATCTAAGTTCCCATCAAGCCAGTTTCTTGATTCACGAGACGGGCCATTATCCGAGGTGAAAAATGAGCATGTAGTTTCAGCTAAACCAAGTTGTTTTACTTCTCGTAAGATTTCGCCTATACTGTCGTCTACCGCTGATAGCATAGCTGCCATAATTTGACGGTCCCATGGCAGATTGGCAAATCGTTCCATGTATTCTTTCGGTGCATGCATTGGGTAGTGTGGCGCATTATATGGAACGTAAAGGAAAAATGGTACGTTTTCTGAATGTGCTTTCCGTATGTATTCTACCGCCTTTTTCGTTATCATTTCTGTAAAATATGAACCGTTGTCCCAAATTTCTTTATTGTCTTCCCAGAGGTCATGAGTCGGGTTTTGCCCAGGTCCTCCACGATTAGATCCCCAGTAGAAGATGTGGGAATAATAATCGATACATCCTGCCATAAAGCCGTACCAATGATCAAAGCCTTGAGTATTAGGTCGTGAATCGGGATGTAGACCAAGGTGCCATTTACCAGTCATGAATGTTTTATAACCTAGTGTTTGGAGAGCTGATCCTATCGTGGGTATTCCCATTGGTAAGCCACTGGCTGTTCGATGTCCAGCTAATATTTGTCTTACACCAGCGTTACCTGGGTAGCGGCCGGTTAGTAATGCGGCTCGGGATGGGCTGCAAACAGGACTATTTGAATACCAAGAAGTGAATCGAGCACCTTCATCTGCCATTCGGTCCAAATTCGGAGTTTGGAAGTCTGAGCAGCCCATGCAAGATAGATCTCCATAACCTTGGTCATCAGTGAGAAACACAATAAAATTAGTCATATAAGTTTGCCTATTAGTATCCGATTTTTCTTAAGTGTTTAATTTGCAACACAGTATAAAAGTTTTTTTTCGGGGTATTATTTTATTTCTTTTGATTATAAATTGGAATACAATATCTTGGTTTTCGATAACAAAGAAAAAAGTCAGAAGACCACTCTACGGAATTAAGTATTACCCCGCAAGGTCTTCGTGCTCTGTTTTGGGGAGAGGAGGAATCAACATGAGAGTAATTGAGAAAGGTTTGCCTGAAGAAGTAGGCGTTGATAATAAAGGCTTAGGAAGAGCCAATGATCATTTATGTAAGGCGATAAAGTCAGGAGAAATCGGTGCCGCTTCGTTGACCGTTGTTCGTCGTGGAAAAGTGATTTTTGAGCGGGGATACGGACTTATTTATCCTGCAGTCGGTTCTTCAGTTGTAAATGTTGATTCTGTATTTTTGTTGGCATCGATCACCAAACCAGTTACAGTATGGTCTCTTATGCAACTTGTTGACGAAGGTGAGATCTCCATCGATGACCCTGTGAGTCACTATCTTCCAGAATTTTCGGGTGGAATGCGTAATCGAGTTTTAGTTAGGCACTTACTTTCTCATACTTCGGGCTTGCCAGATATGTTGCCAAAAAATGTTGAATTACGTAGATCTCACGCTACGTTGGATGAGTTTGTCAAAGGTACAATCCAAACACCTCTACAATTCGAGCCCAATACTGATTTCAGCTATCAGAGTAAGGGCACCTTATTGGCTGCCACTATTGTTGAGAGAGTCAGTGGTGAATCTCTCCGTGATTTTCAGCAACGTCGGATTTTTTCTCCGTTAAATATGCGATCTTCTTCCTTGGG
>MDTA01062122.1_pt1 | contig 11750 bp, 1 predicted proteins | sample 811151 | NCBI WGS metagenome assembly MDTA01 (sample SAMN05326648, study PRJNA326480) | marine metagenome | isolation source: seawater | place: Indian Ocean: South | collected 2010 | reverse complement strand
TCTAGAACCTACGAGATAATATGCCCTTTACTCAGTTTACAAGTTTAGACTTTGATCAAATCAAAGCACAAATCAAACTTTTTCTTCGATCTAATACCACTTTTACAGATTTTGACTTTGAAGGTTCTAACTTTTCAATAATTATTGATACATTAGCTTACAATACTTACATTAATGCGTTTAATGCTAATTTGGTGGCAAATGAGTCATTTTTAGACTCTGCAACAATACGTGAGAATGTTGTATCTCTTGCAAGAAATATAGGTTATATTCCACGTTCAAAATCATCTGCACAAGCAACAATTAGACTGGGTGATATTGATCTTGGACCTACAAGTACAACAACTCCTAAATTTCTTACATTACGCTCTGGACTAGTTTGTGTTGGTAATTCTCAGAATACAACATTTACTTTTTCAATACCAGATAATGTTACAACAACTAATATTTTTACACAAGATGGTAATTCATTTGCTCGTTTTGACAATGATATAACAGTATTTGAGGGTGTATACATTACTAATCAATTTGTGGTTACTGATAACTCAGATGATAGATTTATCATTGGTGCAGAAAATATTGATAGTTCAACATTAAGGGTAGAGGTTTCATTAAATGGAACATCTACCAAATATTTGCAAGTTGATAACATATTAAAGATTGATAAAAATTCAGAAATATATTTAACACAAGAAGTACAGGATGGTAAATTTGAATTAATATTTGGTGATGGAATAATAGGTAAAAAATTGAAAACTGGTCAAGTTATATCAGCATCATATATTGTAACAAATGGTGATGAAGGAAATGGACCTGAAAAATTTAATTTTCAAGGAACTTTTACTAGTGATAGAGGATTCTTTACACCATCTGATAATGTGAGTGTATTCACCGTCAGAAGGGCACAGAACGGTGCAGAAGTCGAGAGTATATCATCAATTAAGTATCTTGCTCCTCGTCTATATTCAGCACAGTACAGAGCAGTTACACCAAGAGATTATGAGGCAATAATAAGAGATATATTCCCAAGAACAGAGTCAGTTTCGGTAATTGGTGGTGAAGAATTAGATCCTCCTCAGTTTGGAAAAGTACAAATAAGTGTAAAACCTGTTGGTGGTACATTTGTATCCGATTTCGATAAAACCCAAATTAAATCTAAACTCAAAAAATATGCAATTGCAGGTATTAATAGCGAAATAGTTGATCTTAAAATTTTATATGTTGAATTAGAATCAAATATTTACTATAATCCATCAAGAGTTTCGTCAGTTGATAATCTTAAATCATCTGTTATTGCATCATTACAACAATATGCAAATAATGTTGAAATTAATAAATTTGGTGGAAGATTCAAATATAGTAAAATTAATCAATTGATAGATCGTACAAATGATGCCATTACATCTAATATTACAAAGGTTATTATAAGAAGAGACTTAAAAGTAGCGATAAATTCTTTTGCTCAGTATGAATTATGTTTTGGAAATCGTTTTTATATTAATCCACTTGGATTTAATATAAAAAGCACTGGTTTTACAATTAATGGATTTGATGATGTTTGTTTTCTGACAGATGTGCCAAATAAAGATGCATCGGGAAATTTAGATGGAAGTATGAAAGGAACTTTAAGTGTTGTTACCTCTAATAATAAAGGGCAACAAGTAATTTTGGCAAAAGGTGCAGGTGGAGTAGATTATATGAAAGGAGAGGTAATTTTGAATACAATTAATATAACATCAACAGTATTACAAAATAATATAGTTGAGGTGCAAGCATTTCCTGAGTCAAATGATGTTGTGGGATTAAAGGATTTATTTGTCAGTTTAGAAGTATCAAAGAGTACCATAAATATGGTGAAGGACGTAATTGCTTCAGGAGAAGATATTTCAGGTATTACATTTACAAGAGATTTCTTCACATCAAGTTACTCAAACGGATCTTTAGAGAGGAAATAATTTATGTCACAAATTGACAAGAGAATACAAGTCAATGAGATAATTGATCATCAATTGCCAGAATTTATTCGGGCAGATTTTCCCAATGCAGTAGAACTTTTTAAAGAATATTACAATTCACTTGAATTTCAAGGTGCATCTGGTGATTTATTAAGTAATTTTGATCAGTATATAAAAGTAGATAATTTAGTTCCAGAAGTAATCGTTGGTATTTCATCGATTACATCTCAAATTGATGCAGATGATAAAACTATTAATGTAAGTAGCACTGATGGATTTCCAGATGAATATGGACTATTAAAAATTGATGATGAAATAATTTCTTATAAAGGTAAAACAACAACATCATTTACAGACTGTATTCGTGGTTTTAGTGGTATCACAGGATATAATGTTGGTGTATCTTCCTCTTTGATAGATGTTAATAGAGAAAAATTAAAATTTGAAGAGACATCAGCAACCACACATACATCAGGATCGACAGTAACCAATTTATCAGTATTATTTTTACAGGAATTTTTTAAAAAATTAAAGAAAACTTTTTTACCTGGTTTTGAGGAAGATACTTTTGCAGAAAATCTTAATATAGGCAATTTTGTCAAATTTGCACGTTCTTTTTATCAATCAAAAGGTATTGAAGAATCAATAAAAGTATTACTCAGAGTATTGTATGATGTAGATTCTAGAGTTTTAGATTTAGAGAATAACTTAATTAAACCATCAACTTCTGAATTTATACGTAGAGAGGTAATTGTTGCTGATCTTATAACTCCAAACGGTCAACCTAAAAATCTTGTCGGGCAAACAATCTTTAAATCTAATGATATTAATACAAATGGATCAGTATCTGAAGTAGAAATATTTACAAGATCAGGTAAAACATATTACAAGATATCATTATTTGTGGGATTTAGTGACAGAGATCTCATTGAAGGTGTATTTACTGTGCCTAGCAATACAAAATGTCTTGAAGATGTACCAATAAATTCTGATGTTGTTTCAGTTGATTCTACCGTTGGATTTGGTGCCACTGGAACATTTATTAGTGGTGATAATGTTGTAGATTATACTTCTAAATCAGTCAATCAGTTTTTTGGATGCACAGGTATTAGCAATCCAATTGGAACAGGTTCAACTGGTATAAGTAAAACTGATAATATAAGAATAAATGAAAGTATATTTGGTTATGAAAATGGAGATCTTTCAAAAAGAGTCGATTTACGTATAACTGGTGTATTGTCTGATTTAGTTCCTGTATCAGATATTAATCTTGTAAATGAGGGTGAGGAGGTATTTGTTAAAAATGTAGGTGAAAAAATATTTGATAATAATGAAAATTATAAACAAATTTTTGCAAATTCATGGGTGTATAATACTAGTTCAAGATTTCAGGTTGACGAAACTAATCCATTTATTTTGAGAACAAATATTGATAAATCATCTGCAAAAAAAGATGATTTATTTGAGATTTTAAAAAGAAATGAGTTTGGGATAGAAGGAACTTTTATTGCTGGAAACATAGATTATCCATTAAATGTTATTACTCCAAGTCTTTTAGGTGGATTTACAACAGATCCAAATCAATTATATGATATACGTCGTGTATTAAAAAAAGCAAATAGCACAGGTATCGAAATTAAACAAGGAAATAATAAAATTATAACAGATGTATTGAATGTATATACTGATAGTGATATAGATGGATATGTTGCTTCTAATTCTCTACCAAGTTATGATATTAACTTAAATGTTATAAGTGGTATTTTTACAGGTGCTCAAGATAAAATTAATAATTTTGATAATCCGTCTTTTGATACTCCCTCTACATTAATTGCAGGTAGATTTAATTATATAAAATTTCCCTTACCACCAACAGAATCTATTAAGTTTATTCAAGGTGATGCTGTTTTATATCAACCAACTGAGGAATCAATTGTTGGATTAGAATCAGGAAGAGTATATTATGTTGATCCTCAACCTGAAGTTGGACAAACTAATATAACCAGAATCGCTCTTTATAATTCAAGAAGTCAAATAGGCAATGCAAGCAATATTCAAGTAGGATTTGGCACAACATCAACAGGTGATCACCAATTTATTCTTCAAAGACATGCAAATAAAAAATTAGAACCAAATAATGTTTTAAAGAAAATACCTCTATCACAAAATCTTTTTACATCAACAAAAAAAGAAAGACCTGTTAATGATATTGGAATATTGATTGATGGTGTTCAGATACAATCACCAGTATCAGATGATAAAATTTATTATGGTCCACTAAAAAGTGTAGAGGTTGATAATAGAGGTGAAGATTATGATGTAATAAACCCACCAAAATTAATTGCACAAAATGGTGGTGGCACTGGTGCACTAATCGAACCTTCAATATCTGGAAGTGTTAAAAAAATATTTGTTGATCCACAAGATTTTGATATTGATTCAATAAAAAGTTTATCATTGACAGGAGGAAATGGTGAAGGATGTGCTCTTGAACCAATATTAGGATCAAGATTTAGAGAGATATCGTTTGATAGTAGAAGTATTGAATTTGGTGGTGGTTTGGATATTGATAATGAAACAATAACGTTTAAAGACAATCATAATCTGAATAATGGTCAAAAAGTATTTTACAGAAATCAGGGTAATGCATCACTTGGTATTGGTAGTGCGTTTGCTGTTGGAAATGTTTCAACTGGTACGTTAGCAGATGGTGATCCATATTTTGTAAGAATTATAAATCCTACCACCATTCAAATATATAATAATCAATCAGATGCCTTATCAGGTATCAATACGATTGGTATTGCCACGGAAACAAGATCCAGCGGTATTCATAAATTTAGAACTGAATCTAAAAATACATTATTAGATGTTAGAATTGTAAATGGTGGAAAAGGATATCAACATCGTAAATTAAGAGTTAATCCTGCTGGAATATCAACCTCATATGATACTATTAATTTTAATAATCATGGATTCTCGCATGGAGATATTGTTGAGTATTCACCAACAGTGGGTCTAGGTTCTACAGTTCCAAAAGCAATACAGGGTTTATCTCTTACATCATCATACTATGTAATGAAGATAAATGATAATTCATTTAAATTAGCAGATGCTGGAATAGGTGCAACTGATAAATCTAATTTTGATAGAGGAAAATTTGTTGGATTAGGTTCAACTGGCACAGGTTATCAGACCTTCACATACCCAGAGATAAAGGTTAATGTAGAGGTTTCTTTTGGATCCTCAGTAACAGGAACAATAAATCTAACTCCTTTAATTACTGGTGAAATAACAGATGCTTATTTGTATGATAAAGGAACTGATTATGGTTCAAAAACATTAAATCATCAAGTAAATCCAGATATAACTCTACAAAATGGAAAAAATGCAGAGGTAAGACCCGTAATTGATAATGGTAAAATAATTGAGGTTATTGTAACTAATCAAGGTAAAGAATATAATTCACTACCTGATATTGAATTTATATCTGAGAAGGGTGCAGGAGCGATTGTAAGACCAATTATATCAAATGGATCTATAATAGGGACTGTAGTTATAAATTCGGGCATAGGGTATGATAATGACACCATTGCAAGGGTTATTTCAAGAGGAAAAAATTGTAAGTTAAGATCAAGGGTAAGGGAATTAACTGTCAATAGTCAAAATAGGTTTGGTGATTTGCATTTAGTATCTAGACCAAATTCATTAAATTTTGGTGTTTTAGGATATTCTCAATTAACTGCGTCCCAACTTGATATGAGAAATGGGGAAAAAACATTCAAGGAGAAAAATAATGATGAATTTGATGATAGCGAGTTACTAACTCACTCTCCAATTATAGGTTGGGCATATGATGGTAATCCAATATATGGTCCATTTGGAGGTTCTGACGTAAATGATCCAAATTCTCAAAATAAAATTATAAAATCTTCATATAAATTAGATGCATCAAATGTTGAAAATAGACCAACAGGATTTGCTGATGGTTTTTTCATTGAAGATTACAGATTTGATAATAGTGGTGATCTTGATATCCATAATGGTAGATTTGGAAAAACTCTCGATTTTCCAGATGGAATATACGCATACTTTGCAACTGTTGAAATAAACAACATTACTAATAAAATTCAAGGATCTTATCCTTATTTCATTGGTCAAACTTATAGATCACCTTACATATCTGAAAATGATAAACTAAATCAAGAATTTGATTTTAATAATTCTAATTTGATTAGAAATACACATCCTTACAATGTTGGGGAACAGTTTGCAGATAATGATTTTATCACTGAATCTTATGAAAAAATTAGGCAAACATCAATTATTGAATCTATTACACAAGGATCAATTGAAAATATAAAAATTTTAGATGGTGGGTCGGGATATAAGGTTGGTGATTTTACATCGTTTGAGGAAGAAGGTACAAATGGTTCTGGGTTTTCAGCAGAAGTTTCAGAAATAGTTGGTGTTGGTGTATCAAGAATTGACACCACACTTGAAAGATTTAATAATGTAATATTAACTTGGAATAGTCCAAATGAAGTGCAGGTAAATCATTCTCCGTTTTTAGAGATTGAACAAGGAGAATCTGTATCAATTGTAGGATTAAGCACTACTATATTAAATTTAAATGATACATTTAGTGTTGGTGTATCAACAGATAGTGTTGGATTAGCAAAATCTATGATAGCTCAAAGCGTCACTGCTGGCATAGTAACTGATATTTTTGTTAATAGAATACCAACTAATGTTTCAATTGGTGGATCGATTAGAATAGGAGTCGGTGTCACCACAGAGGAATTAAAAGTATTAAATGTTTTTAGTACAAATAAAGCATTAAGAGTATTAAGACAAGTAGGTTCAGCTCATACATTTGGATCTAACGTAGATGCATTAAATAATAACTTCACAATTCAAGTTAAAACTGAGAAATTTGATTCTAGGGTAGATGATATTGTATTCTTTAATGCACCTCAATCTGTGGGTGTAGGTACATCTGGAACTTCATCAATAGTCAAATACCATATTGGAGAAATAATTGAAGATATTGATATTCCAGAAAGATCAATATACCTTCCAAATCATCCATTTGAAACAGGTCAAAGAATAACTTTAACAAAACCAACTGTTGATTTGGATGGAACAGCGATAAACAATACTGAAATAGATGTATCATTCACTAATAGTTCAACAGGTTCATTCCAATTACCATCATCATCACAAACATCAGTTGATGTTTTTGTCATTAAAAAAGATGAAAATTATATAGGTATCTGTTCCACAAGAGCTGGTGTAACTACAAATAATAGTCTATTTTTCTTACAAAATGGAACATCAGGCATTGGTTCTCATCTTTATACTTTTAAATCTAATTTCACTCAAGTTACAGCTGATGTTGATAAAGTTCTATCTACTGTAACCACAAAAATTGGAGTTGCAAATACAACCACTCATAACTTAAAGAACAATGATATAGTAAAAATTAATGTAATTCCAAATTTAGCAGTTGGCATCGCCTCTGGAATAGGAAATACTAATCCTGTTTCAGTTCGTTACATACCTGAATTTGAAAAATTAATTGTTAATCCATTAGAATTTGAGGAATCTGATGTTGAAACAAATCGTTTAGATTTAGATAATGGTGGAATAGGTCATGGATTAAAAACTGGAGATAAAGTTTTTTATAATGGATCTGCAACAGGTATTGCAACAGGATTATATTATGTTTATAGATTAAATGATAGATATTTGCAATTAGGTGAAACATTTATAGATGTCACAACAAAACCAGAAAAAATCTTGCCGATTACTGCAAATACAGGTGGAGCAAATCAATCAATTGCACTAGTAAATCCTCAAATTAAGGTAATAAAAAATCAACAATTAACATTTGATACATCAGATACATCACTCTCAGGATTTGATCTTAAAATATTTACAGATAAAGAATTAACTAATGAATATATCACGTCACAAGATTCAATTTCATTTAATGTCATAGGAGTTGGCACACCTGGTATAGGTAATGATTCTACATTAAGTTTAAAAATTACTAAATCAACTCCTAATAAGTTATTTTATGGATTAACCAAGGGTGGTTTTATAAGCACATCTGATACAGATGTTATTAATAATAATGAAATATTATTTGTAGATAGTATTTACAACGGTGAATATAAAATTTCAGGAGTTACATCAGATACCTTTAATTTTTCACCTAAAAAACCAGAGTTTTTAAACTATTTGGAATCAGATTGTGAAACATTAGAGTACTCAACAAAATCAAAAGATGTTAAAGGTGCAATTAAAAACTTTAAAATATTATCAGCAGGTAGCAATTATAAAAAACTTCCAAAATTTAAATCTATAATAAGTAAAGAAGGTATTGACGCAAATATTAAAGTAGAGTCATCAACAATAGGTAGAATTAACAAAGTTAGAATACGTGACATAGGTTTTGAATATTCATCAGATAAAACATTAAATCCAGAGGCATTTGTACCAACGATTGTTAGTGTGGATAATTTAGATATCATAAATCAATTATTGATTGATAATGGTGGATCTAATTACTCATCAGCACCAAATTTACTGGTATTTAATCCTGTTAAAAACATTGTAGTAGATAATTCATCTCTACAACCAATACTTCCAAATCAAACTATATCAGATGTAAATATTATTTCTCCTATAACTGGATTAGATTCAGTTCAACACAAAATTATAGCAATTAATAACTCTAATGGGGTTGGAATAAATTCAATTGATCAAGCATCATTCCCTAATGCAGGGATAATTACTTGTTTCTTGGAAACTCCAACCAATGGATTTGCAGATGAGCCATTTAAAATTGGTGATAAAATTTTTGTTGAGGGTATTTCCAGAGTTGGAGAAGCGGGTTTTGGAACAAATACAGGATCGATAGATGATGTTTCAATTTTAGGTGATGGATTTAATTCCGAAAATCATAACTATCAATTTTTTGAAGTTCAAGATTATATTAAAGGGACTCCATCAAGACTAGTTTTTAGTTTAGCAGGTTTGACAACAAATCCAGGTATTGGAAAAACATTTCAATCAGGTTATGCTACGATTGTTAACGAAAAAAATTATCCTAAAATAAGACCAATACAATCAAGAGGTGTATTTGAATTAAATGAAAAATTATTAGTTAATAATACTAAATCAGATTTACGATTAGTTGAAATAAGAGATGATTTTATAAAAATTGATGGATTAACAATAATCAATATAGGTGATAGAATCAGAGGAGAGGTGAGTGGTATATCAGCAGAAATTATTTCTATCACAGAAAATAAAGCAAAATTTAAAGTTGATTATGCAAATAGAAAAGAAGCAGGATGGATGGATGATACAGGTAAATTAAATAAAGATTATCAAGTAATACCTGATAATGATTATTATCAAAATTTATCATATACTATTAAGAGTCCTATTGTGTGGGATAAACTTGTTAATCCAGTAAATCGTCTTGTTCATCCTGCTGGATTAAAGAATTTTTCTGATACATCTGTAGAAAAAAATGTAGATGTATCTCCCATTAGTGGTGGTGAAGAATCAGTGACAACTGTAACCTTAGATGTTATTGATGATGTAATTAGAGTAGATGCTATAAACAATTTTGATTTTGTTAATGACTTTAATGTCTTAGATAATAGATCTAAGAATTTACAATTCCGCAATAAAACTCTTACAGATTTCACTAAATGCAAAACAAATAGAGTTTTAATACATGATAATATTAGTGAAGAATTTTCAAGTGTTGGATTTTCTGCGAATGATACTGTTCTAAAAGAATTAAGAGATGATTTTAACAATTTTTTAATACAAATCATTGACCCAGATACATCAGATGTTCAATTCACCGAAGTTGTAACTTTGACTGATCAGGATGATATAATAATACTTGAAAAAACAACGGATTTTACAAATGAAAAATTAGGTGAAATAAAAACAGAAATTACATCTACTGGTGTTAAGAATCTTATATTTGAACCTACTGAAAAATTTGATAGAGATCATGATATTAAAATATTAGACATAGGGTTTAATTCTACACTAAGTGGTATTGGAACTAATGCAGTAGGTAATGTAAATTTAACTGGAGTAAACAAAGTTATAGAGGCATCTAGTGGTGGTTTTACACCAACAACGATTATTGAATTTCCAAAAACTAATTTTAATGGTTTATATGCATCTATTTTTGTTGAAGATACATCTACTAAGGAGGTAAATTATAATGAGGTTGTAATTGATTATGATGGAGATACAATTAATTTATCAGAAATTTATGTTGATAAAAATAATTCTAACTCACAAAGTGTTGTTGGTGTTGTGACAGCGAGATTTGAAAATGATAAAATAAAATTACAGATTGAAAATGATAGAATAAACACCTTAGAATCAAGATCTAATATCGTAGGTTTAGGAACAACCACTATAGGAGTAGGTGCTTTCCGTTTCCTAACCACTGGACAACCTGCTGGTGCTGAGAGAAGTGTTAGATTAGAGTCTACTTATAGAACAGGAACATCTAATCCAATTAATTATCTTACTATTAATAAAAATAATGAGACATCAGTTAAATCACTTGTTAGAGTTTCATCAGGAAATACAAGTGCTGTTCATCAAATAATTTCAATTAATGATACAAACGATATATTAACAATTCAATATCCTTTTGTTTCTATTGGATCAACCACTGGTATTGGAACTTTTGGTTCAGAATTAAGTGGAAATGATATAAATTTAAGATTCTTCCCTGATTCAGAATTTCAAGATTTAGTTGAGGTTCAATCATATAATCAAATATTTTATACTGCCAATGACTTTGAAAATACTCCACCCAGTTTAATTTATGGAACAGCAAAACAATCAGTATTATTAAGTGTTTATGATGGATTAGCGGGAAGAAGGGCAAATAAGACAAAATTTAATCTTACGCATGAAGGCACACCAATTTACACAAAGACATTTGACCCAACTAATTCTGGAATATTAAGCACTACCACAGGCACATTTACAATACCAAATCATTTCTTCAATACAAATGAAGAATTAACTTATACATTCTCATCAACATTTGTTGGTTCTGCTTCTTCCGCATTATCAATAGGATCAACTGTAAATAATGCAGGTTTGACAACAACATTACTACCAAATACTGTTTTTGCAAAAAGAATAAGCGACGATAAATTTAAATTATTCCCAACATTAGCAGATGTGTCATCTGGAATTGCTATTACATTTACAGGATTTGGTGACGGTAATGCTCACAAATTAACTATGAATAAAAAACTATCTAAAACAATAATTGGTTTAGATGGTATTGTTCAACAACCAATAACATTCACAACTATATCTTATAGTTTAGATGGCGATATAAACTCAACAGAAACACAATTTATAATAAGTGGAATTGGGTCTATCCAACCAACTGATGTGTTAAAAATAAACGATGAGTTTATGAAAATTGAACAAGTTGGTTTTGCAAGTGAAAAAACAGGAGTTATAAATGATGCTGATGATATAGCAGCTGGAGTTTCTAACCTACCAGTCGTTAAGGTACAAAGAGGAGTATTAGGTATTCCTGCATCATCTCATTCAGATACCGATACAGTAAGGGTTCATAGAGGATCATTCAATATAGTTGATAGCACGGTTCATTTTATCGAACCACCAAAGGGTAATAATAGACAAAGAAAATCTGAAAGTAACTTACCATTTGTTAGAGCAACATTTAATGGTAGAACATTCCTAAGACAAAATTAT
>MDTA01209651.1_pt1 | contig 11751 bp, 11 predicted proteins | sample 811151 | NCBI WGS metagenome assembly MDTA01 (sample SAMN05326648, study PRJNA326480) | marine metagenome | isolation source: seawater | place: Indian Ocean: South | collected 2010 | reverse complement strand
TCTCTGTAATGAGTTTAGAAATATTTCCATGTATTCCAATACTTGAGTGAAATCCAGATATAACCACCTCAAGTCCAGTCGAGTTTTTATTATAATTTTGATGTAAATCATTTGAAATAACACCAATATTTCTCCTTAGATCCCAAATGTTCCAATTATTTTTTCCAAGAATTTTTATATATGAGTGTTGTTTTTGTACAGGATAAATTTCTCTATTAATTGCTTTTAATAGTGTAGTTTTTCCTGATCCGTTTGGACCTAGGATAGCAACACATTCATTTTTTTTTATTTTGAGTGTTAAATTGTTAAAAACACGAGTAGAGCCACGCCATAGTGTGGCATTTTTAATTTCCAGGAGGTCTGTGATAGGCATAAAAAATTAAACGTTTTTTATAAATTATTAATAAGATGCTATGTGATTGATAAAAAAATGTACAATATTTTATTTTAAATTAAGATTTTAATAATAATTGATTCAATATTATGGAGTTTGAGTTTTGACTGAAAAGTTAGCCTATCTTTTAATTTTTATTATTCTTGTTATTGTTTACACGATCACAAAAGTAATTACGTATATGCGTAAAAGTAATAAACAATGGCAGCAAGTCGATAAAACAAAATTAGTTGATTGGGAAGATGAAAAAGACTGAAGTAGCTCAAGAATGTCATTCTTTAATTTTTTAGTTAAGAAAGAAATTAGTTAAGGAGTCAGGCATCAATACTTCTTTTTTTTAGCTTATATTTTAAAAAAATTAATTTAAAAAAAAGGCGCTACAGAAATATCTATAGCGCCTAAATAACGGCAGGGGGTTGCCGTTGGACCTTAATGGTCCGTTATTCCACCGAAATTGCTTGGTGAATTTCAGGGTGAGAGCCAAATGATGATAAGGGGGAGAGATTTGGCTCATCAAACCCTGTAGGGGTTTTAAAACTTTTCGATTTTGAATAACGTTGTAAACCGCCACCTATATCACCATCTAAGGCAGATGTGGCAGCTGCCGATACACCAATGAGGATTACCAGTACTCCAAGAAGAGCTAAGCCGTTTTCAAAATTTCTGCTTTTCATGATCATTTCCTTAATTGATCGTTAAAATAATAAATGAATTACTTAAATATATTGCATACACCGTGCCAACTTTAATATTCCCATATTAAACAATTACTTATAAAATTATCTCAATAACGATATATCGTAAATAACGAAAAACCGTAAATTAATTTACGAAAAAACGTATTTTTATATTGAATATTGCTATACTTCTTCTATGAAAACTCAAAATGATTACCAATGGCTTTTTAGAAAGTCACCGACCATGGCTACTTCTATAGCAGAAGATGGTGTGTATTTAGATGTCAACGATACTATGCTCAGTCGATTGGGTTATAAACGTGAGGAAATGGTTGGAAGGTCTCCTGAAGACTTTACTACACAGGAGAGCGCTATACGTATTCGAGATGAATTAAAACCAGCCTTGAGACGAACAGGTAAATTGGAAAATAAGCCCATTAGCTTCTTAACTAAATCTGGGGAAATTGTGGACTGTATTTCAAATGCAATTGTAGAGTTAGATCAAAAAGGTGAATATCTTCGAACTGTTGCAATGTACGCTGAAGTTTCTGACCAGGCAAAAGCAAATTTTAAATATCGCACCTTGTACCGTGCCACGCCAGCGATGCTACACACAGTTAATGGAGATGGCTTAATTGTTACAGTTACAGATCATTGGCTTCAAAAACTTGGGTTTCGCAGAGACGAAGTGGTAGGTAGACCAATTACTGATTTTTTTTCTAATCGCGATAGAGCAAAGTATGCAGATGGAAGACTTAGTGATTTAATAAGTAATGGCGATTTTAATAATTTAGAACGTCAAATGATTACTAAAGATGGGAATGTTCTTGATTTAGTAATGTCAGCTATATCGCATCGTAATGAAAATGGGGAAGTAGATCGTATGCTTGTTGCATCAAAAGATGTTACAGAGCGGCGTAAAGCAGAAAGAGAATTACGTAAAACTCTTGAGGAAAACGCTATCTTGCGTGAAGAGCTTGAACAGGAGCGAGATTATCTCAGAGAAGAAGTTAATGTTGCGATGAATTTTGGCCGCATAGTCGGTAAAAGTTCTGCATTACGTCAAATGATGAAAAGAGTTGAAGCAGTTTCTCAAACTCCAGCTAATGTCCTAATTCAAGGTGAGTCAGGTGTTGGTAAGGAGCTAGTCGCTCGTGCGATTCATGTTCAGAGCAATCGAGCTAAAGGACCTTTAGTAAAAGTAAATTGTGCTTCAATTCCAAAGGAGCTATTTGAGAGTGAATTTTTCGGTCATGTAAAGGGTGCTTTTACAGGAGCACACCGCGATCGTGTTGGCCGATTTCATTTGGCAGATGGCGGTAGTATTTTTTTGGATGAAGTTGGTGAAATCCCAATGGAATTACAAGGTAAGTTATTAAGAGTTCTTCAAGAAAGTGAATTTGAAAAAGTTGGCGATGATGTTACTCGAAAAGTTGATGTACGTGTAATAGCAGCGACAAATAGAGATTTAAAAAAATCTATTGTTGATGGAGAATTCCGTGAGGACTTATTCTATAGATTGAGTGTTTTCCCAATTGACGTCCCTCCTCTAAGAGAACGTGAAAATGATATTCTCCAACTTGCCCAACACTTTCTTGAGCAAACTTGCTTAGATTTCAGTCGAGAAGTGCTTACCCTTACCAAATCCCAAGCAGATAATTTGCGATCCTATAATTGGCCAGGAAATGTGCGTGAATTAAAAAATGTTATTGAGCGCGCAGTGATACTTTCAAAAGGTAAAGTGCTCAGACTAGATTTATCTATGCCCGATCTTTTGACTGATTTTGATTTGGCTAAGGAAACTGAAATACATGAAGATGCAGTGATGAGTGAAAAGCAAATGAGAGACTTTCAAAGAAAAAATCTAAAAAAAGCGCTTGAGCTAACAAATTGGAAAGTTTCTGGAACTGGCGGTGCAGCTGAACTTCTTGGTATTCGGCCAACAACACTTTCTGACAGAATTAAAGCATTTAAATTTAAAAAGCCCGCCTCAAAATGAAATATTTTAGTCGCTGGTTCTCATACCTTATAACTCTTATCTTTCTATTTACCAGTATCTACTTCATTCCATTTACAGATTTGATCAATTATTTAGAATTGATTAGTCAAAAATACCCTTTGGTAGCCTCATTTTCATATGTCCTTTTAGTAACTATTGGGACTGTCTTATTTCTCCCCGGATCAATATCGATGATGATCAGTGGATATTTATTTGGATTTTCTCAAGGGTTCTTTCTTGCAGTTATTGGCATTTTGCTTGGGGCGCAGCTTGCATTCGAATTTGGAAGAAGAATAGCAAGATCTTGGGTAAAGAAAAAAATATCATTGAATAAATATTTGCAAGCAATTGAGATAGCAATCGAAGAGAAAGCTTTCATGATAATAATACTTACAAGGCTTTCTTTAATAATACCATTTAACGTATTGAACTATATTTATGGCTCAACTGCAGTTAAATCTACAGTTCACTTCTTAGCCACTTTAATAGGTATGCTTCCAGCTATAAGTATATATGTTTATCTTGGCTCTTTTGCCAGAAATATTAGTCAAATTATATCTAATGAAGCTACACCGTCTGAAATAGGTAATTGGATAATTCTTATTGGCATAGCTTTAATGTTTCTCACTGCTTGGGTTATTCACAAAACAGCTTCAAATGCATTGAAGAATTACATTGACGATTAGAGATCAAAACTATCTTTAATAATTTTAAAAATATTGGTATTTTTATTGGATAAGGATAAAAAATGACAATTAAAACTAATCTATCTCGTAGATCATTTCTATCTGCTAGCTCTTTAGCAGCTGGCTTCGGATTTATGACCGCAACAAATTCAGTTTTAGGTAAACCAATGAGGTTACTTGATGCCTCTTCCATGTATGGCCCACCACCATATGTTGCAAAACTTAATGCTAATGAAAATCCGTATGGACCAAGCCCCAAAGCTATAAAAGCAATGACTGATGCAATCAGTAAAGGAGCGTATTACGTAGATAAGAGCGCTGACGTCTTGAGAGAAATGATCGCAGAAAAATATGGTTTGACAAAAGATTATGTTCTTTTAAGTTCTGGCTCAAGTAGTGCTTTGACAAGTTTAGCAATGATGGTCTCACAGCAAGGTTCAATCTTAGGTTCTGACTTATTTTGGGATTCTACTTCAAAAATGGGGACTCGAAATAGTAAATATGGAATTAAAAGAACTGTTAAAACCAAGGATCTTTCAGTTGACTTAGATGAAATGTATTCGAATATTGATGATGAAACAAATCTTGTGCAAATTTGTAATCCAAATAATCCTACAGGAACTATCATACCTCCTGAGATGCTCAAAAAATTCTGTAGAAAGGCCTCTTTAAAAACTATGGTACTTATTGATGAGGCTTATAATGAGGTTACTGATAATCCAAATGAAAACACCATGATTCCCTTAATAAAGTCTGGCTACAATGTAGTAGTTTCTAGAACCTTTTCTAAGATTTATGGATTAGCAGGTATGCGAATAGGGTATATGATCGCTTCACCAAAAATCATAAAGTTAGTATCTGAATTTGGACACAATCATTTTTATTCTTTGAATCAAGCAGGAATCGCAGCCGCTATAGCTAGTTATGACGATACTGATTTTTTAGTCTATTCTAAATCAAAAATTTTAGAAGCAAGAGAAATGATTGATTTAGCTTTAAAGGAAAATGGTCTCTCTGCGCTTCCATCCCAATCAAGTTTTATGTTTGTTGATTTGGGTAACATTAATGCTGAGGATTTCCGTCAAGAAATGGCTAATGAGAATATCCTAATAAGAGGTATTTACCAAGACTATATAAATTGGTCTCGAGTAAGCGTTGGTAAAATAAATGATGTAAAAAAATATATAGATGCTTTACCTAAGGTAATAGCTTCTTTAAGCTAGCAATAACGTTTCATCAACTGGGGGGGGGATGATAATGCGTTTAACATTATATTTATTTATAGGACTTTTGTTGACGATGCCGATAGCATTATCATCAGATGCATCGTTCCTCAATGATAAAACAAAATATTTATCTAATTTTGTTAATGATTTTAATTCTTCTGAAATTCAATATACCTTCAAAGGTTTCTCTGTAAGTTCAAATGTTAATCTCGATAATAATCCTCAAGAAATAAATAATAATGAAGAGCTAGGCAATAAAGATAATAGATCTATTGATCTTCCTTTTAGCTGGATTATAAGTTTAATTTTTATTTGTTTGCTTATTGGCTTCCTTCTGGGCATCTGGTGGTCAGATTACCGAAATAGACGTAGGCATGGAGGGATTCGTATCTAAATTTAATTTTACTAAGATACTGAAGTATCAATTTACTTAAAGAAACTATTTATTACAATTTTTATGTAAAGGTAATTGCTTTATATCAAACAGGGAGTCAATATTATCTTGTGTACTTTTTCGTCGAATACTATCAAGATGATGAGATGTAACATGAGGGGCAAATAGCTTTAAAAATTCAACCATATATTGTCTTAAATTTGTATTTTTTCTGTACCCAATCCAAGTTGTACTTCGGGGAAATAATCCTTCTGCGTTTATAACTTGTAGGTCATCTTTTTTATCATGGTCATTTGCCATACTAGCAATTATTCCAACACCCATACCCATACGAACATATGTTTTTATAACGTCAGCATCACGTGCTGTAAACACAACATCAGGCTTTAAACCTTTATCTAGAAATGCACGCTTAAGAGAGGATTCGCTTCCAAAGCTAAAAACATAAGTCACCAAAGGAAACTTAGCAAGGTCTTCAAGAGTAATTTTACGTTTGAGTTTAGTTAGTGCATGACTTTTAGGTACTACAATTGATCGATCCCATCGATAACTTGGAATTAATAATAGATTTTCAAATAAATTTTTGGAGCCTGTAGCAATCGCAAAATCGAGAGCATTAACCATCATCATATCCGCTATCTGTTCTGATGTTCCCTGATGCAAATTCAAACCTACCTTGGGAAACTTTTCTCTAAATTTGGTTATAATTTGAGGTAATACATACCTAGCTTGAGTATGAGTTGTAGCAATTGAGAGCGATCCTTGTTCCTCCTTATAATAATCTGAAGCCAGAGATTTTATGTTCTCAACTTCACTCAAAATCACTCTAGCACGCTCGATAACCTGAAGACCCTCATTGGTAATTTTGCTTAAACTTTTACCATCACGGGTAAATAACTGCATCCCAAGCTCTTCCTCAAGTAACTTAAGTTGTTTACTTATACCTGGCTGACTCGTATACATTCGATCTGCAGCAGCAGTAATGTTTAGATTATTGTCAACAATGGCAAGTAAATATTTAAGTTGCTGCAGTTTCATATTTATCCTAAATAAACATTTTCAAATAAGTAAGTATTGATCTTTGAGAACATAATTTCTAATGAATATATATTAACTTGATATAACTGAAAGCTATATAAACAAATATGAGTCATTTTGTAACTATTCATGACACATTATCAATGAAAGTTTATAATTCGATTGTCAGACAATAATTCATTTGAGAGTGACGTGGTAACAAAAATAGGTACAATTGATCAAAAATTGATTCCAGCAAATATTCATAATAAATACGAAATAAGTGCAAAAGATTTACCCTTAAGTTGTCCAATGCCTGGTATGTACTTATGGAATTCTCATCCAAAGGTCTATTTGCCGATTGAAGCTACAGGTAAAGCAAAATGTCCTTATTGCGGTGCTATGTATGAATTATTGTCAGACAGTGAATAATTTTTTATCAATTTTATTTATAACTTCTGCAACTGTAATCAGCATCATTGCATCAGGATGGCGTACTCTTTGCCCCCATCGAATCTTATTTATAGATTTTTTTAAATATTTTTGTACTGCATCTGGATATCGATTAATAGTTAACTCTCTTGAATAATAAGGGCCAGTCCTTTCTGGATTCGATGTTGCGTATAGTCCAATAACTGGGGTATTAAAACATGTCGATATATGCGCTGGTCCAGAATCTGGGCAAATAACTAAATCTGATACATCAATTAGCGCTGCAAGTTGCTTAAGTGAAGTTTTGCTTATTAAATTAATACAGTTTGTGGTTTCTGAAAGCTTTTTTCCATATTCAACTTCAAGCTTAGTTTTTCCACCAGTTATGATTACTTTACAATTTTTACTTTCAAGATATTTTATAACTTCTATGTAATTATCAATGCTCCAATTACGAAAATTTCTTTTACGATTACTACTACACGGGCTCAACAATACTAGATTCTGTTCTTGATTTAAAAATTTAGCCGCAAAACTTATTTCGGCTTCATTAAGGGGTATATCCCATCTTAATGTTTTAGATGGCACTCCAATAGCTGATGCGAATGAGAGTAATGCCTCTAAAGCATGTGCGTTATCTTTAGCTTTAATTCTGCTATTGGTAAATAACCATTGAAAATCTTTTGCGCGTTTACGATCAAATCCAATTTTAATTCGAGCATTTATGATAGGGCACAAAAAATTTGCCCTTATTGAGGAATGCATGCATAAAGCAATATCAAAAGTTTTATTATTTAAATACCCGTAAATATCTCTGTAAGCTGAAAATGTTCTATTTTTGTCAAAAGTAATAAATTCAATATCATGCATGCCAGACATCAATTGGGCTTCTATTTTGCCAATAATCCATGTAATTTTTACATTTGGCCAATGGTCTTGTATTTGACGAATGACACTCAATGTGTGGCATGTATCACCAATTGCTGACAATCTAACGATACAAATTTTTTCAGGTATTTTTTCTAAAATTAAATTTGACAAGGTAAAAAGGGGTTTTAAAGTTGGTTGATCTCATTAAAAAAACTAAAAGTGGAGCCATCCTATACGATAAGACCCTTATCGACCAAATTTCAGATGAACACTTTACAGCCAATAGTTGGCAGAATTTTGAAATTCTGACAGGATCACTTAATTCAAAAGGTCGTGGAAATACTTACTTTATTGGCAACAAGCCTCGTGAATTTGTTTTACGTCACTATAACCGCGGCGGGATGATTAGCAAAATTATTAAAGATTATTATATTTTTCTTGGTCAAAGTTTTACACGTTCGTTTTCAGAATGGAGAATATTAAAAAAACTGTCACTTTTGAAAATGAATGTTCCACGCCCTGTTGCTGCAAGATTTTGTCGTCATGGGTTTTTTTATAAAGCAGATCTAATTACTGTTTGCATACCGAAAATCAAATCTTTATCAGAATACATAGCCATAAGTGATCGCGATCATGTTTTTTGGCAATCTATAGGTGAGTCAATATATAACTTTCATAAAGCTGGTGTCTATCATGCTGATTTAAATGCTTATAATATTCAGATAAGTGAAGATGGAGAGGTTTGGATGCTCGATTTCGATAAGTGTAAAATTAAACCTCCAGGTTCATGGATGAAAAATAATCTAAATCGATTGCATCGATCTTTAAAGAAAATAGTGGCTTTAAATTCAAACGTAAATTTTAACGAGAATAATTGGAAAAATCTTTTAATAGGTTATTTTGAAGCTTCTAAATCCTCATAAAAGTTTGGATATTTATTGGGTAGGTTCTTGAATTTACGATGAACCCAAAAATATTGCTCAGGACACATTTTGATTCGATCTTCTAATAAATCCACATATTTTTTAGTATCAGCTATAGGATCTTTACTAGGAAAATCTGTCAATGGTGCTAGTAAAGTAATTTCATATGTACCTTTTTTTAAACGACGCGGAAAATAAGGAATAACAATTGCATTTCCTAATTGGGCCAATCTTGAAATAGCTGTTGTATGCATAGAGGGTATTCCAAAAAAATTAATAACTTCTGCTCCTTTACGATTGAAGCTTTGATCTGGTGCATACCAAACTGTTCTGCCAGCACGTAAGTTACGTACCATCCTTTTTATATCTTGCTTTTCTATGGTTTCTACAACCGAACGTTCACGGCCGCTACGCTGAATTTCATCAATAAACTCATTTTTGTTTTTACGATAAACACTATCAAAATGGAGCCCTTCAGCTGCTAGCACTCGGCCACTTATTTCTAAAGTTGTAAAATGTGCGGACAAAAGAATTACACCATGTCCATCTTTTTGAGCTTTTTTTAAATGATCAATTCCATTAATGAGCGTAATTGATTTTAGATATTTATCACTAGCCCAACGTCCAAGACCCATTTCAACTAACATCATCCCTAATGCTTTGAAATGCTCTAAAACTAAAGATTTTTTTTCAATGGGACTCAAACTGGGAAAGCAGAGTTCAATATTTCTTTTAATGATTAGACGCCTCGAATTACTAAAATGATAAGCTATTCTTCCAAATAATTTTCCAATAATAAGAGGTAATTTACTTGGAAGGAGGCATATAATGCGTAAAATTCCCATAAAAAACCAAATAGGCCAATATTTAGGAGCAATATAACTACTTAGAGATTTTCTTTTTTCAGGCATGAATTTTAAATTTTTAATGAATTATTTACTTGAATTTATAATAATTAATTTACTTCATAATATATTTTTTTATTAAAAATTGTTCCAAATTAAAATTTTGTATTGTTAATTATTTTTTTAAAAAAAACTATCCTAAATCATCAGGAAAAAAACATAAAATGAATGAAAATTTTATAAAAATCACCTTTTTCCTAATTTCTTTATTAAATTATAATCTTTCGCTGGCAGCTGAATTTCCAATTGCAGATAAAGTTGTTGTTGATAAGTCAGATCGTGAACTTTACCTTATAAAAGATGGAAACATATTTCGCACTTTTAAAATTGCTCTTGGCCTGTCTCCTATTGGAGATAAAAAAGAAGAGGGTGATTTCAAAACACCGGAAGGAAGGTATATTTTAGATACTCGTAATCCGAATAGTGAATATTTTTTATCAATACATATATCATACCCAAATAATAAAGATCGGATTGAGGCATTAGAGAGTGGAGTCTCGCCCGGAGGGGCAATTATGATCCATGGTCAACCCAATAGCCCCAGACGTTCAGAAGCCTATTATAAATATCAAGATTGGACAAATGGATGCATTGCTGTTTCAAATTCTGACATGATCGATATTTGGCTTATGGTAGGTGACAGAACTCCTATAGAGATCCATCCGTAATTATTTTAAAAATGTCAAATATTCTTATAAGTTTATTTATTGAAATTAGATAAAATTAGACAATAATAACTAACCTTGAAACATCAAATATTGGCCATAATTTTCGTGGAAGGAGATAGATAAGTGGCAAAAAAGAAAGAGACCCTTGGATTTCAAACCGAAGTTCGTCAATTGCTACAGTTGATGATTCATTCTTTATATAGCAATAAAGAAATTTTTCTTCGAGAACTTATCTCAAATGCTTCTGATGCTGCTGACAAACTCCGCTTCGAAGCATTGGCTCAACCTGATTTATTGGATGATCAAGCAGACTTAAACATAACAATTGAAGTAAATAAAAAAAAGCGAACATTGTCATTAATAGATAACGGCATAGGAATGTCACGCGATGAGTTAATTGACAATTTAGGAACTATTGCAAAATCTGGCACTGCAGAATTCTTATCAAAAATTACTGGTGATAAAAAACAAGATGCACAGTTGATAGGTCAATTCGGAGTTGGATTCTACTCTTCATTTATTGTTGCAGATAAGGTCAAAGTTGAATCTCGTCGCGCTGGTTTAACAGCTGACGAAGCGGTCTGTTGGGAGTCTTCAGGCGAAGGCGAATTCACAATTCAAAGTATAAAACGTGCCGAAAGAGGAACAAAAGTTACACTTTTCCTAAAAAAAGATGAATCTGAATATACAGATTTGTATAAAATTGAATCACTAATCAGAAAATACTCTGATCACATTGGTTTCCCAGTAACCCTCTCATCAATTGACGACAAAGATTTTGAGACAAAGGTTGTTAATTCTGCAACAGCTCTGTGGACTCGCTCAAGATCAGATATTAGCGATGACGAATATAAAGAATTCTACAAGTATCTGTCTCACGATTTCAAAGATCCTTTAAGTTGGAGCCATAATCAAGTTGAAGGTAAGCGTGAATATATTAGTTTACTTTTTATACCAGGAGCAGCGCCTTTTGATATGTGGAATCGTGAGGCACCTAAGGGTCTAAAATTGTATGTACAACGTGTCTTTATTATGGATGATGCAGAACAATTTTTACCTTTGTATCTTCGTTTTGTAAAAGGTGTGGTAGATTCATCAGATCTCCCTTTAAATGTTTCCAGAGAACTTTTACAAAAAAATTCAGATTTATCATCAATGAGATCTGCACTCACACGTCGTGTGTTAGATATGCTGAAGAAAATCTCTAATGATAAGAAAAAATATCAGAATTTTTGGAATGAATTTGGTCAGGTTTTAAAAGAGGGTATCGTTGAAGATCACTCAAACAAAGATAAAATTGCAAAATTATTATGTTTCGCTACCACTGAAAATAGCAATGATAATCAGGATCAATTTTTGGATGACTACATAAAAAGGGCAAAAAAAGATCAAGATAAAATTTATTACATTCTTGCTGAGAACTATGCGACAGCTATATCAAGTCCTCATATTGAGAAACTAAGAAATCAAGGCATTGAAGTATTATTATTGACTGACCGAATAGATGCTTGGTTGGTTGATGGTTTGACAGAGTTTGAAGGTAAAGTATTTGTTGATGTT
>MDTA01218872.1_pt1 | contig 11753 bp, 10 predicted proteins | sample 811151 | NCBI WGS metagenome assembly MDTA01 (sample SAMN05326648, study PRJNA326480) | marine metagenome | isolation source: seawater | place: Indian Ocean: South | collected 2010 | reverse complement strand
TTCTTTTTTTATTAAAATAACATGTAATGCGTTTCCTCTTTTTTTTTGAAAAAAGTTATTAACCCAAGCCTTTTTGATGTTTGCAGCATCCTTTTTTTTTATTTTTTTATCTATATTAAATCTACTATTAATAAGACTTTTAATTGCAATTGATTGAATTTTTTTTAAATCTTTTTTTTTTGCATTTCTTAAGTTGACATCATTTAATCTTTTTTTGTCATTTATTTTTTTTTCAAAAATAATGTTCGTGTTTATTTTTTTGAAGTTATTCAACAAATAAAAATTTATAATTTTTTTGTCTTTTTTGTTTATTTTTAAAAAAACAAAGTCAGAGTCCCTAGGATATATCAATTTTTTTTTTTGGGGGTTTATTATTGTGTAAGTTTTTTTTTTTAAAATTTTTGATAACCATTTATCCTTGAAAAAAAAATTATCCGTTTTTTTCATTAAAAACTTTATATATTTCCTTGTACCAATCTATGTAATTTGGGTATCCTTTATCTAAAGACCATGTTGGCTCATAACCTAACAAACTTTTCGCTTTATCGATATTAAGAGTACCTCTTATTGGGGTTAACTTGTCCCTTGGCTGATATTTAACTTTTAGATTTTTAAAATTCTCTTTTAAAATACTCAACATATCGTTTATTTTTCTTGATGATCCAAAAGTTAAATTAAAAATTTGATTTCTAGATTTGTCGGTGGAAATTATTTTCTTAACTCCTTGAACAAGATCTTTAATATATGTAAAGTCAAGTTTTTCCTCACCATCACCATCTATTCTTATTTCAATATCATTCAAAGCATTTTCTATGAATATTTGTCCTACTCTTCTACTAATACATCTTTCTCCGTAAAGCGCTGAGGGTCTTACAATACTATAATTTAAATCAAATACTTGACTGTAAGATTTTACAATTTTTTCTCCTGAGAATTTTAGAGCCGCGTAAATCCCTAGAGGGTCACAGGAAGTTTCTTCATCAACTTCTTTGCTTTTAAAATTCCCGTAAACCATACTTGAGGAAAAGTAAATAAATTTTTCTACTTTTCCTTTTGAATTGTCTAATGCATTTTCCAATGTTCTTAAACTGTGGTCAAAAGTTGTATGTGGATCTTTGTTTGACCTGTTAGCATGAGATACAGCAGCTAAGTGAATTACAATATGGGGTTTTACCTCTGTAAAAATCCGCGAGGTTGCGTGGTAATCTCTCAAATCTTGAATAATATATTTTATCTTATTTTTCTTTAATAAAGATAATCTATCCTCAATGATTATTTTTGAAAGTTCTGGGTTAGGAAGATTATCTTTATTATTCTCTAGTGAATACAAATTGTTTATTTGGAGACTGTCAACAATCGTGACTTTATGTTTGTCCTCAACTAAATCTAGGGCCAAGTTATGACCTATAAACCCACATCCTCCTAAAATTAAAATATTTTTCATTTAATGAGTTTAATTTTATTTAATATTTTTTCTAAAGACACAAATATATAGTCAATTTTTTTATTGTTTACATGTGGCCCCACTGGAAAAACGATCATTTTATCACTAAATAACTCAGCATTTATAAATTTTTTTTTGTTGTACCCATACTTTTTTTTATAAAAATTTAATCTTGGAACTGGATGAGGGTAGTAAACACTTGAGCCAATATTATGTTTTTTAAGTAAAATTAATATTTGTTGTCTTTTTTTAATATCAATATTCTTGAAAATCATTGGAAAACAGTATGGCGAAACTTCTACTTTAGGAATTTTTATTTCGATAGAGCTAATGTTTCTACTTAATGACTTAATCTTTTTTAAATAATAGTTGTAATTTTTTTTTCTTTTGGCAATAAAATTTTTTAGCTTTTTTAGCTGTTCAATTCCTATTGCGCTACTAATTTCGCTTAATCTATAATTTAACCCTAATAAAGGCACATCATATATTCCAGGATATTTCCTTTGATCAAAAGCTTTGTTTACACCTATTCCCCTTATCATTTTTATTTTTTGATAAAGGCTTTTATTTTTTAGGATGATCATTCCACCCTCAGCTGTTGTCATATGTTTAGCTGGATAGAAAGAAAATACACCTGCATCTCCATGAAGACCAACATGTTTATTTTTGTATTTAGAACCGAGCGCTAACGCACAATCCTCTAAAACTACTAAATCATTTTTTTTTGCTAATCTCATTATCTTATCCATTAATACAGGGATACCTAAGTAATGGACTACAGAAATAGCTTTTGTTTTTTTGTTAATTCTACTTTTAATTTGATCTATATTGATATTTCCTGTTTTTAATTCAGAGTCTATAAATATGGCTCTAGCACCTGTTAACTCAATCGCGTGCGCAGTTGCAACATGGGTTTGTGAAGAGACAATTACTTCATCACCTTTTTTTAATCCTATCGCTAAATAGAACAAATGCATACCCGCCGTACAAGATGAAACACTTATAGCGTACGGAGCCTTTGTAAAAGTAGCAAAATCATTCTCAAATTTTTTCATATTTTTTCCATGTACCAAAATTGGAGAATTTAATGTTTTTTTTACCAAATTCTTTTCTTTAGAATTAATTATTGGTGTGCCAAATGGAATATTCATGTCAAATATTTATCCATTTCTTTTTTTTAAATGAGTCATCTATTTTTAAACAAATGTTTGTTGTATCAAACAATTCTTCTCTTTGATAAACTAACTTCTTCTTGTCATATTCTTTTTTAGAGGTGAGGTTTTTGATATAGTTTTTCAAAATTAATTCTTTATTATTCTTAACATTATCAACAACTAATAGTTTATTTTTATTTTTATTTGAAATAAAAAATTTATTAGTTAACTGGTATATTCCAGTTCCTTTAGTTCCATAAATATTTAAGCAATGATGATGAGGTGAAATACTTCCAAAATTTGATACTAAATTCATAATTGAGTCATCTTTAAATTTAATTATTGACGAAATACAATCAGGAAAATTAATGCCTCTACTGCTTGTTGAGATATTGTTTCCCTCGGAGATAACCTTTTTAAACTTTTTCTTAGTTAAGAATTTTATTAGATCTATTAAATGAACTCCTCCTCCACCTGTAATTGAGTAGTTTTTTATTTTTCCTCTCCATCCATTTGTTATTTTTTCTAATCTTCCATAATTATAATTTGCTTCTATTAGATAAATTTTCCCAAAAAAACCTTTTTTTATTTTATTTTTTAAATTTTCAAAAAAAGAATTTTTTCTTAAAACAAAATTAGAGGATAAATTAATTTTATATTTTTTTGTTAATGTTTTAATGATTTTTAATTCATTATGTTTTATACATAATGGTTTTTCTATAAATATATCCTTTTTTTGTAAAATTGATTTTTTTACATGATTAAAATGAAAATTATCATATGAGCAAATACAAATTAGATTTACACTTTTATTTTTAAAAAGCTCATTTTCATTTTTACATACTTTAATATCTTTAAATTTTTTTTTTGCCTTAAAGGATTTGTATTTTTTCTTATCGTAAACAAATATTTTGTTTACATTTTTGTTTTTTATTAAATTCGATAAATGCTTAAAGCCCACACCCAAACCAATAATACCAACATTAATTTTTTTGATCATCTTAAATTTTTTTTAAAATTGAAATATATTCTAAAAAACTTCTATCTATTTTATTCGAAATTTTCAAAATTTCTTTTATTTTTAACAAATCTTTTTTTGTATCTAGTGCTAAACTAATTTTGCTATAATTTTTTTTAGCTTTAATGTTTTTAATTTTAAATCTTTTTTCATGTTTATAAAAAAAATTTGTTACATGTTCAAAATGCTTTTTTAATTTAAACTTTTTGAAATTATCTATGAATGTTTGACTTTTAACAATTTCTATTGATTGTCCTTTTGGAAAAGATCTTGGATTAACATTTGTGATAATATCAAATTTTTTTTTTTTTGAATACTTGACTAGTTCTTTGATTATTCTTACGTCGATTAACGGACTATCAGCTGAAATTCGCATAAAGTATTTACATTTGTGGATTTTAAGAGCCTCAAAAAATCTCTTTGAAACATTTTTTAGTGATCCTCTAAAATAATTAATTTTTTTTTCTCTACAATAATTCTGAATTAAGTCGTCTGATTTATCATTTGAAGTCAATATAACTAATCTTTTTTTTGAAAATAACGTCAATAATTTTGAAGTTATTAAATCCAAGGTGTGTTTTTCGTCTATTATATTTTTTAAAACTTTTCCTTGTAGTCTACTTGAACTAGTTCTTGCCTGAATAAAAACTTTCATCTCCTACAAAGACAATTCATTTATATTTGACTTAAATAAATCAAAAATGTCAAAAAACAATAAATTTTTTTTCCCAAATTTTAAAATATTTTTAAGGCCTATTCTTTTTATTTCTTTATGTTTAACAGAAATAATAATTACATCGTAATAATTTTTCTTAATTTTTTTTATCATTTTGATTTTTTCGTGATTAAAAAATTTATCAGAGTCAATTAATGGATCATATATGTCAATCAAATACCTTTTCTTAAGCAATTTAAATAAATCTAAAGCTTTTGAATTTCTATAATCGGGAATGTCACTTTTGAATGATGCTCCCATAAATAAGATTTTAGATTTTTTTTTTACTTTTTTTGAAATTTTTTTTGCTAAATAATTTGGTATATTGTCATTAATTTTACGACCCCTTAAAATTAATTTTGGATTATATCCAATTTGTTTTGATTTATAGGTTAAATAATATGGATCAACACCAATACAGTGTCCACCAACTAAACCAGGTTTAAAATCTAAAAAATTCCATTTGGACAATGCAGCATTTAAAACGTCTTTTGTCTTAATATTTAATTTATGAAAAATCATTGAAAATTCATTTATAAGCGCAATATTTAAATCTCTTTGGGTGTTTTCTATTACTTTAGCTGTCTCTGCTACCATAATATTCTTGGCCTTAAATGTACCTGCTGTAACTATTTTTGAATACAATTTATCTATTAAATATGCAATTTTTGATGTAGATCCACTAGTTATTTTTTTTACACTAGTAAGCGTGTGTTTTTTATCACCAAAATTAATTCTTTCAGGCGAATATCCGCAAAAAAAATCAATATTATATTTTAGTCCCGAATGTTTAATTAATAATGGTACGCATATCTCCTCTGTACATCCCGGAAATACCGTTGACTCATATATTACAATTGAACCCTTTTTCAAATACTTTGAAACTAGTATGCTGCTATTTTTAAGAGGATTTAAGTCAGGTTTCTTATTTTTCAAAATAGGAGTTGGAACCGTTATTATAAATATGTTGCACTTTTTTAAATCATTTGGATTAAAACTATAATTAATTTTTGATTTTTTTAGTTTTTTATTTGAAAACTCTTTATTTTCGTCAAAATTCCTTTTTAATTCACTAACCCTAGTTTCATTAATATCAAATCCTATAACTTCAAAATGTTTTGAAAATTCATATGCTAATGGTAATCCCACATATCCTAAACCAACTATACCTAGAATTTTTTTTCTACTAAGCTTCATATTTATTTAAAATTTCCTGGTAAGACCCTTTATTCACTATTTTTCCTTTATCCAAAACAATGATTTCATCAAAATTCTTAAGATTAATCAATTTATGAGTAATTAAAACAATTGTGATTTTATTAAATGATCCAAAAATATTATTAATTATTTTTTGCTCTGTTTCGCTATCAAGGTTGCTTGTTGCTTCATCTAAAAACAATATATTTGGATTGTTGTATAAAGCTCTAGCAAATCCTAATCTTTGCTTCTGACCTCCAGATATTCTGATTCCCCTATTTCCAATAGAAGTATTTAAACCATTTTCTTGTTCATTCACGAAATTTTCAAGCTCGCAAATTTTTAAAATTTCTTTTATTTTTTTAATGTCTATGTCCTTGTCTTTTACCCCAAAAGCAATATTTCTTAGTATAGTATCATCAAGTAGATAAATATCTTGAGGGATATATGACAAATTTTTCCATACCATTCTTGAATTTTTATTTGTTTTTACCTCATGATCATTAATTTGTATTGATCCACCTTGAGGCTTTAAAAGCCCTAGTATTATATTCAATAATGTACTTTTACCTGATCCAGATTTTCCAACTATTCCTATTTTTTTGCCTTTGTTTATTTTTAAATCTACACCTTTCAAAAAAGGAGCATTTGAATCTTTATAATTGAATTCAATATTTTTTAAATTTATATTATCTTTAAAAACGTATTCTTTATTTTCTAATTTATTAAAATCTTCCAGATTCATTTTCTTTAATTTAAGTAAATCTTCATAAATCAAATCGAAATATATTTTTTGAAATTTAAGGTCTGTTGTTGAATTTACAACATTAAGTATTGAAGGTAAAATTCTTATTAAAGATAGTGTTATCAATGCTAGAAAAGGTACTATGTCACTAAGATCGTCATAATTATTAGAATAAATTACAATTATACATAATAGACCACTAATTGATAAAATTTCAATGAATGATTTTGGAAAAGTTTTTATCATTTTAATTAGCAAACTTATTGTTTCGTATTTAAAAATAGTATTTGAATATAATTTTGAAAAGAAATTTTCTTTACCCTTAACTTTTATGTCTACAATTGAGCCTATAAATTGGTTGATTGTTTTAATTTGAACAGAAGCAAAATTTGCTGCTTCCTTACTTTTTTTTATTAAAATACGATTTATTAACAAAAAACCAATTATAATTACAAAAAAGATAACTAATAATAAAGACAATGTATTTATAAAACCAGAATATATTAATAATAAGATTAATCCAAAGATAATAATAAATTCCCTTAATATCACCATCAATGAGGTGATTGAGTTAGCGGCAGTTGAAGATGCACTTATATTTCTTAAAACTATCGATGGATTTGTATTTAAATGAAAATTGTAATTAGAATAGAGATAAAATGTAAATAATTTAAAATTAATTGAGTACTTGATACTTCTATTTGTTACACCCTCGAAAAAATTTACAAATAAAATAAAAATATTTTTTATCAAAAAAATAAGAAAAATGATTACACATCCTCTTAAAAGTAATTCATTTTGATTATAATTTTCAAAAAAATCTGCAAGAAAAAGTTTGATATCGGTATTATGAATTCTTTCTAAAAAAATTGCAGGTTTAAGAATATAAGAAATTAAAATTGGGATAGTTCCAATACTTAAAACTTCTAAAAAACTTATTATGAAATAAAAAATAAGAACAAAAAATAATAAAAATTTTTGTTTTAAATTTATATAAGTGTTTATTTTATTGAACAATTTATTTAAAGATATTTTTTTTTAATTTTTGAAAGCCATTTCTTATGGTAACCATAGGATTTATCATCAATTAATAAATCGTAAGATGGTTTTCCCATGATTAGCTTGTGATATAAAATTTTCCATCTTTTTAATTGTTTATTTGTAAGAGATAATCCCTCTTGTTTTGCTTTATTAATATTTTCATTGTTTCTACCCATAAATCTTGATGTAAAAATTTTGATAATATGTCCTTTTTCATAAAGTTTATTTATTAATTTAATTACATTTTTTTTTGGTTTAGCTGATTTATAATCATTTCTTTTTGTAGTGCAGATAGTATTATCAAGGTCAAAACAAAATATTTTTTTTTTCATTTAATTTAACCAATATTTGTTTTTTTTTATAAAATAGTAACTTATATTTCCTCTAATTTGATTGCCATGAAATTTAAGTTGGCTTTTTGAATTGATCATAGATAAATCAAATATTTCACTAAATCTTTTTTTTAAATTTTTTTCATGTTTGGTCACTTTCCATTTTTTTTGCACTCTATAAGTCATTTCTTTTACCGACTCTAAAATTTCTTTTGAGCTATTTTCGACTACCTCTATACCTTTTTCGCGTAAGGAAGTTCTTTTAATCATTGAATACGGATCGTATTTCATTAATTCTCTCAAACTCAAGAATTTTCTTTTTTTTTTTGAATAAAGATGCTTAGTCAACAGCACTGAATTTTTTAAGTATGTCATTAATTGGTGTGGAGGAGAGTTAATCTCTAATGTTGGTTTTTTAAATAATTGAGCTGCAGCAGCACCACCTGTTCCAGTTTGAATACAAAATTCACAATAATTTGATAAATAAATATCCATTTCCTCGCTTCTCATTCCTGAATTTGCATAATCAAAAAAATTGTTATTAGAGATATTAATTTTTTTCCCTTTAGAGGCGCCCATTCTGAAAACAAGATACTTCTTGTCAATTAAAAATTTTATTGACGATTTAAGAAGATTTATATCAATATTTTTGTGAGATAAATATCTCCAATCTTTTTTTCCGTATCTTTTTAAATAATTATCGTCTCTAATAAATAAACAAACTATTTTTCTTTTTTCAAAGCCTTTTTTTTTTAAAATTGTTTCACAATTTTTTTTTTGAGTTTCATCAAGAATAGAAAATTTCCTACTTTTTTGAATCAAATATTCAATATCTCTATCTTTATTTGAAAAGTTCACATGGGAAAATTTTTTTTTGCAATTAAAAAAAAGAATAATGTCATATGTTGGTTTTAATAGAATATTTGGTAAAATTTTAATTTTTTTCTTCCAAAAATTAAACATCGTTTTATTGCAGACTCCTAATCTATGTGTAAAAAATAAATCAATGTTCTTTATTGTTTTTTTCCTTTTTTCAAAAAAAAAAATTGCAGGATTTAAACACAAATGACCAAATCTATGTGACATTAAAGGAGTAATTCTAATATCTAAAAGTGGTTTTAAAACTAAAATCGTAAAAAAAAATACTAGACTCAAAGGAAGCAAAAAAATATAAAATAACCAATAGAAAACTGTTTTTATTTTATTTTGCATATTTTCTAAAATTTAATCTTCATTAATTTTTTTAGACAAATATTAAAAATGATCATTTGTATATCTTCAGAAATTTGCATATCATTAATTTGATAATTAATAAATTCGTGGGAAATTTTTTTACATTTTCCACCATTAAATCCTAGAATTGAAAAAGTGTGCATTCCTTTTTTCTTAGCTATGCTAATACCCTTAATGATATTTTTAGAATTTCCGCTACCAGATAGAAAAATTATCAAATCTTTTTTTTTTCCCTTAATTTTTATCTGATCTGAAAAAATATTTTGATACCCTTTATCATTTGCAATACAGGTGATTACAGCACTATTAGAAGTTAATGACTCTATCTTAATCCCTTTTTTTGCTCTTTTATTAGCAACACATAAAAGGTCATTTGCGATATGGTTTGAATTTGCTGCGCTTCCGCCATTCCCACAAATAAATATATTTCTCTCCTTTTTCCAGGCTTCTAAGATTCTGTTGTATAATTTTTCAATTTCTTTCGAATGATCTTGCTTAAGACACTCGGTCAATTTTTCTAAATATTCATACTTAAAAACTAGTTTTTTACTCATATTCCTAATTAGTTACAATTGTTGCTTCAACAGATAGTCTGATTTTTTTGCTATTTTTATTTTCAGGAGCAAAATGTAATACATTATCTGAAAATAAATTTGCTTCTTTATCGAAATTTTTTAAGGGTTGCACAATAGTTCTTTTAATTTTTTTTAAAAAATCGTTCTTATAATATGGTTTTATTCTTTTGTTTTTTTTATAATAAATTGTTTTCATTTCAGTATTTAAATTACTACTTTTGTAAAAACGTAAAGAGTTTTTATTATTACAACCAAATATAGGTACCCAAATTTTATATAATTTCGTGTACTTAAAAGGAGCTTTGGGTATTTCTTTTTTTTTAATTAGTTTCCAAAAATCTTTATCTCTGTGAGCTCTACCAATATCTTTACCAATATTTGGCCTAACACATCTGAAATAAACACAAAATTGTTTTGAATTAATTTTTTTATTCACTCTTTTATCAAATATACAAGAATAATGAAGCGAAGCATTTTTTGAGTTAAGATATTTTTTTATAACCTTTTGAACCCAATTATTAAAATTTGAAGAATGTTTAAATTTTAAGTACCTAAATGCTACATGGCCAAAATTATTTATAAACTCTTTTTCATTTAAATTTTGAATTTTTTTTGAAGCTTCTTTAAATGAACTCTTTTTTTTAAGTAAATTTTTTTCTTTTAAAATTTCAAAGATAGAGTCCTCAAAATTTTTTTTTATATATCTTGGAACGTTAATTACTGTAAAACCATTATTTCTTAAATTTAGTAAATGACTTCTGCTCATATGTTTAAATAAGTTTTAATATAATTTAAAAAAAATTCTTTTTTTATATATTTTTGATGTCCTAAATAATTAACTGCGAAAGCTCCGGCAACATTACCGAGAAAACCTATTTCCAATGCTGATTTAGAAAATATAGATGCAAGAGAACTTATTACAAAATAAGCGTCACCTGCACCCAGCGTATCAACTGGATTTTTTGTTAAAGCTGGTGAAAAAAAAATATCTTTTTTAGTAAAAGTATAGTACCCATTTTTACCAAATGTTATTGAACCAGATTTAAAGTTTGTTTTGATTTTTAGTTTTTGAAATAGCTTTGATGTATTAGATTTATTGTCTGATAAGGCTAGTCTTGCTTCAGGTTCATCGATTGAAAAATAATCAGTTTTTTTGAATTTTGTAATATAGTTAAATCCAATATTGCTACTATTTGTTTGAACGTTAATGGACAAGTACCGAGATTTTTTTTGTAACAAATTAATTATTTTTTCACTGATTAGGCCATGTCCAAAATCATGAACAACAACATTATCAAATTTATGAAGATTTCTATTTAAATAACTAATCACTTTTTTTTCAGTGTTTTCATTAATTTTTTGTATTTTGTAATTTGATATTTGAAATAATTTATTATTTTGTGGATCCAAATATCTCGTCTTAACTAATGTTTTATAATTTTTCTCTTCAAAAAAAATTTTTTTAATACTGCGGTTAATGTATTTACTTATATTTTTTCTTTTTTTAGGCTGAATAGTGCTCAAAAGAGTACAATCATTTAGAAAACTAGCCAAATGGTTGACTGATGCGATGACACCACCTCCATATGTTTCTTTTTTAATTTCCTGCATAGAGATTAGATGTTCTTTTGGCGATTTACCTAATGGTGTTGAAAATATATATTCATCAATAATAATTTCTCCCAAAACTAATGTTTTTAAATTTTTTGTTTTATCAATAGTTTTTTTAAGTTTTTCAAAATTTGTTTTTTTCTTTAATTTTAACAAATATTTTTTTGTATTCTCATCTAATTCATCAGAAAATCTATTAATTAATTTTGTTGAACTTAGCGACTTTTCATTTGTAAATATGATCTTTCCACCATTTTTTTCTACAGCGGATTTTTCTAATTTTATCCCACCTGAATAATCTTTTTTTTGGTTAATATAATCATTACCTTTAAAATAATAATTTGGTTTAATAGAGTTAAGTAATTGAATTGAATGTTTTTTGTTTGATAAAATTACAAAATCTACAAAGCTCAAAGATGAAACAATTTTCAATCTTTGTTCGTTAGTATAAATTGGTCTACCTGGAGCTTTGTTGATGAATTTGTCGCTTGTAATTGAAACAATTAGAATATCACAAAAACTTTTTGCTTTTTTTAAATGTAACAAATGACCATAGTGGAACATATCAAATACTCCATGTGCTAGGCCTATTGTTTTTTTCCTGTTTTTTTTTTTAATTGAAGCAATCTGATTATAATGAATAATTTTATTTTGCATCTTAGTTATTAGTATTTGATAATGGTTTTTT
>MDTA01079600.1_pt1 | contig 11753 bp, 10 predicted proteins | sample 811151 | NCBI WGS metagenome assembly MDTA01 (sample SAMN05326648, study PRJNA326480) | marine metagenome | isolation source: seawater | place: Indian Ocean: South | collected 2010 | reverse complement strand
GAGTCTTTGTATCCAGCCTCTTTAGCCGCCATAGTTCCATTGCCGAGTCGGCAATAGGCTTCCACAAAATGTTTTCGCTGTTCTGTCAAGTGTCCGTGTTTCATAGATTATCTCTGTTAAGTTTCATAACACCTAAATAACCCTCAGAGTAGAGGGATGAGAAGTTCTATATGGTTGTTAGAGCTTGTTTTTTCTTAACCCCCGCCCCTTTGACCAAAAGTTTCTCGCCAATGAATTGTTCATTCCTATTCAATATGTCTTCGCAACGATAAGTTCGATTTTCGATGACATTCTGAGATCAAATAAAATAATTATTTTTATAAATGACAATTAGCTTGACATAAATTTTCAAGAAATTTATAAAAAAATCATTTGCCCATAGTCTGATCATTTGTAAAGGGGATACCAGTAAATTGCTAAAATCTATTAACTTAAAATAATGCTTATTCGCCCTAATCTTCGAAATCGTCGACTATTCCGTAAAAATGGACGCGCCTTGGTTGTAGCTATGGATCATGCTCGGGTCTTTGATAGTGTAACGGAATTAAAAGATGCTAACTCAATTATAAACGCCGTCCGAGAGGGGGGTGCTGATGCGGTACTCACTCCACTTGGGTCAACGAACGCCAGTTTAGATGCGCTTGGATCAAATGGATGCTGGCTAAGCGTGGATGTGACACCAGAGACCACAAACTCAATTGTTGAAACAGCACTAAGACTTGGAGTAGACGGAATTAAGGTGGAGGTTTACCCATGGTGTAAGCCTGAGGATGACTATTTCAGGCGCTTTACCGGAAATGAAACAATAGCAAATACAGTTTATCTTGCAGGAGAATGTCAGAAGTGGGGAATCCCTCTTATGGTTGAGTCCATTCCAGGTGGATGGACAAGCACCAACATGAGAACTCCTGAAAAAATTGCAGCTGCAGCCCGAGTAGCCAGTGAAGCGGGTGCGGATTACGTTAAAACATTTTATACGGGAGATACAAAGAGCTTCAAAACTGTTTTAGACAACTGTCAGGTTCCTGTGATGATCTTAGGAGGGCCAAAAATAGATTCCGACTTAGAAGTACTTAAAATGGTCCGTGACGCGATGGACACAGGTGCGGTTGGAATTACAATGGGGAGAAATATATGGGGTCATCCTAATGTCACTGGAATGACTGCCGCGCTTGCTGGAATTATACATAATGAAGAAAGTGTAGAGACAGCTTATCGACATATCCAATAAGATACTCTAAACAACCCCAAACATATCTAGCATTTATGCAAATTTGTTTAATTGATTTGAAATAAGAAGATATGTTTATCGTTAATTTTTTATTAAGAAAGGAGGTAAAATAAAAGAAAATAAATTTATTATTTTTTAACTATAATTATTAAATCATAAATAAAGAAAGGTTATTATGAAATTTAAATCAATAATTATCTCAATAATTTTTTCAATGGTCCTTGTAAGCAGTGCTTTTTCAAAAACAATTGTTAGATTTGATTCTTGGATGTGGGGTGAATCTGATTTTAAAGCTCCTGTTCAGAAAGTTGTAGATGAATATATGAGATTAAATCCAAATGTGGAAATAAGAATGGAAGCAAGTGGATGGGCAGAAACTAGAAACAAGCTTATGACAAGAGCAGCAGCTGGTGATTCTGTCGATGTAATGATGCTCGATTCAGATTGGCCATATCAACTTTGTACTGCAGGTGCTTTGGCAGACTTAAACAAATTAGCACCAAAAAGTTATCTTAATGATAATTACCAAGCCTCACTTCAAACGACAACAGTTGATGGTAAATTGTGTGCTGTACCAAACGCTGTCAATTCACATGGTTGGTGGACTAATAAAAAGTTACTTAATAGTAAGGGTTTAAAAATTCCAGTGACATGGGATGATGTTTATAATAACGCAGTAGAACTACAAAAAGATGATATATATGGCATGCACATTTGGCAAATGTGTGGAGATAATCTTGGAATGGTTCTTTGGCTTTTTTATAATTTTCAAGTTTTTCCATTAAATCATGATGCCATGGCACAGAAGAAAACTGGTTTTGATACACCAGAGTTAAAATACATGTATACTTGGCTAAGAAAAATGGCAGAATTAGATGCTTTTGCTGCTAATTGTGGTGATGGTAGACAAGCGTTATATTTTGAAGAAGTCCCATATTTAACTGATTCTGGAAATACACTTCCATTGGGTAGAAATACAAATCCAGATTTGCTTGGTGGAGACAAAATATTTGATGTTTTCTCTGTAGAAAAGTTTCCAGTTGTAAAAAAAGGGATGAACCCAGTAATTCCTGTTATTGATCATACTCTAGCAATTTGGTCAGGAAGCAAGGTAAAAAAGGAAGCATGGGACTTCGTTCAATTTTTTGCAGGTAGTGAATTTGCAGCTGAAAACTATATTAAAATGACTGGCTCAATTGTTCCACCTAAATCATTAGCAAAGAAGCGTATGAATAATGAATATGATAATGATATTCATAAAGGTTTCATTAATAATTCATATCCATACTTAAAAGTTATGCCTTTCAATAAGAATTGGCATGCAGCAGGTAAATTTATAATTGATTCATTACAAGCTGTTGTTTTAACAGATGAGCCAATTGATGAAATAATTAAGAGGACTGATAAAAGTTTACAAACAATTTTATTTTAAATTGTAAAATATTGAATTATTAAAATTCCCTTTCATAATTTGAAATAAATATGGAAGGGAATATAAAAGAAATTTAAAAAAAATAATTCATGATTAAATCAATAGGATTCATTAACAATTTAACAATGGAGGAAAAAAACAAATGGTTCGGTTTTTTTATTGCCTTACCTGCATTAATAGCAATTTTTTCAACAATATTCTATCCATTATTAATAGGTATAATTAATAGTTTTTTAGATTTGAAACTTACTAATCTAAAAGATAATTCATTGAATTGGAATGGCTTAAACAATTATATTAAATTGTTTAATGATAGATATTTTTGGAATGCATTAAAAAATACTGTCTTTTTTACTACTTCTTGGACTTTTGGAGCAGCTTTTATTGGTCTTATTGCCGCAGTTTTGCTTAATAAAGAAACTAAGATCAATAGAATTATCGCAAGTATCCTTCTCATACCCTGGATAGTTCCACCTGTAGCTGTAGCATTGCTTTTTCGTACAATGGCCGCATCACGTAATGGAATATTTAATGAAATGTTAAAAGATCTTGGTTTAATCAAAAGATCTTTAAGATTTTTTGAAAGTCCAGATTTGGTTGGAATATCTGTCATAATCTCAACAATGTGGATCGCATTTCCTTTTTTTATGCTCTTCTTTCTTGCGGGTTTAAAGACTATTTCAAAAGAAATGATTGAGGGGGCTATGATAGATGGAGCAAATCCTCTTCAAAGATTTATATACATAATACTTCCATCACTTAAGGGAGTAATTGTAATATCTACTACTCTTTCAATAGTTTGGGGTTTTAACTTTTATGATTTTATTTATACAGTTTCAAAAGGCGGGCCTTTATCTAGATCAGAAACTTTTGTAATTCTTGCGCAACGTATGGCCTTTGATCAAGGTGATTTTGGATATGCTAGTGCACTAGGTGTAATTTGGCTTTTAATACTAGTTGTTGCATCTCTTGTTTATTTTAGACAGATGAAAGTGATTTAATTTAATGAAAATGAATCATTTTAATAGTCTTAATTTTTATTTTGGAAAATTGTTAAAAAATGTATTTTTAACAACATTAGTATTTATTGCATTATTCCCAATTTTTTGGATATTATCTTTATCTCTCCGTCCTAACCAAGAAACTTTAGGAAGAAATCCAACTTTTTTACCAAAGAAATGGACTTTTGAAAATTATTTAAATTTATTTGGAATAGATGTGAACACAACTAGAATGCAGCAATTAGATTTTGATGCATTGTTAAATTTTATTATAAACGGTGCGATTGTTGCCGTGATAGTTACTATTTTAGCATGTTTTTTATCTATATTAGCTGGTTACAGTTTTTCCAGATATTCATTTCCTGGGAAAAAAATACTTTTAATTACAATTTTAAATACACAGATGTTTCCATATATGGCAATAATATTACCTATTTATGTTTTATACAGCAAACTTGATTTTATAAATACATATCAAGGGTTGGTCATTGCAGAGCTTGGTTTAGTACTCCCCTTTTCAATTTGGATGATGAAAGGGTTTTGTGATACGATTGATAAAGAATTGGAAGATGCTGCATATATTGAAACTAATAGTAAATTATTTATATTATGGAAAATCATTTTGCCAATAATAATACCAGGTGTTGTTGCTGTATCTATGTTTTGTTTTTTGGCTTCATGGAATCATTTACTATATGTAATGCTTTTGGGAACAGATGAGTCAATTATGACGGTACCCTATGGTTTAATAACAAAGTATGGAGGACATACATCACGTTATACTTATGGTCTATTAAGTGCTGGAATTGTAATCACAACTGCACCTATAGTAATTATTTTTTTATGGTTTCAAAAATATTTTATATCAGGACTTACATCCGGTGCAGTCAAAGGATAACTGTCTAGATGAAAAAAAAAATAAGTATTACAATTATTTTTATTTTTATAACAAGTGTAAGTTGTGTAAAGAATGATATTCAAAAAAAGCAAAAAATTAAAATAGAAACATATGATTTATTTTCTAATTATAAAGAATGTAAAAATAATTTTAAACCACATGAACTTCCTCACATTACGAATGCTAATAATAAGTTAGTTTATTATTTGACAAATGGTTCTGGTGTCAGTTTGGCAGATTTAAATAATGATAATCTTGTAGATATTGTTTTGGCGGGACTAGAACAAAATCCAAGTATATTTATAAATTTAGGTAATCTTAAGTTTAAAAAATATAGTCTTAATATTAAAGGGACACGTGGTGTGTATTCTGTCGATATCGATGGTGATAATAATCTAGATATAGTTTTTACTCATGCAGGTAATCATCCATCTCTGTGGAAAATCAATGGAAAACAAAAAGATCTTTATTTTAAGCGCACACCTAACAAAAAATTTATTGGAAGATTTAATCCATACTCATTAGCCTGGGCAAATTTAGATAATGACAATGACCTTGATATGATTGGGGCTTCATACAATGCTGAACTTATTGCGCGTGGTTTTGGTACTGCAGTTGGTGGTGGAGTATTTTATTTTGAAAACAAAGATGGTTTTTTTAAAGCTTTTCATCTTGCTTCACACTCTCAAGCCTTAGGGTTAATAATACATGATTTAGATAACGATGAATTAAAAGATATATTAGTAGGCAATGATTTTGGAACTCCCGACATGGTATTAAGCAAAAAAACAGGTTATTGGTCAGAAATGACTGTATTTAAGACTACAACAGCAAATACAATGGGATTTGCTATTGGAGATATAGATAACAATGGTTCATATGAAATAATTGCAACTGATATGAAACCATATAAAGAAAAACCAATTTGGTTGCCTCCGATGGAAGGAATTGGTTCAATGCAGGCAAACGATGGAGTACAATTCCTCAGTAATGCATTGTACTTTAAATCAAATCAAGATGCTTACTATTACAAAGATTTAGGTAAAGAGAGAGGAATTGATGCAACTGGATGGAGTTGGTCAGTCCAGTTTGGTGATTTGGATAATGACGGTTTCTTAGACCTATATATTGTGAATGGAATGCACAATGAAGATTTATTCAGACATTTACCAAATTTTGAACTAGTAGAAAAGAACCAGGTTTTCAAAAATGATGGATTAGGCTTTTTTGAGGTTATGAATGATTGGGAGTTAGATACTACTAAAAGTGGAAGAGGTATGAGTATGGCTGATCTTGATAACGATGGAGATTTAGACATTGTTGTAAATAACTTCAATGACAACTCTATTATTTATGAAAATAAATTATGTGGTAATAATTCGCTACAAATAAGTCTGTTATGGGAGAATTCAAAAAATAGCAAAGCGATAGGATCTGAACTGCAACTCATAACGAAAAAAGACAAATATTATCGAATTATGGAAGTAAATAGTGGATACATATCAAGTGTTCCTGCAAGAGTACACTTTGGTATTGGAAAACAGGAAGAAAATGATATTATTTCATTAAAAATAATTTGGCCAGATGGGTTTACAACCAATACAAAAATTAAATCTATTAATAAACTTATTAAAATTATTCGTCGTGAAACCGAATATATAATAAATTAACATTATAAATTATTACTAAACTTCAATGAATGATAAAGTATATAAATGGAATAGAATTTCAATAGAAAAGGAACAATTAAAAAAATTTTCTGAAAGATCAGATTCAAAAGGATTGTTGCAAAGTATTTTGCATTTATTTATTTGGTTGGTAACAGGAACAATTTCATATTTATTTTTTAAAATTGATAATTTGCCAGGTTTTTTCCTGTTCTTATCAATTCATGGAATTGTTGGTTCCCACTTTCTTCATGCACATCATGAACTTTCACATGGAACAGTGTTTAAGACTAAGTATTTAAATGAAATATTCTTAAAAATATTTAGTTTATTTGGATTATTGAATTATCATATTTATCAATTAAGCCATCTACAGCATCATCAAAAAACCTGTCATACAAATAAAGATTTCGAAGTTGTATTGCCAAGGAAACCATCTCTAAATTTATTTTTTTTAATACAATTATTTTCTATAAACATTTTTTGTAAAGGTGGCTTAATACAAACTTTAAAAAACTTAATTAAAATTTCTTTAAATAAATTTGATAATCCAATGAATGCTTGGTCTGAAGAATTATTTACTGATAAACCCTTGCAAAGAGAAAAAGCACGTAACTGGGCAAGATTCGTTTTATTATTCCATGTTTTTATTACATTTGTATCATTATCATTAGGTGAACCTGTTTTGATACTGCTTATTACTTTGCATGTTTTCATATGTAGATGGCATCATTATTTCTTAAACGAAACTCAACACACAGGTCTTCAATCAAATACAGATGATTTCAGAAAATGTACACGGACTATTTTAATTAATCCAATTTCTAGTTTTTTGTATTGGCATATGAATTGGCATATTGAACATCATATGTACACATCGATACCTTTTTATAATCTGAAATCTATACATGAATTAATAAAACATGAAATGCCAAAACCAAGAACTTTGTTAGAAGCATGGATAGAGATGTATAATACTTCAAAAGTTCAAAATAAAAATAAAGATTATTATTATAATACTATAATGCCGAATAATTAAAATTACTAGAAATAATAAAATAAATTATATTTATTTTAATCTAATAATATTTATTATAGTGATATAATGCTTCAAATTAGTGTGATATTGCTTGGCTCTATTATTTATATTCTTTTTGTTTATGAACCTTTTCAAACTCAATCAATAGCACGTATATGGAATGAGCAACTGCTATCTGCTATCAGATTAGATTATGCAAGGCCTACAGTTCATTCAAGAAACTTATTTCATTCATCAATAGCTATGTATGATTCGTGGGCAATATTTGATGAAACTGCTGAAACATATTTGCTTGGTAAAACTTTAGATGGTTTTAGTTGCCCGTATAATAATGAAATTAATTATAAAGATAAAGAAAATGCTGTTAAAGAGATAATAAGTTACGCAATGTATAGATTAATAGAGGAAAGATTTAGAATTTCACCAGGGGCTCAATTAACATTATATAACATATCTCAAACTTTTGAGAAACTGGGTTATGACAAATATTATGAATCACATGATTACAAAGTTTCAAATGCGGCTTTAGGTAATTATATTGCAGATTGTATAATAAGGTATGGACATCAGGATGGTTCTAATGAATTACAAGGTTATGAAAGCATATTTTATAAGCCAGATAATATTCCATTAGATCTTACAAAAAATGAGAAAACTGGTTTGTCAAATTTAAATAAATGGCAACCACTAACATTTGATGTATTCATTGATCAATCTGGGAATAAATTCCCAGGTTTTACACCTAGCTTTGTTGGTCCTGAATGGGGGAATGTTAGACCATTCTCTTTGAACGAACAAAATTTAATCTTAAAAAAAAAAGGAGGCAATACTTACAAAATATATCATGATCCTGGACCTCCACCAATGATATCAGATGACAGTGATACATTTTTTTCAAATAATTATAAATGGGGTTTCGCGGCAGTTCCAATTTGGTCTTCACATCTAAAGCATGAGAATAATATAACTTTAGATATATCACCATCTTCTATTGGAAATATAAAAGATTACCCTAAAATTATTTCGCATTATTCTGAATTTTATGATTACTTTAATGGTGGTGATAAAAGTCATGGTCACAAAATAAATCCACATACACAAAAACCCTATGAAAAACAAATAGTTTCAAAAAGTGATTATACAAGAGTATTAGCTGAATTTTGGGCTGATGGACCAGAATCTGAAACTCCTCCAGGTCACTGGTTTGTAATATTAAACTATGTGAGTGATAACAAAAAACTTATAAGAAAATATCGAGGAATAGATAATGAACTTAATAAACTTGAATGGGATGTAAAAGCTTACTTCACTTTAGGAGGAGCTGTACATGATGCAGCAATATCAGCATGGAGTATAAAGGGTTTCTATGATTATATAAGGCCATTGTCAGCAATTAGAGGTATGGCAGAATTAGGACAAAGTTCAAATCCAGATCTTCCCAGATATCATCCAAATGGGATACCACTCGTTGAGAATTTCATTGAACTTGTAGATCAGAATGATGAACTTGCAAAAAATAAAAAATATAATATCGGTAAAATAAAATTATATTCATGGATAAATAATTTCCACAAACTTAATGATAACATATCTAAAAATGGATGGATATTAGCTGAAAAATGGGTTCCATATCAAAGATCAACATTTGTTACACCACCATTTGCGGGCTATGTATCTGGGCATTCAACTTTTTCAAATGCAGCAGCTGAAGTATTAACACTTTTTACTGGTGATCAATATTTTCCTGGAGGTCTTGCTGAATTTAAAACAAAAAAAAATCAATTCTTAACTTTCGATAAAGGCCCCAGTCAAGACATAATTCTTCAATGGGCTACTTATTATGATGCTGCTGACCAGTGTAGTCTATCCAGAATTTGGGGAGGTATTCACCCATTGCAAGATGATTTGCCGGGACGGATAATTGGTAGAAAGGTTGGAAGAGATGCTTTTCATTTGGCTGAAATGTATTTCACTGGAAATACAAATTTTAAAAATTAATTAAAAAATAAATGTATTATTCATAATTTTTCAATTGATAAAATTAAATCTTTAATCTCTTTGTCATTATTTGATGATGTATCTATTTCAAAATTGTAACTATATAAATTTAAAGGACTGTTTACGTTAAATCTACTATTAATTTTTTCAAAAGAGTCCGCTAAAACACTATCAAGATGTCCTGGGTGCCTTAAATTGTTTATTGAACGATCGTAATATCTTTCTTTAAGTATATTCTTTTCTGCGAAACAAACAACTTGTATTGGCTTATAATTTAAATGTTTGAAGATCTTATTTAACACTTCAACATGAGACTCACCAAAGGTGCTGTCAATTAAACAGCCTTTGTTAGCAGAAATCTGCATTTTAAGTAAATGGATTAAAATTGCTTGGGCAGCATCATCCATTTTAATTCCAGATAATGGAGTTTCGTTTTCAATGGAAGTAGGACAACCAACATGATCAAATATCGGTTCTTTAACTCCATCTTTACTAAAGTATGGGAGTCCAAAATGTTTAGCTAAAATTTTTCCAACTGTTGTTTTACCAGTCGCTGGGCCCCCTATCATTAAAATTATTTTATTTGACATATGAAATCTCTTTTATAGTAATTTTAGAATTTTAAAATATTAATATACATCTTTATACAACTTCTGTAAGTTATTAATTAGCAGAAAAAATTTTGTATAATTATTAAAAATAAAATGAACGTTTATTTTAAATGGAAAATTTTTAATGTTTAATTAACAAAAAATTATTATGTCTGTTTTAAAAAAAACAATGCTGGCTCGGATAGCTTGGCTTTATTACATAAATAAAAAGACTCAAGAACAGATTGCTAGTATTTACAACATATCTCGCCCAAGCGTTCAACGCTACTTGAATCAAGCATTAAATTCTAAAATTGTTATTACTCGGATAAATCATAAGAATATTAATGAATGTATGGAATTATCCGAGCAACTTACTGACCGTTTTAACTTAAAGTTGTGCGATATTGCACCTTCCCATCCGAATGATACTCAAAAGGAAATCATATCTAATCTTGGAGAAGTTGGAGCTCAAATAATGGAACGCTTCATTCGCAATTCAAAACCTATTACTGTAGCGTTAGGTAGCGGATCAACTCTACAAGAATGCATTGATCGGATCGATTCATTTAATCGACCGGAACATAATATAACATCTCTTGCAGGTATGACAACTCCTGAAGGAACACCAAGTAAGTTTGACCTTGTAACATCGTTTGCTCAAAAAACAAGATCGCGAAGATATTACCTTCCTGCTCCTCTAGTACTTCCTTCTTCAAAGGAACGAAGCAATCTGCAAAGCCTTTCTATTTATCGAGTTGTTGAATCATTAAGCCTTAATGCTGATGTGACTTTTGTAAGTATATCACCACTATTGAATGATTCTCCTTTTCGACGTGAAGGATTTATTGATAAAGACGAGTTAAACAAATTGAAGGAGAAAGGCGCATGCGGAGAAATTCTTGGGCAGGTGTTCGATGAAAAAGGATTATTGATCCAATCTGCTTTTAATGAACGCCTTGCAGGAGTTCGTATAAATCCGCCTACAAAAAGATTAATTGTTGGTATCTCAGGAAGTCCTGCCAAGCATCTTCCATTACTTGCGTCATTACGTGGCAAGTGGATCAATGGGCTTGTGACTGACGAACAAACTGCTCGTTATCTTTTGCAACACTGAATAGATTTTAAGTTTATGAGTATAAGTTCACGTTTCAATTAGCATTAAAGCAAAATGCTTAGTAGGTTCAAAAAATAGATTTGTACTTATTAGAAAGATTCCTAAATTTTTATGTATTTATTAATCTATTATTATTATTTACTTTTTAAAAAGTCATAAGTCCTGAAAATAAAATATTAAAATTAAAAGAGTATTTTATTTTAAGACTATTAAGGCCAACGGGAGGTGCTTCAAAACACCCGTAATTTCTCATATAGCTCTCCTATAAATGATTGGGAATAATTAGTCTATTCCCAATCATTCTTATCTTAATTCCATATAAGAAACTTTGCTAATAGTCTGTTTATTTTTCCTATCCCTTTCAACATTTGGAAAAAAATATAAATCAGCATTCTACAGGTCAGCAATTTATACTCTTGAGGCATCAGATCGGCCTCCTTTGAAACATAGTAATCTTGTTTGCTTATTTCTCCCCCGAATAGAGAGGCGGGTTGTCCTTGATAATCGATAGGGTCAGTTTTGTTCCCTACCCCCCTTGACCAAAAGTTTCTAATCAAGGGGTAGTTCAATTCCTATTCAATACACCTTCGCTACGCTTCCTTGCTCATGAAGCTCGACAAAGAGATAGATTTTGGAAGGACACTCGTGGAGAAGTTGATAAGGCACGTAATGAGAACATACCTTGATGCAGGTTTTGTATGCACTTCCAGAGCTTTGGATTAGAAACCAGTTGGAAATGGTTAAATATACCAGGCCTATTGATTGAAAAGGGAGCGAAGG
>MDTA01052027.1_pt1 | contig 11753 bp, 4 predicted proteins | sample 811151 | NCBI WGS metagenome assembly MDTA01 (sample SAMN05326648, study PRJNA326480) | marine metagenome | isolation source: seawater | place: Indian Ocean: South | collected 2010 | reverse complement strand
TCACTTCAGAAAAATCGTTTTAATTGAAGACAACATTCCATTTCCAAGACACACGCGATAATGGACATGAGGTTTTAATGTAGGCCCTATAGGAAGACTATAAGAAGTCGGAGTTCGCAATTTCAAAATCGCTATACCGTCTTTGTCCGACAACGCCACACCAGCGTTTGAATACTTATCATAAGCTTTCCAAGGACTTTTAACTACTATGTCGTTCGTCCCCTCAGATGCCCAATATATTACATTAGAATTAGCCTTTGTCTTTATCTTCGTAGCTATTTCTGGATTTTTAGGAGTTTTGAGCCTCAAAGAATCACAAGGAAATACCGCTTTCCCAAGAAATGGTAAGTAATAGTCACGATTAAGCAGCTTGACAGCAGCCGAAATACCTATCAAAATGTAGACGAGTCGGTGTGATTTCGAGATCGGTGATACTTTGCTGACCAGACTGTTGATTAGATTATAACGAAATAAACCGATGAAACCCCAATTTAAAGCGCCGATGAGTATGAACAAGTAGAAAATGCGGTCAAGCATGAGTTGAAAATACAATTCCATCTTGTATTGTATTCTAATCAGAAAAAAAAGGCTCACTGTTCTTTTGCAATTAAACAACACCGCCAGTGCCGTAATCGACCGAAAGCTCAAGGGAATCTATGTTGAATACCGCGTTAGCGTCGTCATACATGCACACCTTAGCAACGAATGGTTTACCACCAGATGTGAGGTCAAATATCGCTGGGCTACCATCGATTCCTTGATATTGCCCTCTTGCCCTCTGCACTCTACCTCTCCACCCGTTATCTCCAGTTAACTCGTCGTCATATAAAAGGTCCACGTCGTAAGTGTAACTTCCGCCACCAATATTAACAAATCCAGCTGCATCCTTATTAAGATCAAGATTAGGAGTTCCGGTCATCTTACTTGGTTCGATTCTAAAGATGATATAACCATTCGATGATGGCCAATAAATGCCTACTTGAATTTGCAAATTATTATTGGAAACTCCTGTCAATGTACCTTGCAACTTGAGTCTCATTCCCGTGAAGGATCTCCCTTGATTATTAGTACTATAGTTGCCGCTGGCGGCGGCGGGCTGGTCGTATAAGTCTGCTGGCGAAGTGAATTCATGCAGTACAGTTTCTCCTGTTCCTCCTGCCGTTATACCCGTTATTGCCGATTTTCTGACGATAAAGGTACCATTACCTGATGCCGCACCAGCAATCACCTCGTAAGGCACGGACGAACCGCCGCCACCGCCGCCACCTGTATTTCCAGTGGTCTCAAACACAACCTCACCGGAGGGACTAATGGACACTTTATACCCGACGTCGGACTCATATTCCATGATCGTGTTGCTCTGATTGAAAGTATCCGAAGTGGGTTTGATCCAAAACGATACGGTCGATTCCGTCAATTTACCATCTGCAGTCGCGTCCATCGTGTCAACTTGGGTATCGCTCAACTCAAGAGTAGTGGAACCATCAAAGATGACAGACGCTTCACCAGTCGCTGTATCCTCTGTATCGATAATCTCAGAAATTTCCTCAGCTGTTAAGTCACCATCTCCCGAACTGAAGTCTAGGGTAGTAATGTTTGAAGCAGTAAAACTGACATCAAACGCCTCTCCAGAATCACCATTGAGAGCTTTAATGTCCTCGAAAACTCCGAAGCTTCCATATACACGCGTGTCATCCATCAGACCACGGAAATTATTCTCCTTTGCTTTATTTCCACCGATATAGAAGTTCGGTTCATAAGGGGCAGATAATCCAGAGACCGTCGCAGGAGCAGTGGGGGCTGGGAGGTCAACATTGGAACCGTTCCAATACAGTTCCCAACTTTCGGATCCACTCTCTGCGGATGCGGTGAAAGCAACATGATTCCACACGTTCGAGTTATAGACCATGGAAACTGAATGCTCAAAGTCTGCTCCCCATTTACCCTTCAAAGACCCAAATTTGACATCTAAGAAGTGATCGTCATCGTAATAGAACAATTTCTTATAGTTAGCCAATTCTGAAACATCTTCATTCGGCTTGATCCAAGTGTAGAGTGAGAAGTCTGTGGAATCAGTAAGGCCTGTCGCGTCGACTTCGATGCTATGGTCGTCAAACGTGTCCGAGTTCAAATGAATCGCAGTCGATCCAACGAATCCGGTTTCGTACGAAGCACTTCCTTTTCCTTCGATGATTCCATGGGCATAACCTGTCATATTATTTAAAGTTGATTTCGTCTCGTAATTCATGTAGTACCTGAGGTCACCACCTGTCCCAGAGTCATCTACGACAGCCGGCATGTCCGGATACGAAGTTGAAACATCGTAAGTCTTAGATTGCTCATTGTTCTGAGCATCTCGAATCATAAGATGCACCTTGTAGTTAGCACCCTTCTGAATAGGTCTCTCAGTTAAGTCGTCGGCCACATAATTAGATATGCTGACATTTGTAATCTGGGACACCACGCCACGAGCAATATTGGAATCACCTATGACTTCTTTACCCTCTGATTTCAATTGAACAAGTTGGTCGAACGTGAGAGTTTTCTCGCTTCTCGTAGCAGCGACATAATAATCGTAGATGCTGTTACTGTCTCCCACATGAATTTTCTCCAACATGATGCCAGCGCCCTCTGCGGATGAAGGGAAATTAATCGTATCATCCACAATATCTTCCTCCAAAATCAGAGGTAATATCGAATCATTGAGGAACACTGTACCCTTCACCACGTCATCTGGAACAAAGGTCTGCAGCGCTGTTGCGTTGCTATTCTTATCGTACACCGTGGCCTTCACGAAATAATCCAGACCAGGACTTAATCCATCAAGGGTGAATATGTTGTTGGATGTATCCGAATAGTCTGCAAAAGACTCAAACTCTACAAATGGAGTGTCCTCAGAAGTTGCAGTAGTCCCGTCATTGCTCGCTTGAATGTACACCAATAATTCCTCCTCTCTGGATAATTCATCGCTCACCAACAAATTAATTCTGAGATTACTATCGCTGGTGGAAGTCACCGAAACAAAGTCCCATGTTGGAGCTACCTTATCGACCTGTAACGCCGAAGTAGACACCTTAAGGTCTTTGTCCGTGCCGAACAGTGATTTCATGGTCAAATTACTACTTAAAAAGCTCGCATCAGCTGCGGAGCCTGGTATTTGAAGAGGAAATTCCCAAGACAATCCGTCTGCAGTCGTGGGCGTGAACGCAGTTCCATAGAATTCCGTCTGCATACCCGCTGCCGTCATCTTACTCGCTGTCGTGAAAGTCAGAGTTGTCGTGTCATTAGTTGTAACAAATCTTGAGGTAGGGTTCTTATCATTCGAGATCTGTATGTTCTCAATTTTGTACGAAAACTCCGATTTGTGCGTGAAAATAATCGCATTATTATCAGCTGAACGATCTCTGATCATTCCAATAAATTGTAACTCATCGACATTATCCTTAAAAGCACTTATTTCCTTTGTCGTCCAATCGTACGCTTTCCCCATGATGGCCTTGTTGGAAGCCACTAACATGTTATCCGCATTTAAGATATTTACCTTGTCCGCCACGACGTCAGTAGACTGATTCATGGCTACGTTCTCATACCGAAGCGCTCCCGACACACTGCTGAACCAGGCGCTCACCGCAGCCACATCCGAAGCATTAGCCGGGTCAAGCGTGGGTAAATTTGTTTGAACTGCAACGAAGAAGATGTCATACGCTGAGTTGACATCGTTGGCAACAAGACCCTTCAACTCAAGCGTTGGTGCGGATTCGTAATCAATAGATTCAACAGAGAACGAAGCCTGAATCGGATCGATGGAAGTCAATTTGATGTCGTTTTCCAAAGAAACAGTGTATTCTTGATCCAAATTATTCTTCACGACCACGTTCGTGTAGTACGTGTCTGCCTCCGTGAGGCCATTGAACGTAATTGTTTCAGCTATATTTTCAAAAGAGTCGTACTCCTTCGTGTCAACGAGCGAATCGTCGCTGGTCTTGTACAATTTTACAGCGTAGCTTTTCAAACCTGAAAAATCTATGATCTTGTCAGAAGCTTTCAAGGTCATCAGAGATTTATGGTTCGCGCTGGTCATGTCGTTAGGGTTGATAACAGAGAATGCAGGTACTAAAGCCGTGGCGAGAGTAGACAAATCACGCTGAACTCCCGTCCCCCTCAGCATGACATGGGTGTTCTCGGTAAAGGTCTTTGTTTCAAGCAAACCTACGTAATTTATGGTAGCGGAAATCAGTTCCTCCCTATTTGCGTTTAAGCTATCAGTGGACAAAGGATACAGCAGTGTCCAACTCGTCTTGGCCGCGTCGTCTGCCGTCAAACCCGCCACCGGTGCAGAGACATTGTATCCAAGAATAGAAGCACTCAAAGTTGACTCCGGATCTGTTATGGGATACGTGGACGTGAAAGTTACTTTCAAGGTGTCTGTTTCCTCCGCAATATCATCTAATCCTCCACGGGGCACGGAATTCACCATCGAGTTAAACTGAATGTCATTCACTTCAGAAAATTCCAAATATTCATTTGCACTGGCGTCTTGTCCAACGGTTTGGTTACCGTCGGCGTCCTCCAACATAGCGTAGACATAATATTTCCGGTCTGCGAGAATGGGACCCTCTGTTGTCAATTGATCGGTCTTGGATGCTGAAGAATTTTGCACAGCCGTCTGTTTAGGACCGAATTTCCAACCCTGTGCAGATATGTTAGATATATCTGTCCATGTCACGGTGTCACCATCTGCCAAAAGTCTTGTCTTGATATCATTAGCGTTATCATACTTCTGAATGGTTGCTATCGTATACAACTTCAATGGGTTTTGAGCGTCGACAACCTGGTTATTGTCAGATACTCCATCAATTTTGAAAAGGAAATTTAAACCGTCGTTCAAAACCTTAGAAATCGTGAAAACAGGGGGAGGTGTGACGTCGACAGTTCTGATTTTTGTTTTAGTGTAATGCTTTGCCAACGTTTGATTTGGTGCGTTAGGTAAAAGATCTTCCTTCACGTTTCCAGCAGGATCTGTCAATGTTGCTTTCATGTTATAGTAGATACCATCATCTAATGAATCAAGTTTGTAAGTAGTATCCAAGGAAAAGTCTGTTATTTCCTTTTCTGAAACATTAGAACCATACGGGTCTCCATTTTGTTCTGTGTAAGCGCACAACTTAAATTTGTAATCCTGATAATCGAGTTGACCCACGTTAGTTAAGAAAGATCCCCCGTCCGTCACTGTTTTGATTTTGAAATCAACATAGTCTTTCCCAATGTCCGTAAATTCGTATGTGGCGGAATCTTTTATACCGTCTAAATACAAAGTTGGTAAAGCCTGGCTTTGCATGTAGGCAGAAGTAAATGGATATGTTTTCCCATAATAGTCGACTTGATATTCGATAAATCCCTCATTAGCAGTAATTTTGTCAATGTTACTGAACCCATAAATCATCGTCAAGTTTTCCGAGTCGTATGTTTCCAAAACGCCAATTATATCGAAGTTGCCGTCTGTGGCGTTTGTTATCTTTACTTCGACATCAGCAGTATCAATTATGTCATTATCAGTGTCGAAAGTTATTTTAACTCTCTCACTTGCATCTTTACTCACAACATCATTCCTAGTAGAAATCGTCGGGACCTCAAATTCTTTGTGCCTGAAATAAGTTGTCAGAGGGTCCATGCTGATACCGGAATACATTTTGAAATCTTTGATCTCAATCCCTTCGGCAAGGTCGAATTTGTCTTGGTGACCTATTTCATTCGTTGTTCCTGAAGTCCCGAAGAACACAACCGCGTCATTTATATTTATCATCACCTCGTTAAATTTTGTTCCAAGTTGACCGATGAGGGCATCATTCGCATAAAGTGTTACACGCCTTCCGACGGATTGATTGGGGTCATAGTTCAATTGAAATTTAACATCTTCAAACGGAGCAGAAAGTGTAGTTAAAGGAACCGTTTTTTCTGATCCTCCGTGTGACAATACGCCCAAGACGACATTCTTATTCCTATCAACCCCAACGGTGATCACATCAAAAGTCCTCGCGTATGTCTTCCGACCTATGGCAATATAATTGTAAGGGTTAGGGTTTGCAGGATCAACTGCCTTATCCGTCAAAGAAAATTCAATCGTAAACGCTCTATTGACGTCATGAAAGGTGTTCAAATCTAGGAACCCGTAATCGGAATTAACTTTCTCGCCACTCTGCACGAGCGACCCGAACTGGTATGTCCCAGGGCCGAATTCTGTTGGATTGGCAGGATTGTAATCTATGGAGGCGGATATAGAAAATGCCGCCATGGGACCCGTGTCAACTCTGAATTGTTGGCCAGGGGGGAAGCTAAGATAAAAGTCTATCACGTCATTTTTCTCAAAAGTTCCTGAGTGCAACGTAGTTACTGCAGCTGGAGAAACTGAATTATACACGAGATTATCGGCATTCATTCCATATTGAGTCACTCCAGACAATATTATATTTCCCATGGCGTCCTTAGGCGCCAATGATATCTCCGCCCTTCCGGCACGGGACGTATTATAAGCGATCAGTTTCAGTCCGAAGCCTGCTCCCTCATAATATCCGGATATAGTTGTCTTAAATTCAGTCAACTCTCCAAAATCTGAAGGAAGTGTAGCAGTGCCGACCTTGTAATCGCCAGACATTGGATACCCATCTCCACTTGGACCTGCTGAGCCTCTTACGTATTGCGTATTGAGAGCTACAGTGTGAACATCATTTCCAACACTCACAGAAGCTGCAGTTGATATCGCTCCAGTAAAGGTCATTGGAAGCGCTGGGCCTGTGACTAAATCTACATTGCTACCGTTAGTGTCCGTGACCTCATACACCACACCGTCGTGCTCGCCCATTAGGTTACTCCCCGAAAAATCCAATTCAAACAACTTAGACATTCTGATTTATTTATAAAAGAATATCTTTTATTCAAACCCAAAAATTTTAACGCGCATCAAAACGTGCGTAAAATTTCGAACAAAATGACTTTTTATCGCCTCATAGTTTACTGATACAAGTATCCTTGAAATGCAGCTTTCCGGATCTCTACAGACAGTTCAGTCGATGCTTCATTAATTTCAAGATACCTGTTAGGATCGGAGAGAACCTTGTTGTATACCTCCACGACTTCGAGACTATCAGCAGTGTTTAAAAGCTTTAAAGGTTTGCCGTGCTTCAAGTAGGCGTAAGTTATTTCCGTCAACTTTCTCATCCAATTTTCGCCCATCTTCGTTCCTGTTGTGTATTTTGCTAGGACTGTAGCGTTGGAAACAGCAGGGGATCCCCAACCAAGGGCTGTCAAAAAATCCCCCGCGTAATCGTCTGTGCCGACCTTACTAAAGACAGCATCGTACGTATTCTTATACTTTATAACACGAATCGTAGGATAGAACTTCTTATGAACAAGCCCATCAGCAGTTTTGGTGAAATAGGTGTTTAAATTCACACCATACATTATCACAGAAGTCCCATTTACAATCTCACTTATAGGCGCAGCTCCTGAGGATTTGTAGACCTTATTATCGAGCCTGTTCGATATCAGGGAGGAGCTGTAATATTCAAAACTCTTGAAATCAGTATTCGTCTCGGATTGGTTCTCGAACAACAATGGCAAGTGGTAATAAGATATGAATTCCACTACACTCTCATATTCATTCAGCTTTATCGTCAATGGTTGTACCCCAAAAGTCGACCCGTGTTGCGCATGCAAGTCTGGGTGAGACAATTGCACATACTGATTTAGAGCATTCATTCCTGAGAACGTGGTACCGTCTTCCGAATACAAAAATTGGCCGACATTATCGAAATCAGCTTTGAACTTAGCAGCTCCCTCCCGTCGATGGACGTCTAAGACGTTGAACGGGAACATATCTCTAAAGTTAACGTGCTGTTCTATCGGAATCAGGTGCTTATCGTCCGATCCCAGAGCCACTTTAATTTTGTTACCTTCAATTTTTTCGTTCTTTTTACTATTTTTCTCACCCTCAGTGACTATCCTTGAGACTCCGTTTGCATGCAACTCAAACAAGGGGTTGTCAACGTCTTTAATTACAAAAGTATTGAGACCCATGGAATCATTCTTGTTCATCTTCTTACCGACCTCAAAATTTGCCCCTCCAATAGTAGTTATCATGTTATTATCGGGGTTGAAACTCAATTCATAATCCAACAAAAAACCGAAATCTCCAGCGGTACTTGTGGCATCAAACGTTACGCGGGCCTGCTCTCCAGCGATATCAGTCATTTGATCGAAGATATTTGATCCGATTTGAACGGCATTAGACCCTTGACCCACTGTCATATGCGTCTTTCCAATACTCATGTCAGTGCCAAATTTAATTCCTTCTCCAGAAGGATCTATAGTGATTTTTTCCCCGCTCGCACCGGGATCAAGTTCAATAGCACCCTCTGGTGCAAAGACCATACCGTTTTCATTTGAACTACCTTTGAGTGATACTCCACCTAAATTGATCGTGTTTCCAGAAATGTACAACTCTTTGAAAGGCGCATAACTTGCACCAAGTGATACATTCGAGTTTGCGGGTAGGATGGTCTTTCCCAGTGTATTGAATTCCACAGTGTCTGCCACAACTTTATCGAGGTTGAATGTTCCACTCATGTTAATATTTTTTATTAATTATTAGATTAAATTTGTATACCTGATTTGTATTCTATGTTCTGATTGTTTTTATTTTTTCATTTTCACCTTTTCTGCTTAAAATTTTATGCGGGTATAGTAATAGTAGTGCGCCGTCATGTCAGCAGACCAAATTATGAATACCATTCAAAAAAATATGAAGGACATCTCCGGACCGATGAAAAAAATCAACTTCGCGATGAACATACAAGTACTCATGAAAAGTCCACAAATGATTGGAGTAGCTATAATTGTACTCTCTATCGTATCCTTCGTAATATTTCTAGCGGTAGAATTCTTTTCAAGGAATCGATTCAGAGGAATCAGTTGGGGGATATTCACAAAGCTGATATCTCTAAACTCATACATTAAGAAGTTCAATGATCAGTTATTTGATGACTTCAGTAAGATTCACGATTATGTAGAATATTACATAAACCTCGCTGGTAAAATGGACTCCGGATTAAGGGATGACGCTTACTTTCAACACCCAACCCTCGAAAAAATTCATAAATTTTTCAAACATGTCAAGGCTAAAGCTGATAAAAGCGAGTCTCTCACTTCCAAAATTGTATTCAATCAGTATTTGAACGCATTTTTTACCCCTAATCCAAGCTTTCCAACTGACCAATCGAAAAGAAACGATTTGAAAAATATTTTCAAAGCCCTATATACTGATGAGTTCCACAACAAATTTAACAACTGGCTAAACTACAAATCTATTTGGAACTTCACATATCCTGATCAATCTGACGTTCTTAAAATTTTGCTGAATACGACATTTGTTACTAATAAAGATCTTAAAAAAGTCATTGAAGATTCAGTACTTAAAAAGTATCCTGAAAACAAGGACATGACGACGATTTCGGAATATATGAGCAACGAGATAATAATGACTATTGTCAACAAACAAATGAACAGTGTTATTCAGACATACGATCCTACACAACAGAAAGAAATTCAGAAGAATATAAAGGAACTATTCTTCTCAGAGGTAGACGACAATTCTATACAATATTCATCAATCTCGCAACATTTCAAAGAAAATTGCTCTCTGTTGAGTGACAAAAAACAAGAAGAATTAATAAAAAAGCTTAATGAAATTGGTTTCTCAGATGAACTACTAGCAAAGCTAAACAAGGCACTCTCCTTCATAGGTGTATTAGATCAACTTTTCCAAGATAAATACGTCGTTAAGAGTAGCATCGCAAATGTTCAAAATTTGCATGATCATATAAAAAACCAATTGAACGTCGCTCTTGAAACTCAAGACGTAGATCAAAGACCAATGATCATTTTCAATGCATGCTTTCAAGTATTCAATGAACTGATTTACTCAAAAATTGAGAGCGAAGACGAGACTGTTAAATTCATATTCATTGAAAACAATCAAAAATATAATTTGGAACAAAATATCCTCTACAAGCACTTGAATTTGTTATTTAACGTTCATACATCGAACATGTTTAGACATAACATCGAACAATCAAAAAAATTTATAGCTCACTTTGAAACATCAAATAAATTCAGATCTGCAGCTTCGTTAGCAAGTGCAACGCATGTTTGCATCGCCAGACTGAAATTTCTCATACAAGACTACTTTCTCATTATTAATGAATATAACGATAAATCACATCCTGATAAAGAAGATATCAGAGATTTTTGGGAACGTAGGGTTCTTCGTTTTGGATTCCCAATCCCCGGGACTAAAGCCTCGAACAAGCCGAGGGATGCTCCAGACATTGACTACGTAACCAAAAAACAACAATCCTTAGATGATGATCCTTTCACTTCAGACCACACTCTAATTCTGAAAAAAAATACGTTTTGGGAGCTGTACAAAGAATATGCTGGATCAGTATTTCTTAATTTAAGACACCCAAAAATACCCTTCTTTCAAAGCATCATGGCGACAATTAGATATTTGATCCCCGATCCAAATGTTGTTATTGACGATTTCCTAGCGCAATTGAAAGGATCACCAAAGAAAACCTCAAGAAATCCCATAAATTACGATTTCTCCTTCTCGTACAACCCTTACACTGATATCGTGAGATGATGTTTTTTCTTTAATGTAATTTTCTTTATTTAATTCAAGGTAATGAAAAATTTCAGAATTAGAATATTTGCACTTTTGTTGATTATTTTGTGTGTCTCCTACTTTGCACACTACACTAGAAAAATTGAAACGTTCAATTTAGTTAGTCAAGAAGATTTCATCAAACAGCAAATTCAAGACATTGTGAGTAAACTTGGCAGGTCCGAAAAACTAAAAGCCGCACTTAAGAGCGATAAGCGCCAAATTAAGATGAAAGACCTGGCCGATATTGTCGAGGGGTTGCAAGGAGTAAATGGAAGAACTAAAACTTTTCTTCTCAAGTCGATCGGTAAGCTTGACATAGATGGTGACCGCATGATCACGGAGGAAGAGCTGCTAAGAGGCGTTGGAAAAATGGGCGGCGAGAAGGTTGTCCGTGCGCTAAAACGTGCACTGTCCGGTACAACAGGAAGTGGAAGTAGTGGTCCTTGCAGTGCAAATGTACAGGGTTTACCTGGAAACAAAAGCATGAGGCAACCCACCGAGAGTAACGATAAACTAGAGAGGGCAGCGAGAAACATGAACGAAGTTATTGACCTTAAATCACACGATGAAGAAGGTATGGCCACAAACACCGACTCGACACAAGAAAAGCTAATCGACAAACAAAACAAAGGAAAGAACGCTATCATTAAAGAATACAACTGCGGCACACCGACGGAACGAGAATTTGATGGTCTTGACAATCCAGATGGAGGCTATGATCCTTCAGATGCAGCAAATCAGGCATTCAATGACATAATGAAGGGGGTCGAGACCGGGATTGATGCTGTTGGCAAAGGCTTCGGCGCTGGATACAATTTCGCGTCGAAGGCCGCCACTGAAGGGGCCGAAGCCGTTTGGTCGGGATTGACGGACGCTGGAAATTCCCTTGGAGGTGCTTTTAAGGACGGTGGAAATGCTGTTGCAAAGGGGGGGAAAAAAGCGGTAAATGAAGTTGGTAACTTCTTCTGCTTCGCGGGTGACACACCAATAAAATTGTCTGATGGCAGAATGGTATTATTGAAGGATATTG
>MDTA01206950.1_pt1 | contig 11756 bp, 11 predicted proteins | sample 811151 | NCBI WGS metagenome assembly MDTA01 (sample SAMN05326648, study PRJNA326480) | marine metagenome | isolation source: seawater | place: Indian Ocean: South | collected 2010 | reverse complement strand
TGTTGAATGGTCTAATAATAAATGAATCAAGATCGAACATCTTTACCCAGCTAAAAAGAGCAATATCTGCTGCTGCCTTTCCAGAAGCATATGATGTCGTAGGTTTTAATGGATGTGACTCATCCATAGGTTCATATTCTGCAGTTCCATATACCTCAGATGTTGAAAAATGTACGAGAGTTTTAAAGCTTCCTTTTCTTTGATGTTCAAGAATGTTTAGAATTCCTTTAACGTTGGTTTCATATGCATTTTTTGGATTCACGAAAGAGTAATTTAATGCTTTTGTTGCACAATTAAAAACAATGTCAATGTCATGATTTTTAAAAATATAATCTAGTGATGATATTAGCTCTATGTCATCTTTATAAAAAATAGCACCTTTTGAGACAGCATCAGTAATATTTGACTCGTATCCATTAAAAAGATTATCAATGATTATTACTTCGTCTGCTCCATCTGATAAAAGTCTATCAACTAGGTGGCTTCCAATGAAACCAGCTCCTCCAGTCACTAAAATTTTACTTGATTTTATGTTTGGTCTATTCATGATTACTTTTATTTATTCATTTTAGAGTCTGCTTGTTCTAAAATTCTTTGGACTCGAATTGCTTGATCTGGACCAGTTAGGGTATCGACATCATTCAAGATAGATAATCTCATACTCTCTATACTGTTATACAATGCATCTTCTTGTTTTATGAATGGTATCCAAATATCACCTTCTCTGGTTTTTACAGCATAGTCATCATACTCAACATTACTACCAGAGATCACATCCACTCCTTTATCATAAACCATCAGCTTCTCAGAATGTTTCATATCATCAAAGACAATCATTTTTTTTGATCCTACTATTATTAACTTTCTTTCCTTTAATGGAGATATCCAACTTGATTGAATATGAGATATAAATGTTTGATATTTTATGTTCAAGAAACTTAATGTTTCTTTTGGATTATAAAAATTTTCTCCCATTGAACTTATTTGTTTTGGTTCTTGTCCATTGGCTAAAAAATCAATGATAGTTAAGTCATGAACAGCTAAATCCCACATGGCGCTCACATCATTCCTGATTTGTCCAAGATTCATTCTCATAGCATCAATATAAAGAATATCTCCAATTTCATTGGAATCAATAAGGCTCTTGATTTTTTTTATAATTGGATGGTAAACCATGATGTGATTTACATGTATCTTTAGTTGTAGTTTAGCAGCTAACTTTTTTAACTCTTCAGCCTCTTCAACATTTGAGGTAAATGGCTTCTCCACATATACATGTTTGTTTGATAAAAGAACCTCTTTAGCAAACATAAAATGTGCTGATGTGCCCAAGGCAATTGCAACGACATCAATCTCAGAGTCATTTAATATATCTTTGTAATTGCTAGTATATTTTGTTTCATTAATATATATTTCAGCTGCCTTGTTAAGCCTATCTTTTTCTGTATCGCAGATCCATTTTAATTTTATCTCAGGATTCAAATGAAGATTTTTGGCAACATTTGGACCCCAGTAACCAAACCCAATCAATCCAATATTCATCATAATTATTCTTTAATGTCAGTCATATCAAAAAAACAGGTCTGATTGTATCAGCAAATGCTCAAATATTAATAAAAAATATTTCCAATAGCGCTGAAATAATTACTATTCAATAAGTTTATCTATTATTAACTTTTGATCTTCATATTTTAAGTCAGGACTAAATGGAAGACTTATTACTTGTTTAGCGATCGAATGTGATATTGGAGTGCTATTGAAGCACAAATTTTTATATGGCTCTTGTTCATTTAATGGAATTGGATAATAAATAGCGCTAGGTATATTAGCCTTATTTAATTTTGTCTGGATAGCGTCCCGATCTTTTACCAATAAAGTATATTGAGCATAAACTGACGTTCGGTTTGACTTAACACTAACATGTTTAATATCTATATTCGTTTTTGAGGATTTAATTAGCTCCTCGTAATTTTTAGCTACCTCTTGTCTTTTTTCAATTTCCCAATCAAAACGATCTAACTTAGCCAAAACAATTGCAGCCTGAATTGCATCCATTCTTCCACCTACGCCAACCCTGTTATAAATATATCTCTCACCTTGTCCGTGAACTCTTATTTCTCTGCATATTTTGGCAATCTCATCATCTGATGTAAAAATAGCTCCACCGTCACCATAGCAACCCAAAGGCTTTGCTGGAAAAAAGCTTGTGCATCCTATTGTAGACAAATTACAACTTTTTTTACCTTCAAAAGAGGCTCCAAAACTTTGTGCAGCATCTTCAATCACTGGAATGTTTCCATTATTTTTAGCAATAGCATTAATTTTGTTCATATCTGGCGTCTGACCATATAAACTAACTGGCATAATTGCCTTTGTTTTTGAGGATAATACATTTTCAATTTTGTTTTCATCGATGTTACAAGTTTCAGGATCAATATCCACCCAAACAGGAATTGCTCCAAGAAGAGCAATAACCTCTGCGGTAGATACAAATGTAAAAGGAGTTGTTATTATTTCGTCACCAGGTTTGATACCAAGAGCCATCAAGCTAATAAGTAATGCTTCTGTCCCACTCGCAACAGTAATGCAATGTTTTGATTTAGTGTAATCTTGAAGCGCTAATTCTAATTCTTTGACTTCAGGACCCATAATATATTGTCCATGTTCTAAAACAGTATCTATTCTTGCTCTTATATCAGACTCTACTGCTTCAAATTGTGTTTTAAGGTCTATAAATGGTATTTTCACTTGATTCCTTTTTTTAAAGTTGTGTTATTTAGCTGGTATATATCATCAGTATGAGGGCATATATAAGTACCTTTACCTTCAAGCGGTAAAGGTATTTGTTCACCAAATTCTGACATCCATCCAATTTGCTTACCAGGCACACCAACCACCAAAGCATAAGGTTTTACATTCTTATTTACTAGGGCACCTGCGCCTACAAAAGCAAATTCTCCTATTGAAATGCCACAGACAATAGTGCAGTTAGCTCCAAGTGAGACCCCACGAGATATAAAAGTATCTCTATATTCACTTTTTCTATCTACTAAAGAACGGGGATTATAAACATTTGTAAAGACCATACTTGGTCCACAAAAAACACCATCTTCAAGATATACATTGTCGTATATTGAAACGTTGTTTTGGATTTTACAATTATCTCCAATTTTAACTTTATTTCCTACAAAGACTCCTTGACCCATAGAAACATTTTCTCCAATAACAGCATCTTTACAAATGTGAACAAAATGCCAGATTCTTGAACCTTTACCAATTTTGGCTCCTTCGTCAATAATTGCACTTGGATGTACTTCGATTGTCATATAGATTCCTTTAAAAAAGGGTGGTAATTACCCTTTATACCTATAGGATTTAAATTACGAATATTCGAGACAGTTTCAATTGATGTCCTGTTGTCCTCTAATCCAAAGCCTTTCCCAGAAAGAATATCTTCATAGGTTCTTGTATGTAAATCAGTGAAACCATCAGAAAACTCTAATTCTTTTCCGTCTACATTAATCGATCTGAAAGTTCTTTGACCACTTTTTTTCACCTTATCAGGGATATCTGAATAATCAACTGAAAGAAACCACCTAACTCTCGCGTTTTCATATTCTAAATACCCAGCTGCAATTGTGTCTGAACTGAAGTGAACAATATTCTCTTGGAGATCACCAAATATAAAATGCAACATGTCAAAGAAATGCACACCAATGTTTGTTGCAATTCCTCCAGATCTTTTAGTATCGCCTTTCCATGATTGCATATACCATTTCCCTCTTGATGTTATATATGTAAGATCAACCTCATGCTTTGTATTAGATTTTTCTTTTTTAACCTTTTTTCTAAGCTCTATGATTGATGGATGGAGTCTTAATTGAAGAATAGTATAAATTTTTCTACCAGTATCCTCCTCTATTTCTTTTAGACCATCAATATTCCATGGATTTAACACAAGTGGTTTTTCACAAATAGCATCAGAGCCTGAGCGAAGAGCAAACCTTATTTGACTATCATGCAAATAATTTGGTGTGCATATTGAAATATAATTAATATCAGTACCTTTTCTTTTTATCTTATCAATGTGCCTATCAAAACGCTCGAATTCAGTAAAAAAAGATGCCTCAGGAAAATAACTATCTATTACTCCAACAGAATCGTTTGGATCTAAGGCTGCAATTAAATCATTTCCAGTATCTTTTATAGCTAACATATGCCTTGGAGCTATGTATCCGGATACTCCAATTAGTGCAAAATTCTTCATAATATTTTCCATTTAAAGCCTTAAATCACTTTGATTTTCGGATAATATATATTTTAAGTCATAAAGTACATGTTTTTTTGCGCCAAACCTATGAAGCTCTTCTGGACTAATTTTTTTAAATTCATCATGTCCTACTGCAATCATAATGCCATCGTAAAATCCTGATTTTGGTTTTTTAATAACTGAAATTCCATATTCGTTCAAAGCCTCTTCAGGATTTACCCAAGGATCCCATACATCAACTTTGTAAACAGATTCCTTTAATTTATTTATTACATCAACAACACGAGTATTTCTAAGATCAGGACAATTTTCCTTAAAAGTTAATCCCATAACTAATATTTTTGCATCTTGGACATTGATTTTTTTATTATTAAGCAAATCAATAAGTTGCTCAGCTACATAAGCTCCCATAATATCATTTTGCCTTCTTCCAGCAAGAATGACTTGAGGATTGTGCCCAATTGATTGTGCCTTATGGGTTAAGTAATATGGATCTACTCCGATGCAGTGTCCTCCAACAAGGCCGGGTTTAAATGGCAAAAAATTCCATTTTGTTCCAGCTGCTTCAAGAACAGATTCAGTATCAATATCCATCTTATTGAAGATAACAGCTAATTCGTTAATTAAAGCAATATTTAAGTCTCTTTGGGTGTTTTCAATAACTTTAGCAGCTTCAGCAACTTTTATTGAGGGGGCCATATGCGTTCCTGCAGTTATAATTGTCGCATAGAGATTATTGATTAAATTAGCAACTTCTGGAGTTGACCCTGAAGTAACTTTTGTTATATTCGTTAATCTATGTTCTCTATCTCCAGGATTTATTCTTTCAGGGCTGTAACCTACAAAAAAATCAACATTAAATTTTAAACCAGAAACTTTCTCTAAAATTGGTACGCAATCTTCTTCAGTTGCTCCAGGATATACAGTTGACTCATAAATTACTATATCGCCAGCTTTAAGTACTTTGCCAATTGACTTGGATGCATTAATTAATGGATTTAAGTCAGGCTTCTTTTGTTCATCTATTGGTGTAGGAACAGTAATTATGTATACGTTACTTTTCGCTAAATCTTGAAGCTCATTGGTAAAATTTAATTTAACAGAACTTTTTAACTCATCGGTTGTAACTTCCTGCGTTGAATCATATTGATTTTTAAGTTCATTCACTCTATCTGGATTTATGTCAAAGCCAATAATCTCTCGATTTTTTCCAAATTCTACTGCAAGAGGAAGACCAACATAACCCAACCCAATGACAGCAAGATTGCATGAATCTAAAGATAAAATCCGTTTACTTTGCTTAGACCCCATAATATTGCTTATACCAATTTATAAAATTTGAAACACCTTCTTTGATATTGGTTTTAGGACTTGAGCCAGTAAGTGTTTTTAATAAAGAAACATCTGCAAATGTTTCTGTTACATCTCCTATCTGCAGCGGCATCATGTTTCTAATTGCTTTTATTCCAAGTTCACTTTCAATAATCTCTATAAAGTCAAGAAGTTTAATTTTATCTGAGTTACCTATGTTCACTACTCTGTAAGGCGCAACTTTAGAAATACTATCAACGTCTGAAACTGATTTATTCTTTTCAGGAGGAACATCAACTAACAATCTTATGCTTTCAACCAAATCATCAACATATGTAAAATCTCGATACATTTCTCCGTTGTTATATATATCAATTGGCTTTTGATTAATTATTCCTTCTGTGAATTTAAACAAAGCCATATCTGGTCTACCCCATGGTCCATATACTGTAAAAAACCTAAAATTAGTGGTTGGGATTTGATATAAATATGAATAAGAGTGTGACATGCTTTCGTTAGCTTTTTTTGTAGCAGCATAAATAGTTAATTGCATATCTGCTTTATCATATTCATTGAATGGCATTTTTGTATTTGCTCCATAAACTGAAGATGTAGAGGCCATCAATAAATGACTAACGTTATTTATTCGAGCAGATTCCATTACATTAAATGTTCCAATTATATTTGAGTCTATATATGCTCTAGGATTCTCAAGACTATATCTCACGCCAGCCTGTGCTGCGAGATGAATCACAATATCAGGATTAAAATTTTTAAAAGTATTTTCAAACAAAGATTTATCTTCAAGCATCCCAATTGTGCTTGAAAAATTGGAAAAATCACTCAACATTTTATGTCTTTCTTTTTTTAGACTAACGTCATAGTATTCAGTAAGTCCGTCATAACCATGAACTTCAAAACCTTGTGATAAGAGTAATTTTGAAAGATGAAAACCTATAAATCCTGCGGATCCAGTTACAAGAATACGATTATTTTTCACTTTAATTCTTTCTTGAAAGTTTTCTAAAATTTTGGAAAAGAACAAAAAGAATTGACATTATGCCACCTAATACAGTTCCTAGTATGCAAATAATTGCCCTACTCGGTCCTGATTTATCTTCAGGAACAATTGGAGAATTTATCGTTTTGAAAACGTACGCTTTATTTGATGATGCAAGCATTAATGTTTGCATTTGACGCTCAAGAAGTTTTGATACAACCTCTTTTATTGACTGTATGCTAACTGTTTGGCTTGATTGTTTAAGAAAATCTATAGAATTTTGAGCATCTAGTTTATCAATTTCTCTCATACTCTCATTTATGTTATAAATAATAATATCCACCCACTTCTTTGCTATCTCCGGAGATTTATGATCGACTGACAAATAAACTAATCCCGTAAGCTCCTCTTGGCTTATTCTGAGAATTCTTTTATATTCTTTAAATGCTTTTTGTTCCGAGGGTTTGTAAGCACCAATCCATTTATTAGAGTTATTATCAAAGGTGCTTGAATCATAAATAATAGAATTGCCTTTTGAATCCCACTCTTTAGCAGCCATGAGATTTTCAAGCTTAATATTTGGTAAAAAATATTTTGAAAAAAATTCAAAAGATTCGATGCGTTTTACAGCAATTTGACTATTTGAAATAGTTCCAGTTGGCAAACTAACGCCAGCGAGTCCAGCCAAACCAGACAGACCGCTTAATTGAGATGATAACGACTCATCTTGTGAAGTTGGAGCAAGTAAACTTTTGGATGTATAAATATTTGGTAGGCTCAAAGCATAAATTACAGATAATATAGCAGCCAAAGATGTAAGTGATGCTATAAAAAATTTTCTATCCCAAATAATTTTAAAAAGACTTTTCAAATCTATATCATCATCAAAAATATCTACAATATTATTCTCACTCATTTTTTTGTTATTTTTTTAATTGATAAAATGCAATACCTAGCTTCATAATTCGATATTATAGTTAAGATTGTAACATTTTATAAAGTAAATTGATTCACAAGTAATTAAACTAAAATCAATATAAATGTATGGTACCCGGAGCCGGACTTGAACCGGCACGAAGTTGCCTTCGAGGGATTTTAAGTCCCTTGTGTCTACCAATTCCACCACCCGGGCATATAGACAAATGATTATATATTATTTGTATGAAGAATATATTCTATTTCTCTATTAATTTTCCAGGATTAAGTATCCACATTGGATCAAAGTGATTTTTTAGATTTTTAAGTAAATCTAACTTTGCATTTTCTTCATAGCTCATAAATGATTTCAACTTATTTGCTCCAATTCCGTGCTCTGCACTCAAAGTTCCATTTAATTCAAGAACTAGTGAATGAACTTTTTTTTCAAGTTTATAGATATCTTCAATTGAATAATTTTTGTTTTTAAGAATATTAATATGTAAATTTCCATCCCCGACATGACCAAATAAAACTAATTCAAATTTATCATTATTATTGAAAAAAGATTCAAGCTCATAAATTAGCTTTGTTGTATTTTTAATTGGTACAGCAATGTCAAATTTAATTGGAGATTTCCTACTAATACTTTCAGAAATAAGCATTCTATAATCCCAAATCGAATCTTTTTGGGAGTTATTTGAACTTATCAATACCTCATCTACTAACTTTGAATCATAAATCTTTTCCAAAACACCTGAAAATTTGTTATCAACACAATATTCCAAAATTACGAAGTAGTTATTATCAAGATGATCAATTTTTACATGCTCAAACTCATTATTTACTTGAAAAAGTGAATTATTTGTAAAAAATTCAGCCGCTTCTAAATCGAAGTTTAAGACTAATTTCATTATTTCGTCTAGGGATGAAATTTTGTTAAACCCTAGCAGAATAACCGAGGTTTCTTTTGGTTTTTTTATCAATCGCATTCTGCAAGAAGTCATCAGTCCAAATATGCCCTCTGAAGCAATAAAAAAATTCTTCAAGTCTGGTCCTGTTGCATTTTTAACAAGCATGTCATCCATTGATAATGATTTGCCATCACCAGTGACAACTTCTATTCCGCTTACATATTTTGCAGTTGAGCCATATTTGATAACTCTTATGCCACCAGCATTAGTTGCTATATTTCCTCCAATTTGTGATGATCCGACTGATGAGAAATCGACTGGGTAATATAAATCTTTATCATCAGCAAAAGAATGAAGATTTGCTGTTATTAAACCAGGCTGACATAAAACCGTATTGGATATTTCGTCGAAGTCTAGGATTTTATTCATTTTTTCAAAAGAAACTATTAATTCATTAGACAAAGCTGATGCTCCTCCAGAGAGGCCCGTTCTTCCACCTGACCCAACAATTGGATAATTAAACTCGTTGCAAAGCTTTATTACATTAGCTAGCTGATCACTCTCTTTTGGAAAAACTATTGCAATAGGATTCGAATCGAAATCTGTAGACCAATCATTACGATACTTTTCTTTATACTCAAGTTCAGTTCTAATATCTTCTTTATTAAAAATGTTACAAAGATTATTTAAAAAAATTTCCTCATTCATATTAAACTAAGATTCGGATATAAAAATTTTAGCATTTTGGTGTTTTTCATATCTTTATTAATCATTGTCTTTATGGTTATACGAAATGTTCTGTTCTGCTTCTCGATCAGTTTTTTGATTGTATGAACTTCTTATTTGATTATTTAATTCAATTACTTTTTTTAAAACATTAAGATTAACATCATTAGACTCAGCATATTTAAGAATTGCAGAAGAATCTTTTGGTAAGCAAGCACCACCAAATCCAAACCTCTCATCATGACCAGGAACCATCATGTGAGAGTTTCCTATTCTTGTATCTTTTGCTAGAAAATTAATAAAATTTTCCCATGTTTCTCCGCTACTAACTTTATCAAATAAATTATAAAGCTCGTTAAAAAATATAACTTTTGTTGCTAAAAAAGAGTTGATTGTATATTTTATTAATGATGCCGTAATTGCATCAGTAAAAACATAATCCTTGCATGCACACTTCGTATGATTATCATAAAAATTAGATACTAATTCTGAGGAGGCGCTATCACCTCCAAAAACTATAAGTTTAGATTCAATAAAATCTTTAGAAGCATGCTTCTCTCTCAAGAACTCTGGATTATAAACAAATCTTGGAAATATGTTTTCGATAATTCTTATGTTATCTGGAATAATTGTACTTTTAATTACTACTAAACAATTAAGATTTAATCTTTTTAGATGTTTGAGCGAATCCAAAAGAATTGAAATATCTTGACTTCCATCCTGACTCATAGGAGTTGGTAAACATACAAAAACAAGATCTGGCGAAAATGAAGACAATGAGTTGATTGAGGTATTTAGATTTGGGTCTATTTTTAAAACCTCAACATTATTTAAGAGGCCTTCATTCAGTGCCTTCCCCACAAATCCATAACCAATAATTCCAATCTTCATAATTTTTGGAGGCTGAATCCGGAATCGAACCGGAGTAAACGGCTTTGCAGGCCGCTGCATAACCACTCTGCCATCCAGCCAATGTGTGCAGAGTTTATTTCATAAGATTAACAAATAAAAGAAAAAGTTAAGATTTTTTATCTTCATAATAACTCAATCTTTCAATGTCGTCCTCAACTACAGAGTCTCCATATTGAATCTCAATAAGATGACAATCTTTATCGAAAGGGTTGGTTATTTGATGCCATTGACCTTCTTCAACAAAAAATTTGTCAAATTTATTCAAAATTTTCTTATTCTTTTTATTTGGATTCTGATTAGCATATATAATTTCACAACTGCCCTGAACGACTAACCATATCTCATTTCTAAAATTATGCTTCTGGTAACTCATACCTTTTTTGGGCTTCACAACTAGCTCTTTTACTTTAACTTCTTTTGAGTCATAAAAATTATAAAAATTACCCCAAATCCTCTCCTCACTGTCATATTTCCAATTTTTAAGAAGTGATGAAGATGAATTCTTTTTCTTATTTCCGCCTACTCCAAACTTAAATTCAATATCTTCAACCAACATTTCTGGAATATTGTCTTTATTTCTATCACCACCATTACAAAAAATTATTTCATCATTTGGATATTTATTTTTAATCTTTTCTAGTGCATTTATGCAGCTTCCAAATTCATCATCTTTAAAATTAATTACTTCATTAACAAACCCAATATTTAATAAAATATTCTTTCTTTCCTCGAAATTCATAAACACTTTTTTCTTTTTATTAATAAGCCACTCGTCACTATTTAATGCAACTACGAGATAATCCCCAATGTCTTTTGAAGATTTCATATAAGATATATGACCAGAATGAATAGGATCAAATCCACCACTAACAACTATTATTTTCATTTTTTAAATACGTTTTGAGTATATTCATACCCTGTATAAATAGTGATTAGGGTAGCCATTATTAAAAATATATCGCTTATCAAGATTAGTAAGTTAAAACTTATGGTTAATGCAAATAAATAAGAGCCGATAGCAAATAGTTGAAGTGAGGTTTTTATTTTGGCTAAGTAGGTAACTTTTGTTCTATCAGATATATTTTTTTTTGAGGAATAATCTCTCAATGCTGCGATCCCTATTTCTCTGGCGATAATAAGAGAACTCAAAAATGATATTAAAAAACTATCTAGCTCTACAGATAATCCAATTAAAAGAAATACTATGAGAATTTTATCAGCAATGGGGTCAAGGATTTCTCCAATTTGCGATTCAGCATTATATTTTCTTGCAAGATATCCATCAAAATAGTCTGTTAAACCAGCTAAAAAAAATAATATTATGCAAACTAAATAATTACTAAATATTAAAAATAGAAAAATAATTGGAGCTAAAAGTATCCTTGCAACCGTAATAAAATTAATAAAATTAGTCATCATTCAATTTTTTTAATATTTTCTTAGCTATCTTCTCATTTATACCTTTGACAGTCATTAAATCTTTGATATCTATCGATTTAATATTTTTTACACTTTTATATTTTCGTAAAAGACGGTTTTTTAAAGTTGATCCAATACCCTCAATAGAATCTAATTCTGATTTACGCACAGTTTTTCTTTTTTTCTTTCTTTGCGCCTGAATTGCAAACCTATGAGACTCATCTCGCATTTCTTGTAAAATTAAAAAAGCTTTAGAATTTTTATCAAGCTCTAATACTCCATCTCTGCT
>MDTA01079179.1_pt1 | contig 11758 bp, 9 predicted proteins | sample 811151 | NCBI WGS metagenome assembly MDTA01 (sample SAMN05326648, study PRJNA326480) | marine metagenome | isolation source: seawater | place: Indian Ocean: South | collected 2010 | reverse complement strand
TGACAACCGAAGCTGAGTATGTCGACTTAGATGGCCCCCTTTTATTAAAAAACGATAGACAAGATGGCCTCTGTTATAGAAATAGCTTATTAATCCCAAAATTTGGGAATTTATGGGGTTGATCATGCCATACTCAGAATCAAACACATCAGCACATTTATTGTTATTTGCACAAAACGCTCCAACTCATTGGCTAGATCACATTCCTAAACATGGCATATATCAATCCAGTTTCAAACCAGAATGGCGTAAAGATCGCTGTTGCCAAGACGTGCCGACTCATCTATTAACCGATAGCTATGAAATTGTTCCTTGCCTATCCTTGGGCTCGACTTCTTCCTGGGGATATCAATGCTCTTTAGAATACGAAACCAATAGGGGAAAAAGAGGAATTTCGCAACTTACACCCATCGGACGTTTTGATTACAACAAGGAAAATTCCGATCAAAACAAGTTTGTGGAAACAAAAATTGATTTATGGACGATTAAAACAAAATTGAAGTGGGCAAGAGTACACTGGCAGATACAAGGATTAACTGACATCGAGAGTATATCTGCCCTTTTTTCACTATCTTTCCGCCGAAAAACCACAGAAAAATCCCTCACCACTCCAAAACTTTCATTGGAAAAAACGGTTCCTAAAATCAGTCAAATGTCACTGCGTTCGGATATCAAAGATCGAGTCTGTTCCCCAACATGTCTAAGTATGTTAATTCAATATCATGGCATCACTAATCAAGTTTACGACGTAATAGCTGAAGCATATCATGCCCCTACACAATTATATGGTGTTTGGCCAAATAATATTCGGGCAGCAAATCATTATGGCCTTTGTGGATATATCTGTCATATACCGAACTGGGAGACGGCAGAAAACCTGTTAGAAAACTCCCATCCTTTCATCGCATCGATTCAATATAAAAGAGGCCAAATCGCAGACGTTCCAATCGAAAAAACTAATGGCCATTTGGTTATAGTTCGAGGTTGTAAATCGGGGAAAATATTAGTTAATGACCCAGCTGCACGAACTACTGATGAAGTTGCCAGATCTTACAATGTAGAAGAATTTCGAAAAGCTTGGTTTGGGGGCAGTGCGATCGCATATATACTGTTTCCTATTTAGCAGCGGTGACAGTCAAACATCGAGTAAACGCAATACTCTATCTGACTCTACCGATTTAGCATGGTTTAATAGCCTGCCTGCGCTCTGCAAAACCATACGTGACTGAGATCGTTTTAATACCGTCTCGGCTGTTGTTGGATCTCTAATTTTATCAAAAGAGCCTTCGATATTTTCTATTTGCTGCTCCATGGTATTTATATTTGAAGCCATTTTATTTAAAACAAAACCCAGATCACCACGAATCCGTGATTCCTGTTCAAGAGACTTCTCTAAATGTTCAATTACTGAATGATTCGAAAAATTCTTGGTTTCAGAATTAAAAAAATTTGATAACGTTTTAATTTTATCAATAAATTGCTGAAGTATGTTATCTGACATGACATAGTGACCATAAAAATCTTCAACAACCTCGATTATTAAATCTTGCTCACTTGTTTTGTTCTCGGCTTTAAGCATCACTTTTTCTTCAAAACGATCTATAGCTGACAGGGTGAGAGAAAGCCCTAACTTGCCGAAATGAAGTCGAACTGATTCTATATTATGTGATGGATCTTCCTCAGAAAGTTGTTTTAAAATAATTGTTTGGGAACTTGATGCACTGCTCAACGTAAATGTTGTTTTTTCAGAATTATAACTAAATTTGTAGATACCAGGCACTACTGTCCCAACTGATAAAATATTACTAACTCCTATATCCCTGTCGTTGGACAGGAGCTTTATTAAATCCCCATCCTTTTGCTCCGTAACAATTGACCCGTACGCCTTTGAATTAAAAAATTTCAATATTCGTTGTGTTATCGTATTTAATTCACTTAACTTATCGGCCGCCACGCGACTTTGGCCATCACTCCTGATATCTGAAGAATCGCCATAAACTAACTCTCGCAATTGCATCAATATTGACCTTGCTTCCACTAAAGAGAATTCCGTCGATCTTATTGAATTGATAACCTGTTCCTTATTTCGAATCCGAAAGTGAAGATCAACCGCTTCTGGTTTTGCCATTCGAGACAATGACGACTCTGAGAACAAATCGGATGATATATTTACACCTGTAATAGAATCTTCTACAGGAAGGTCACTCACAGACTCGAGGATATTTGGAGGTCTACGAGCAAAGGCAACAGGTAAATGAGACTTGAAGCTAAGAGTCAAATGGACCATCCTTGGGAGAATGCCAACATTTTATACCATCAACTCAAAAAAAAAATTTGGCTACGTTTAAACTAATTTTTCACGCCCTTCTCTTTCAATCCTTTGCACCGCAAATAACATCCCGATACCAAACCAAAACATGTTATTAGCTAGATCGCCATTAAAAGACTGGTTCACCTGAAAAGAAATAAATGTCGCAATCATACCTATTTGTACTGATCTGAGATAGGAATCTTTCATTTCATAAAAACGACCCCAGGCAAGAAAAAACACCTTGAAAACAAACCATAAAAAGACAGCAAACCCAACAATACCGAGTTCACCGAGAACCATAGTTATTACGGTATGAGGTTCATTCACCTGACTCCAATGCGGATATCCAGGTGGAGCATAATCCGAAAAAACGTGCGGAAACGCCCGCCAACCTATTCCAAGTAACGGATTGTCAAAAAACATATCCAACGAGGCTATAATCAAATAAATTCTCGCCGTACTTGAAGTACGGCCAACAGAGCCAAATTCGCTAAAAAGGGTAAAAATAGAGATAAACCGCTCAAAAATATACTCTGCGAAAGGAACAAATTCTTTTAGAGCTAAAACTGACAAAAGTGCCCCGAACAACAGGATAAAAAAGTATCTTAGCTTTCGACTGAGCCAGAGAATTACAAAAATACCAATAAGAGTAGCTACCCAATTCGAACGACTAAAAGAAGCAAGTAGCCCCCCAAAGCCAATAACGATTGCGATCGTGAATAAAATTTTAGAAACCGTATTCATCTTATGATTCAAAAGGACTGCAAGTAGTGGTAAGATGCCGCACATCATAAACGTGGCAAAAATATTAGGGTTGTGAAAAGTGCCCGTTGCGCGCGGTACGTTACCACCCAGAGCAGTTATTACCTTTACTGGAAGGTGAAATTGCCCCGTGATTACCTGATAGGCGCCCATTACAGCTCCAGCAACGGTGAAAAAAACCATTGACCATAGGATTGCTTTAACCGCTCGTTTAGAATCTATAACTACTTGGATCATATATGTAAACAAGACCAGAGCGCTCATTCGAACAAAGCTGATCGTAGCCTCGAGTTGGTTCGGAGAATAAATCAGTGAAATAGCAATACAACCCAAAAACGCTAATAAGGGAGCCCGGAGCTCAAATTCCGGGAATACCACCCTCCCGCGAAGACTTGTTTGTACGAGAAGACCTACCACCAGTAGCGCATATGCAAGATGAAATCCCGTCAAATGTAATCCACCGCCTCCGCCTTCTACTCCTCCGAAAAAACGTCCCGTACTATCAAGTCCCGTAGTCAAAACTACAATCGGAGCAATTACCCAGGGACGCACCAAAACGCCTATAACAAAAAGTATTGCAATAATCGTTCCGATAACAAAAACAGGTAACCATTCGGTGTAAAATAAACTACCCGTAAAAACAAACGCCTGAAAGATAAAAAAGAGATAAAAATATCGTTTATCTAACTGCCCCAATTTGATTGACTGAGAAATTTCGTGCTTCATGAGTCCCTTAGTTATAAACAGAGTACAGAGTTATTCGTATCTAAATTCACACGAACCGGATTTATATGCAAGTTTCCCAAACTTGACAAAATATCAGAGGCGTTCGTGTAGAAAGTTACAGTAGAAAAGATTTGTTTAGTCACACCTTAAGGTTTATTTACTTGCACCTGGATCGCTACTTCGTTGCGTCGCATAAAAGGAGGCGTCCACGGATCATTGTATCTCATCAGAAACGGCTCTCCTTCAGTACTAATCTCCTGTGATCGTAAAACTGAGAGTAATTCCAATGTTTTTCTACTTACCCTTTCAGAGGAAGTAAACCACGAAAAACGTAACGTAGCAAGCTGACGCGGAGGCACAGAAATAAATTCGATTTGCTGACCGTCTGGTTGAGGTGCATTACGTTCTGTAAATCCAACAGGCAGAATGAACGCCATGTATTGACCAGAAATCACAGGCGCCGTCATTGGGATAGATTTTTTCTCTTCATTCTGTCCGAAAATATAAGAGGCCAAGGTACGAAACGATCCATCATCACCATCGAATCGAGTCTTAATCCAATTCTGTTCCTCATACTGGCGAATCTCTACATTCGATGACAATTTTCTAATTAACGAATAAACGGGCCTATCTGTGGAATATATGATGTAAAACCCCCAACCTGTCCAAAGTCCTGAAAGAACAGTACCTATTGCTATTAAAGCTACTGTGAAGCTCACGAAAACCTCCCTGAAAATCCGTTTAAAATAATACCTAACTCCTCAAATTTTTCTCTATATTAATCGAGGAGATAGAAATTAATTATTCACTGTTCATTTAAGATCATCATTAATTTAAGAATAATAAATCGATAGATAATTTAATAGGAGAAGATTTGGAAAAACTAAATTTAGGTTTTATCGGTTTAGGTGGTAGAGGACGAAGCCTCTCCAGTCTAGTTTGTGGAATGGAAGACGTGCATATCCCCGCAATTTGTGACTTACACAACGATTATTTAGAAAAAGCCGCCAGAGATATTAATGAAGCTCAAGCATCCCTTCCTGCAAAGTATCTTGACTACCGAGAGTTGCTCACAAGAAATGATTTGGATGGCGTAATTGTTGCAACAAATTGGACTAGTCACATAGAAATTTCCTTAGCTGCCATGCGGGCCGGAATCTATGTAGCTTCTGAAGTGGGAGGTGCTTCGTCTATCCAAGAATGTTGGGAGCTAGTGCGTACAAGCGAGGAAACTGGTATTCCATTTATGCTCTTAGAAAATTGCTGTTACGGACGTGAGGAAATGGCTGTATTAAATATGGTTAAACAGGATTTGTTTGGTGAAATCATTCACTGCCAATGTGGCTACGAACACGATTTACGGTCTGAAATCACGCGTGGTGACGAAAATCGTCATTACCGTCTAGAAAATTTTATCCACAGAAACGGAGACTTGTATCCAACACACGGACTCGGACCAATAGCAAAATTGCTAAACATTAATAAAGGTAATCGCTTCATTTCTCTTGTTTCCATGAGCTCAAAATCCCGTGGACTTCGCGAATACGTTGTTGATCAATTAGGAACTGAACATCCAAGGATGGATACCGTGTTCAATCAAGGTGATATTACCACAACGATGATAAAATGCTCAAATGGTGAAACAGTCTTGTTAACCCACGACTGCTCTCTTCCGCGTCCATATTCGAGAGCCCAACGCGTCCAGGGAACAAAGGGTTTGTGGATGGAAGACAAGAACGCTTTACACTTCGACGATTTTGGTGATGAGCGTTGGGAACCAATGAGCAAATACTTTGAATCCTATGAACATCCAATCTGGAAAGACTTTATCGACGGAGGAGTTAAAGGCGGACATGGCGGTATGGACTGGCTGGTGCAAAGAGCTTTTATTGATGCAATAAAAACAAAAAAGCAAACTCCTATAGATGTCTATGACTCTGTCACCTGGATGGCCGTCACCGCCCTTTCGGAAGATTCGATTTCCTGCGGTAGTCTTCCACAACCATTCCCCGATTTTACCAATGGCAAATGGATACAAAAGAAACCGAATCCTAATCATTACTGGACACTAGATGGTATATTTAGATGAAAAGCCAAATACCAACAAATCCGCTTTAACGGAGCTATTATATTATGAATTCATCAAACCCACGAGTTCCCTGGTACACTCCGGTAGGAGAGATCCAGATTGAGCATAAACAAAATGGAAAGCCAAATACCGGGAAAGTCTTAGCTGCCGTTCAAGCACACGCCGACGACATACCATTTTTTTGTGCTGGTCTGATTGCAAAACTCGTTGACGAGGGTTACACAGCTTATCTAATACAAACTACAAATGATGAAAAGTGTGGGCCCACATCCAGCATAGGTGACACCATTCGAAGAAATGAAGAAGATATTGACGTCCTAGCTAAAAACCTTGGATTCCAAAAGGTTATTCATTTGGGTTATAGGAATCATTTTTTAGACGAAGCCTCACCTACAGAAATTCGCGCAAGATTAGTTTACTTAATACGTGCTCTCAAAATAGATACAATCACAACATTCAACCCGTGGGGTCATTGGGAGGAAAACCCAGACCATTATATAACGGGGCAAGCCGTGGAAGCTGCTCGGTGGATGGCCGGTATGGACAAAGATTATCCGGAACACCCAATATGTGGACTTTCTCCACACACCGTCAGTGAATTATATTATTGGACGATGCGACCAGGTCAGCCCTATAATACCGTAGTTGACATTGAACCTTACCTTGAAGAAAAGATTGCGGCAATGAGTGCAAATAAATCACAAGGTCCTGCAGGTGCCCGCGGACGTCGTTTAAAAGAAAAACTCAAGCTACAAGGCAAACGTCTTCCTGAGCTTGGAGATGATGATGAAACCGCAGATCGAGAATTTCTTCGGCTATTTGGGTTGAATGAATACAAAAAAATTGGCGAACCTTACGGGCTAAAGTACGCAGAGCATTTTTACTATATACCCCCAGGCGGAACATTTACAGGATCTCTAATGATGAGCGATATTGATGTTGAAAAATATATTGCAGAGCATGCTGTAGACTTGAATAGTTAAAAAATAACTTCCATGCAAATTTTTCTCCATAATCCCTGAAAACCTGAATTTTCTACCAACTAACAACTTCAGATTACACGACCAACTGTTTAATTTTGGTTGATTTTTCCGACATTTGACGGAGTTTTTATATTTCACAGGTAACTACCGTGAAGGTGGCATCTCTATTGCTATGAGATAATCAAACAGAATATAGCAATGGAGATAGAATTGAGATGGAGGCAATACAAGTAGAAATTGGACATGAACTAATTCAGTATGTCATAGAAACAAAGAATCAACCATCATTTGATCTAATCTACAGAATCCGGCAACTTCGATCCGAATTGCAGATTGCATTAAACTTTGATGTACCACGGGTGCGAATTTGTGACAACTCTAATTTATCATCCCGGCAACTGCGAATTTATATCCATGAAAAAATCGTGTTTGATGAGCATTTAAACGAATGGCAGGGTTCAGAAGTCCTATGCAATTTATTAGTCGAACACATTAACTACCTCGCACACGGATCTTTAGCTTTAACGAACCAAATTTAATTTTCAAAAAACACGCCTAATCAACTTCTCTATCCCCTACGTGTTGTGCAGTCTCACTTTTACCTGTTATTTTATCGACATAACGCGGAGATACGAGATCATGAAATTGACAACCCAACAAATTGAAACTTTCAACCGGGACGGATTTTTTATTGCACGAGGTGCATTACTCGAGTCAGATCTCCAGCCAGTCATAGACGAACTTAACGAGTTAATTGAAACGCGAGCGAATATACTTTTTACGCAAGGTAAAATCGACAACCTTCATAAAGAAGCTCCCTTTGAAAAAAGATACGGCCTTCTATTTGCACAAAGTAAAGAAATTGGAGATGGTCTTGATATAATGCACTATAGGGGGAAATCAATCTTTGAGTTTTTGATAAACAAAAACCTCTTGGAATTGATGGAATCTTTACTAGGCCCAGAGCTAGTTTGCAATCCAATTCAGCACATCCGAGCTAAGCCACCACAAAATATGGAAGGAAGTACAGGTGTTTCTTTTCACAATGCGCCTTGGCATCAGGATGCCGGTGTTATGATGGAAGAAGGAGAAGCCTCTAACATTGTTACGGTATGGATACCAATCGGAGATGCGACTCAAGAAATGGGATGTATGGAAGTAATCCCTGGGATTGTCGAAACCGGATACTTACGGCACCTAAAAGAAGGGGGAACAACAATAGACCCAAGTTTTATGCCAAAATCAACTCCTGTAGTAGCCGAATGTGCCAAAGGCGACATCGTCTTAATGAGCAGATTTACCCCCCATCGTTCGACACCAAATTATTCCGATAAATGTAGGTGGTCTTTAGACCTTCGCTATCAACCTACAGGCCAACATACAGGCCGAACAGGGCATCCAGAGTTCATCGTAAGATCTCATACAAATCCGAACAGTGAGATGCACAGCCACGAAAATTGGTGCGAACTCTGGGAAGATGCGTTCGACAATCCAAAAGGTTACGTTGGACATAGATCCGTATAATAAAACAATCATAATCTGCGCAGGTTTCTGCACAACCTAAAACTCGTCGAGACATCCAAGTGGATATTGAAAAATTTCAGGATAATGGGAACACTAACGAATTACTTGATTTGTATGACAACATTGCTGAGCAATTAATAAAGGTCGCGGTAAGTGATGGTCATTTTACACAAAAAGACGATTTTAGTTGGCCACGCGGCTGTGAACCCAGTGAGGAGGAACTGCTTAAAAGGTCACAATTGATATCAGCTATCCATCGCGGTATCCCAGATCGTCGCACAAAACGGTTAAATCAGGCTCGAATTCTTTTTGATAAAACAAAACTTCCCTACCACGAAGCGAACCAAATGTTTATAAGCCTAAGAGATATGTTTTTGGGCCGGAATTTGGAACAGGAAAGTGCTTTTATGGGACTCTATCAAGACGTCTACTTGCGCGCCTTAGGACGTGATGACCCAATAGAGTTAGATGAAGGAGAAAGGGCATTAGTAGACCTACGCGTTTCTCGAATTCCGTTATCACACGCCCAATCTGTAGCAGAGAAAATCACTACCACAAACGAGGAACAGGCCTATCCAAACGACATTTATCAGGTAACAACAAACGGAGGCACGCGCGAAGGCACTCTTCGCTCACACATGGAGTATATAGCCGAATCTGTTGTAGACTTTTTGGCTGCGGGTGAACTTCTTGCTATTCGTTACAACACTTTCAGCAATTTTATATGGCTCGGCATTTCGGTGTGGAAAACAATAACCGATGTCGAACTAACAACAAGTTATATTAAAAAGTCTAAAAATATCGCGTTGACACAAATTCATGAACAACTATTAATTGGGAAATCGTTGCTTCTGAAATTCGTAAAAGCTCATTTAGAAGATCCTGCCCAATTAAAACCCCGGGAATACTGGTATGGGCAAGAATACAGTTACCTGACCCGTGACCTAATCGACTTAGCAAGAAACATAGTTGATGAAATTAATGCTTTAACGCCAAATAAAGTGTCTTTACCTCCCTTGCTCAATGATGACGCAACGGGCTCATTCTTAGAGTATAAGCATGTTGGAAAGAGGGAGATTCCTTCGAAATGGGAGAAGCGAAAAAGACTGATAAGATGGGCCGGACTCTTTAGAAGTACGGGTAAAAAGAATCTAAAATTGCTGACTGAGGGCTTAGACGAAAAAGCACGACTTCGAAAGGCATGGAAACAGTACTATGAATTAGCTTACCAGTCCCTTAAAATATTCAAAATTTCTGTTGAAATAACTGTCGATCCATTATTTGAACAAATTTCTAAACAAATTCATTTAGGGTCTGGAAAACACAAAATTCTTTTTCTTCCTACGCACCAAAGTTTGTTTGATCATTTTGTTTTGCCTTATGTACTCAACCATGAAAAACTTGTAAATGCAATGGGCTGGAACAACCCTGAACCATGTACGATATTGGCTCGTTCGACTCTTACTGATGTAGGAAGAAAGAAATTCTTTGGTCGGACGTTTAACCCCATCGGCTTTAGCCCCGAAGAAGTCGATAGGATAATGGAAGACGTCCATGGTCACGTTGTAATGTCACGTGGTTCAGATACTCAGAATCCAACTAAACGATTTCTAGGACTACTCGATAAGCGTCCCGGAGTCATATTTCCATCTGGAACAACATCCGCATACGCTCTCCAATGCTTACCCATGCAACATGGCTTATTCTCTTTACTACGATCCGACTTAGTTCTTATACCTTTAGCATTTCGTGGAATTCATTCACTATGGCCCAAATGTCCTAAAGGTAATAAGGACATAAATTCCGGATGCGTTGAAGTCGTAATAAGCCCACCTATACTAGGTGCCTCAACTCTGCTCCCACCCAAACGGGCGCTTCGCACACAAATCGAACCTGCTACTCTATTTCAGGCCATACAGATAGCTGATCTGTACGATCCGAAAGATGATTAATTGAAGAACAATTTGTTCCAAACAATCAAACAAGAGGTTGAAAAATAAATACGATTCTTTAAGAAAACACCCGAAGCGAGGGAGGAACGCCTCGGGTAACGTGCAAAATACGAACCATTTCCTTGGGGGTACTTGATTCGACTTGGAGCAGACGCCATATTATTTCTCGCACGAATTACGCCGCTCCGTCCTAGCTTGGGCAAATATAGTGCGTTGCCTCCCAACCTTAGATACACGCGCGAGTTTAGAGAAATATTTAATTATTATATTTTTCTACTGCTTCGCGAAAAACAACTCTTCCGCGAAGCAGCAACTGGTTATTAATATCACTTAATACCAAGTATCGGTAAGTAACGTAAAGTCTTGACTGTTTTTTTAATTTTTTTAAAAATTGTTAATACTACGATTCTGAGAATATTTGTTTTAAACGCAACGCTACCTGCTCATCCTCTCCATGTTCCATCATATAAGGATTTACGGAGAATTGACTTTCACCAACACTCATCTCTATCCGGGGTTCCCCCATCTCCAATTTCTCACGAAGAACACTACCATCAACTCCAAGGATAGTAGGATCCCAACTCACAGAAAGACAAGGCGCAACATTAGACCGACCCGGTTGGATAATAGAAATTTTTACTGAATCGAATTCCGTTAAGCTATTCGAAATTATAGATAGCCGCTTTTCCCAAGCTTCCCACTCAGCTTGATGATCACGTTCTACCCACTGCTCTACAGCCGCTAAGAGTCCCATAATTTCTTCTTTTCCAACTTTCATAGGGCGACCTATAGCTCCATGAGGACAACCATTTAAGAAAGCTGCTTTAAGCAAATTCTCCCTACCTAACACTAAACCCGAAGCCTGCGGACCCCGTAAACATTTCCCACCGGAATAAGCTACCGCATCTACTCCTTGCTCTAGATACCAATTTGGAACATCCGGTCGCTCAGCGGCAGCATCCACAAACACTGGAACTCCGTGACTATGTGCACTATCTACCATTTCTTTTACTGAAATTTCACCACGCTCTACAGCATCGCCAAACACAAAAACCATGGCAGTCAGATCGGAATAAGCTAGTTCCAAATCCTCAATATTTGAAACTTCCACAAAATGAGTTCCTACCGCTGTAATTGCTCGGTCATAACCTACTCTATGGCTTTTTTGAACTATGACCTCATTTTTCATTCCACTCGTATCAGGAAGTTTGCCAATCTTTTCAGAATCCGTGCCTGCCACGCAAGCGGCAGTAACCTGAGTAAGGGCAGCGGCACATCCTGCCGTAACAAGACCATATTCGCATTCCATGACTTGGGCAATTCGACGACCAACCGCATCCATAAGTTCAGAAAGCTTCACATACCCCGAAGCAGCTTCAACCATAGCTTGACGAACCTGGGGTAACGATAG
>MDTA01134533.1_pt1 | contig 11759 bp, 27 predicted proteins | sample 811151 | NCBI WGS metagenome assembly MDTA01 (sample SAMN05326648, study PRJNA326480) | marine metagenome | isolation source: seawater | place: Indian Ocean: South | collected 2010 | reverse complement strand
AGATCGCCAAAGATCGCCACTTTTTTGGGGCCTTACACTATTGGAAATAATTCTGACAGTCTGGTCTTGGATTGATTCCTATAGTTTGGCGTTATTATACATTGTTTATAGTAACCATAGGTTATTAACAGTCCGCACCCAAAAATGTAACCTTTGTTATGGTTTGTTTATAGTTATTACCATTTATTAGGAGGGTCTTGAAGTCATTGAAAAGTGCTTCCAAGAGAGCAAAGTGACGCTGGACAGTCCGCACCCCCATTTTCAAAGTGGCAAATGGATTTAGGGTATTTTTGGCCGATTTGGTGTGAAGAATTAAATAGGTCTTCTCACCCAGACTGGGTATGCTGGAAGTAGTCAGGCAGAAGTTTCACGCCCTGCCCAGCAGTGCCCAGCAACAAATCAATGAGAGTGACTCATTTAGAGTTATGTTCATTGAAGAGGTATCAAAAGAGTTAGATATGTCACCAGATGAAATTGGTGGATATTTATCTATTGTAGTCGCTGCAAGTAACCAAGATTTAGATTCATTACTTGAAATGGTAAGCATAGGCGGAGTTCAAGAAGAAGGAATCCGTCAAATGGCAGAGGCAGATAATAACCGTCAATATATTGATTGGCATAATGAAATGGTTTTGCTTCCACAAGCCAAGGCTTTAGTTGTTAGAGCAAAAATGGAAAATGGACTATCCTATAATCAAGCAAAAGATAGTATCAACGAAGAAGAGTTGCGATCTGTTATGCAAATGTTGATTAGCAAAAAGCGTTGTTTCTTCCCTCGTCCTGAAAACGTTGAAAAGAAGGATAAGAAAGAATCACTATTGCTTACTGAAATAGAAAACCTTCTGGAACAGAAGAGTCCACTCAATAAAACACAAATCCTTACTATCTTAGGTAAGGATAATCAAAGTTATAGAGATACTGCTAACAATGTTCTGTATTATCTTTGTTTCACACAAAGAGCCAGAAAGGTCAATGACAAGTATTATCATATTTCTAAAGCACCTACTATTTATGAAACCGATATTCACCGCAGAGTCTATGAGGCTTTGTGTGATGGTAAGTCCAGCGTAAGCGCAATTGCCAAACACATTAGTTATGATAACACCCGTGGGCGCAAGAGAGTTAAGACCATTTTGAACCTGTTAGAAGTAGAAGGTCTAATTAAACCAAATAACACAAATAACCGATATCAAGAGTGGTTAATCCCAAACTAATGGTAACTATAAGTAACTATATAAGGGTAATCTCAATAAGCATTGGTTATGACCCAGTATTTGACTATCAAGGAAGTAGCAGAACTGTTGCGGGTTTCAGACCAGACAGTAAGAAATTATATTAAGAACGGAAGCCTTATGGCTATCAAGTTCGGTTCATCACACCGAGCACCAGTTCGCATTCATATTGACGCATTGAATGATTTTATCGGTGTCTCTATTGCCGAGTCTGAAAATGTATATAAGGATGACAGCAACGATGCTAACACAGGAGTTGAGGAAGAATGAGTGAGTGCATTACTTTGGACTATGGAGACGAACTTAAGGACAGCAAATCTATCGTAGATTGGTTTACCAACTATGGTTGGAGTTACGATAGTGATACAGGTAAGATGCTTCAAGGCGAAGAACAGTTTTACATCAATATCTATCAAAAGATCGGTGCTATTTATTTCCGTGAGTCTGGTATGGAGTTTCCTAACGATGTGTTTGGTTTCATTGTAGAGAATCCTTCTAAGACAGTTTCATTGGTTTCTGTTGACCAGAATGATTATGCTAACATGGACACTGCACAAGAGTTTGAATATGATGTCTTTGTTAAGATGATTCAAGAGGAGGATGAGTGAATGGGACAAGCATATTGGAAGTGTATGGAAGAAGGTTGTCAGGACGACCACATTTATCGTTTTAAGGGTTTGTGCCGTAGTTGCACTACCTATGTAGATGGTAAGGTTAGCGAGCCTGTAAAGCGTGTTAGAGTGACTTCTAATGGTAGTGTTATCCCTGCATCTGAACCCACACCCATTCTTCGTGGACCTGTGACTCGTCGTGAGCAAATTGCTATGAGTCGCCAAATGAAGATGGAAAAGAAACATCGTATCGCTATGCGTCGTGCTAAGAAGATGATGCGTGAGCAAAACATTCCACCCGAACATCAGGAAGCCCTTGATGCTTTGGTTGCCGAACAGATCGGTGAATCCGTGCCCGTGCCTGATGAGGAGGAATGACTGTGAAGTTGTATCGCCACATCCCTACTAACACTATTGCTGAGTTAGTCATTATTCAAGGAACAAAGGTTAGAGTTATGAGAAATCACTTAGATGGTGCTTTTCAAAACGTGACTGAAGAAGAGTGGTCTGAATGGGAACAGATTTTGGAGGAAGAATAAATGAAGCAAATTATTCACATCAACCAACACCACATTAAGTGGAATCGTAAGCATAACGACCAACCCGCAAAGCCAGTGATTACTTGTAAAACTTACAAAGATAATCAGTATCACCATGGTATCAAACTCATGGACAATGATGGTAATGTTATTGGTAGAGTCAAGTATCAACCAGACAACCCACTTGCTTGTGGTGCTCATGTTTGGATTGAAGTAGATACAGATATTGTGTCTGTAGTTCCAGAGGGTGAGTAATCATGTGCGGTGCTATTCCAACACAATGCGATGAATGCGGACGATGGTATCGCATAGGTAACTGCTTTTGTAAGGGGGAAGAATCATGACTGTTCCTATGCCCGATGATTCACTTTATGGTGTTAAGTATGATGTGCGCCGAAAGTGTAATAAGTGTAGTAGCACTAACTGGTTAGATGTAGAAGAAGGATTCATCGTTTGTAAGGATTGTAATAATAAGGAGGAAGTATAGATGACACGTTCACAAGAATTAGATGCATGGCTTGACCACTGGAGTTCTGCCATTGATGACTGGGAAAGAGAAACTGGAAAGCGACTGTTAGGTATTGCTACCAAACGCCGAGGTTTAATTGAACGTTGGGCAGATCGCCACAATCACAAAATGGCATTCATTAGAACTATTATGTCTACTTTGGCTGCTATTGCTTCAATTGCTGTTCTTTACAAGGTGTGGTAAGATGAGAACTTGTGTTTCTTGTGGTCGTAATTTTGATGGTCGTTCAACATTGTGTTTTGATTGTCATTTGTTAGAGGCTGAAGGAGGCACACCACCTATGGAATGGCTATATGTAAAAATCGCTGAGGAGGAATAATTATGGAAATGAATCAATATCAAGAGGCTGCCCGAGACACTGCTATTTACCCTTCCGAGCAAGGGTTGTTATACACTGTTCTCGGACTCACAGGTGAGGCTGGAGAAGTGGCCGAAAAGGTCAAAAAGATGTTGAGGGATGGCATTGAATTAGACGATAAATATCGTGGAAAGATTGCCCGTGAACTTGGTGATGTGCTTTGGTATGTAGCAAATGTGGCTCATGAGATTGGAGTTTCATTAGAAACTGTAGCAAGAGCCAATGTCAATAAACTTAACGACCGTAAGGTTAGGGGTAAGATTAGCGGTAACGGAGATGAAAGGTGAAGACTATGGAATATGGATATATCGTTATTAATTTAATTATTTTATTTGCTTTCTTTGCAGGGCATACTAAGTGGACTATGGATATCTTCAATCGTCAAGCAGCCATTACAGATCAGATTCTGGCACACCTCAATCTCAATCAACGAGATGAGGAAGAATGATTAAGCGATTAGTGCGTAATTTGTTTTTACGGATTTACATAGCGTTTGAGCGCAGTAGACGTAATTTAGACCCCGATATTGAGATGATAATACGGAAAGGTATGAAGGAACAATAGGTATATAAGGGTAATAACATACAGTATTTATTATGCCCACCCAAGTAGAGCAATTGATTAAGCATTTTAGCCAAGTGGACTCCATTAGCCCAATGGAAGCCCATACAGTTTACAAGATTCGTAGCCTTCCCCGAAGGATTATGGATATGAAAGTATTAGGTTATCAGTTTGACTCTGAATGGCATACTGACCTTACAGGACAACGTTACAAACGTTACACAGTTACTTACACTCCAGAAGGTGATGCACAATGAATGGTATGATTTGTCAAGGCCGTGAAGCAGGTTTGAAACAAGCACAAGCATGGATTGATTCTAACCATTTGACAGATGTCGCCAAGGCTAAGTGGTTTGTTCAAAAGATTCCACTCAACAAGGTTTACAACATGGACAATGTTTATTTGTTCTATCCACCAGATGCACCCACCACTGAAGCACTTCGTCAAGAGGCTGCTGACCTTAACGCTCGCAAACTGAAGAAGATTATGGATTTACAGGAACAAATCCAAAACCTCCGAAGCAGTATGCCAGCACCAGAACAAATCCCAGATGAGGAGTGAGAAATATGACAGAAGATGTAATGCAAGAAATCCCTGAAGAAGCACACGGAATGAACCCAATGGATATCCCAGCACCAATGCGTGTCAATATGTTGATTAACGAATTGTTGCATATGGTCGATCACATGAGCCACCTTAGAGGTTTGATTGACGAAACCATGAAGGAACTCATGGAAGGCGTTGGACACGAGCACCCTCACGCTCACGAGCATGATGATGGCGACGAATGTTGCGACAACCCAGATTGTGATAGCAAGGAGTGATTTCAATGACTCATAAGACAGGACGACCACCTATGTATGTTGACGACAATCCAGACCTTACAATTCACCCTTTGAACTGTGTTCCATCTAACCGACCTAAAGGTTCATGGACTAACGGAGTAAAGGCTCATAAGAAAGGAACTAACAGTGAAGCCGCAAAGGTTGTAGGTTGGTTCTTCCCACCACGACTACGAAACAAAGGACACCACGGACGTTTTGGACCCAAACCCCGGCGAACTCGTGGCATACGCATTCAGGAAGAGGAGTGAAATGCAACCTCAGATGGTAAAATGTCCTATCTGCAATAAGATCGGATATACTGATGAAAGGCATCAACTTAATGGTGAGTGGCCTTGTGCTACCCATTACATTCAAATGACTAAGGAAGTGGTGATTACAGTTGAGTAATATTCACGCTGAAATGAGGGCATGGAGAGCACATTTGGCTCGTTGCCGTGAAGATGATGAAAAGCATTATATAGGTAATAGCAAGGAGTAGTAAGTATGATTCAAGATATCGCTGAAGCAATCGTTGAAATGCCTGCCGAAGAACTTCAAGTTCTTGCCGACCTGATTAACCAACTCCTCAAGGACAAGCGAGCCGAGGAAAGTGAAGAGGTTAAGGTTGGGGATATGGTTTCCTTTGAACCTAAGAAGGGTATTGTTGTAGAAGGTGTCGTCACCGAACTAACTAAGACCCGTGCTAAGGTTAACATTCATAGCGGTAGCGGTGAATGCTCTACCCCACTTAACGCTGTAACTGTTACTTATTCTGCACCCGTAGAAGAAATTGACATTGAGGCTGAAGCAGAAGCCCACGCAGAAACACAAGACCCACTTTTGGTAAACACACCTGAAGAATATCATTTGGAGTGATAACCTTGTCTGAGGAATACGATGACGATATTGGTTGCTGTGAAGACGATATCACACATTTTCTCCACAACCTTGGATTCTTTCATAAGACTCTTTTAGAAAAAGCACCCAATCTCAATTTGACCACTCAACAGATTTTAGATCTGTATAAAGTTTGGCTAAGTGGAACTATTGAAGATGATAATCAGACCTTTACACCTGTTAACCCTTTTCAAGAATTACTAAAGCAAATGTTTAGCCCTGACCCACACGCAGATGCCCATATGTCCAATGGACACCCATTTTCATTCCGTTTATACGATGATGAAGATGAGGCTGATGATGTATGAGAAAGTGTTTAGTTTTAGATATTGAGACAGCCAATTTAGATATGGAGGCTGAGGGTTTAGCCTTTGATAATCCTAAAGGTTGGACTACTTCATGTGTAGGAATCTACGATATTTGGGAAGGCGAAAGTGAAGGTGTTCACTATTATTATGTAGCCAATCCTGATAAGATTATGACCCCTGAGTTAGAAGAATATAACTTAGGAAGTATGGAATCATTAGCATCTACCTTAGAAGAATGTTATAAGCGAGGTTACTATATTGTAACCAAAAATGGTAAGGGTTTTGACTTACCTATCCTTAGAAAGACCTTAGAAAACGGTGGTGCTGGGTTAGAAGATATCATAAATAAATATGAGACCGATAATAGACATATAGATATTTGTCAATTGCTTCGTGACCAATATGGATATCGGTTTAGTCTGCAGAATCTGGTCAAGGGTCTTTATGGTGAACAAGAATCTAAAACCATGGACGCTGCTCATGCACCCAAGGCTTGGGCCAACGGAGACTACCAAGAAGTATTGGACTATTGTATGCACGATTGTGTCTTAACTGCCAAGGTATTCTTTGATGCACCCAAGAATAGTTTTGAAGCCGTAGGTTTCAATGGGCAACGTCGTAAGAAGCACCAGATTAAAGTTAACTGGTAAGAGTTATATAGGTTCCACATAATTCTATATTATGTCAGAGGATTTTACTGCCGCACAACTCGCTCGTCAAATAGAAAAGATTAGAAAATGTTTGTTTGACGATTTTGAGGATCTGGGTGAAGGCAAGTATTCTGGTGAACTCCACAAAGATGTTAAGACCATCATTGAAGGCACACTTATCTTTGATAAAGTGTTAAGCGAAGATGAGTTCACTGCCATGTTTGGTGAATGCACTGATAAATTATTAGAGTGGCTACAAGAACAAACCCGAGGTATAGATACTCGTATTGCTACTTTCTTTGTGCAAGATTTTATTGCTCAAACCTTAACTAATGCTTACGATGTTAAGGAAATAGATACCAACACTAATGGGTCTGACCCTATGTTTGGTTAGGTGAAAATAAATATGTCTTGGAATATACTTACTAAAGAAGACTGTGATAATGGTGCTGCCGGTGACCACAACAGTGAAAGATATGTAGAAATCGCTCTTGCTCAGCGATGGTTAGAAACACTTTCTGACGACCAAGAATTAGTTGAGATCGGTGCTGTGATGCCATATCATATTGAGTGCCATCATACCATTATAGACCCGTATGATGAGAAGGCCACCATTATAGATTTCATGGAGAACTATAATTATCAAGATAAATCTGTTTTATCTATATCTACCGTAGAGCACATTGGAAACTTAGAATACGGCAACACAGAGGCTGATGTAGACCCAGAAGGTGCTATCAATGCTCTAATAAAAATATTAGATGAATCTAATAAATGTTTAGTAACTATACCTTGTGGCTGGAATCCTCATTTGGATGTATGGATTGAGAACAACCTTCATCGGTTGGAATGTTTTGGTTATGACCGTGGACCTGCTCGTGATATGTCTGTGTGGCCGCCCGCACCATTAGGACCTAATTGGCAATATCGGGAAACTGTTGAAGACTGGAATTATCCATATGCATTTTCCTCATTTACTGCTACATTTATTATTTGTATCACAGGTTGGAAGATATAAATATGTGATAGTAAGTATCAATTAACATGACAGAATGTAGAAATTGTAAGGTTACCTATGTAACCTCAGCAGCACATCGTAACCATTGTTACGAAGGTTTCTGTTCTCGTTATTGCTTTGAAGCCGATAAAATAAATCTAAAACCTGTTGATGGTAGATGGCCTGTGCAGTGGTTAACTTGCGATGTATGTAAGACTCGTAAGAGTGTTAAGTTAGATTATTATATGCACACTCGTAAGAATGCACGTTTCTGTAGTAAGGATTGTTATGATAGAATCAACAAAGGGAGAAAGCGATACCGACAGTTCCAGTTCATGCTACCATTACAATTGCACCCTAACAAAAGTTTCTCTGCCAAACAATTGGCTCAATTAAATCATACTCGTATGAATGCTTCTCGTAGTGCTCGTAGCGTTGCAGGTAGCCTTAGAGTATGGGCTGCAAGAGGAGTCATTGATTACAATGAAACCGATCGCACTTATTCCTACAACCATCATACCCCATTGGCATCAGAAATGATTAAATATATATGAGTGGTCACTACCACATTGTCTATGGAACGTGGTTCATTCCAAGGGATTCGCTCAGAAGACCGTCACTTAACCAACGAACCAACCAATTCTTCATGGGAGTTTGACCGAAGTCAAAACGCTGGCGAGTTCCTCCACTGGTCTAAGGGAGTAGTCGTTCCTTCCGACCAGCGTTCTCCCGCCTCTTCTTTTACTATATGCTAAACTATTTCTTAGTGTTTTCACAAGGAATAGTAGCACAGTCTGGTTAGTGCACCTGTCTCATAAGCAGGAGGTCGCAGGTTCAAATCCTGTCTATTCCACCTTTCTCTTATATTATAAATAGGTGGTCACTACCACTCTTGTTCAGCCCCGTAGTCGGATATGGGGTTAGGACCGTGACTGAATAACCAAATCAGCGTGGTAAGGTGTGCGATAACGGAGACATGAATCTCCCTCTGGACGGCCAAGTGGCATATACGGAGTCGGGTTAAAATCCCGGGTGAGCAGCAGGGACTAAGTTGACCATAGTTAGTTGTGCGTCCCTTTCAGCGATTAAACTGTCGCTGGCGGTCTGAACCTTTTCATTAAGGGGTTGTAGTTTAACTGGAAGAACGCTTGGTTTGCAACCAAGAGGCTGCAGGTTCAAGTCCTGCCAACTCCATAGTAACCTAAAGTAATATATAGGTTATAGCCTTACTTATGCTTATGACCAGACTTAAGGGTAAGCATATTCTTTACATTACTGAAATATTTCACCCTGCCTCTGGCGGTGGTGAGAAAGCCACCTATGAACATATGTGTAAACTTCAGGAAGAAGGTGCTGAGATTACTGTCATCACGGCTACTCCTGATTATCTTGATTCTACCCACGAATATCCTTTTGAAGTCATTAGAGTAGCGGACCCATTACCCCGGCAAAAATACAGTCGTGCCGATCTGGTTGGTGAATCCTACCGAGACTACTTTCATCGGGCTGCCAAAGTTATAGATATAGTAAAAACATTTCCTAAAGATAAATATGATTATTTGTTTTGTTATGGTAGATGGGGTCCCTTAACCCTTGGACCTAACCTTTTCAAACGTATCTCTGAGCAATATCTAAAAGGTATAATTACTGTGGCTTTACAATATGACCCTATTTCAAGTCTGCCTAATGCTTGGCAAGATGCAGGCATCAACCGAGGTTGGAACCTCACCGTTTTAGGCTCACCTGTTTTAGTAGATACATGGGATAACATTACTAACAGCATTCCAGTAGTTCCATTTATCACTGATTCAGATTTGCCCACTAAACCCATAGTTCCTTGGGAAGACAGACCCTATGATTTTGGATTTATTAATCCTACTCACCACAAGGGATTCAATACTATACTTAAACTTATTTCTCAAATGCCAGATAAAAAGTTTATTATCAAACCCGGTGGATATCACCATAGTGTGGTTATAGATAAGTTAGAAGCATGGTTTCCTAATGTTACTGTGGCTGGTTGGTATGAAGATATGTCTGACTTCTATATGGAATGTAAATCTATTTTATATCCATCTTTGTGGGAAGGATTTGGCATGGTTCCGATCGAAGCCGCCGCCAATGGTTGTTTAGTATTTGCTAACGACCACCCAATCATTAGAGATGCCAACCCAGACTTTCCAATCTTTATCAATGCCTATCCTGAAGAAGCCACTAACAATTGGTTTACTTATTATCATGAAAAACCTGATGGCCAGAAACACCAAATGTATTTATTTGCTGCCGAAGAATGGGAAGATACAATTAGAGATATATTTGCAGATAAAGATATTATAGATAAACATATATCTATAGGTTTAGATGCTATGAATAAGCATACTTTAAGGCAAGATAACCTATGGAATGCTTACATAGAAAGGTTATTGACCTTATCTTCCTAAGTAAATCTAAAGATATATAAGGGTAGTCCAAGCATGATAACCTTATGAAGAAAGCCCTTATCACAGGTGTCAATGGTATGGACGGAAGCCATTTGGCAGATTTATTGCTTACTAAAGGTTACCGAGTCTATGGAATGGAGCGTAGACTTTCTGTGCCGAACCGAGAAAATAGTGGTCATTTAGAAGACCACCCAGATTTTACATTTGTCTCTGGAGATCTGACAGACCAGAACTCTCTTTGTAGATTGATTAACGACATTGAACCAGATGAAGTTTACAATCTCGCTGCCCAATCCTTCGTGGGAGTTTCTTGGACCATTCCAACAACTACCAGCGATGTCAATGGATTAGGCTGCCTCCGACTTCTGGAGGCCATTAGAGAGTATCAAGACCAAAATAATAAAAAAATTAAGTTTTATCAGGCTGCCACTTCCGAGATGTTTGGAAAGATGGTAGAGAACCCCGCTAACGAGAATACTCCTTTTTATCCCCGATCACCTTATGGAGTCGCCAAGTTGTATGCCTATTGGATTACCAAGAACTATCGTGAGTCCTATGATATGTTTGCTTGTTCAGGTATTCTATTCAATCATGAATCTGAGCGCAGAGGACTTGAGTTCGTAACTCGGAAAATAACTGATGGAGTTGTCCGCATCAAAATGGGTCTTGAAGACAGCATCTCTCTTGGTAATTTAGATTCTATGAGAGATTGGGGTTATGCTCCAGATTATGTAGAAGGAATGTGGATGATGCTTCAACAAGATGAACCCGATGATTATGTTTTAGCCACCAATCTTTCTTACAGCATTCGGGACTTTTTAGATTTAGCATTTAATGAAGTTGGCATTTCTGATTGGGAACCTTATGTTAAACAAGACCCACGTTTTTATCGCCCTGCTGAAGTTGATGTTTTGTGTGGTGATTATTCCAAGGCTCAAGAGGTCTTGGGTTGGGAACCAAAAGTTAGTTTAGAGCAAATGGTAAAAATTATGATTTTGCATGACAAGGAAAGGTTGGGCTGTGAATGATACCAGACCCTATGACTAATCTCAAAGGTTATGCCATCTATCGGCATATCATGGATAACAAAGGTGGCGGAGGTTCTTATCATCATTTTGCAGATCAGATTCCTCAAGACGAAATTAACACCATTGTGGAACTTGGGAGTCGTGATGGTTTAGATGCTATCTGGCTTTCATTTTTCTTTGATGCTAAAACTTATGCGTGGGAATGTCACCCTGACTTGTGGCTACCTATGAAAGAAAATATCTCTCATTTTGAAAATGTTCACATGGTAGATAAGGCTGTTTGGTCTGAAGATACTGTTATTGATTTCTTCCCTGTTACTAATGGGAATGTTGGTGCTTCCAGTTGTTTTGAAGCCGATAACGAAATCGCCACCGAACATTTAGAGCAAACTAAAATTAGTGTAGAAGCCATTAGGTTAGACGAATGGGCAAATAAAAATAATATTTTTGAAATTGATTTGTTAGTAATGGATTTACAAGGTGCTGAAGTAGAAGCCTTGAAAGGTGCTGGAGATTTATTGCATCATGTTAAGTATATCATTACCGAAGGGTGTGTGGAACCATTCTACAAAGGTGCACCCCACATTGATGAAATTACTGCTTTGTTGGAATCTTATGGTTTCACTTTGGTTGGTGATAATATGGATACTTGGCAAGCCGATGAACTACAAGGCGATTTCTTTTTAGCAAAGGATGTGTAATTTGGCAAAACAATAAATAGTAAGCCTACTGTAATTATATTATGCACCCAGATTGGATTCGTTTAGGTTTCGGAACATTGGT
>MDTA01126805.1_pt1 | contig 11761 bp, 12 predicted proteins | sample 811151 | NCBI WGS metagenome assembly MDTA01 (sample SAMN05326648, study PRJNA326480) | marine metagenome | isolation source: seawater | place: Indian Ocean: South | collected 2010 | reverse complement strand
GCCGATGCGAGGGCGCCGTTTCCCCGGGCATGACCAGTTGAATGCCGGCGTACAAAGATGATGTCGCCTTGGTCTTGCCGATGAAAGATGGATTCTCCAACACCAGCACGCGGCGCTCTGCTTCCTCAGCGCTCAACAATCCTCCGGACTCCAGCAGGAGCGGCCGCACATCCTGATAGCGCCAGTGGCAGGGTAACGCCGCGGAGACAGGCTCGCGCGTCATGATGTTCTTCAGAACCTCCCACAGTGGCGCCATGTGATGCGGCGCCAGACGCTCATAGAAGTCCTCACGTTCCGCCACGGTGCTGGTGGGTGCTGCTGGAGACGGTTCATTCATCGGGGATGCTCCGCGATTGTTCTGGCCGCACATTGGGACTCGTGCCACGCGCGATCTACCATGCGGCATTTCTCAGTTATTGGCGAGCACACATGTCTGAGTCTATCGCGACGACGTTTACAAATTATCGAACGATGGCGGACATGCTTTGCTACCAGGCTAGGCGGCGCGCGCAACATACCGCCATGAGCTTTGCGGGCCGTCGCACGACCTATGCGGAGTTGGACGCCCGTTCGAACCAAAAGGCCCAGGCATTGTTGAGCGCCGGGCTCGATAAACAGGACCGGGTGGCAATCCTTGCAAAGAACTCCGACCAGTTCTTCGAGCTGAATTTTGCGTGCTGGAAAACCGACACCGTGCTGGTGCCAGTCAACTAACGTGCACGACCGCGTTAAGGACATGATCATTTCCGGTGGTGAAAACATCTACCCCGCCGAGATCGAAAGTGCACTCGCGGGCCATCCCGCATTAGCCGACGTCGCGATCATCGGCGTACCGGACGACAAGTGGGGTGAGCAGGTGAAGGCCGCGGTTGTGCTGAAGCCCGATGCACAATTGAGTTACGACGAGTTGCAGACCTACGCGCGCGAGCGACTGGCCGGTTCCAAGATACCTCGCTCAATGGACGTCATTGATGAACTGCCGCGAAACCCGTCCGGAAAGATTCTGAAACGTGTTTTGCGGGCACCTTATTGGGAAGGGCGCGACAGGCAGGTGCACTAACCTGCAACATGTAGTGGACCCGGCTGGCGCCTAGCAGACATCAACTCGGCGCTGGCTTACCCACGGCGCTCGTGTCCGATGAGTGTCGCGAGATCATGCAGCGACGAGGCGAAGAGAGAGGCTGCGGTACATCGTCAACCACAAGTCATTCCACCTCAATGTCCCGTGCCGGTCGTTTGACGGCAACTGCAAGCAGTTCCTCATCTCCGGGACGATCGTCGACGACCAGAATTTTCATGCGCTACCTGAATGCGGGTTCCTCTAACGAGGTAACTCTCTCCACCATTTGTCACGCGCCAACATCCGGCGCAGTGGTGTGTCCGTCTCGGCGGGGGCGTTTTCAATATAGCGGACGGCTTCGCGCAGGCTGTCACCTGACAAGGTCTGCAAATACGCGTACGCCGCCGGTAACGTAAACGGGGCGCCAGTGTGCTCCGCAAAGTTGCGCGGCAGGTCCGTCCAAACGGCTCCGGCGGCGTTGACGGTCTCGCACCAGGACCCAATCAAGTCAATGACTCGCGCATCGTGTGCACGCGCGAAACCGGTCCGGCGACACACGGCACCTATGAACGCAAGGTCGCTGGCCCGTTCCCGCGCCCGCAAGTCTTCGGCAACCGTTTCGATGTTGTCGCGAACGCTGCGAACCGCGTGTGTCAGACACTCGCTGCCATGTTCCGGGTCCAGCACGACAACCAGACCAAGCAGACGCTTCGGTGAGATGCGCGAAAACTCCATCGGTAGCGCAGGCCCGGCACCGATGTGCCACGGCAATTCGACGTGCGGTGCCAGGATTTCCAGGTCCCAGATGAGAGAGCCATAGCCAATGACGGCATATGCGCCGCCAAAGTCAGGCGTTTCTGTGGTCATCTCGTGCTTCTCTACACAAATGCCTCAAGTGTGAGGCGTTAGCCGGTGATAGTCAGACGGCCGGGACGGTCTGGACATCGCGCAGGTGCCCGGATTTGATCCATATGCTGACACCTGCCTCTCCAGCAACCAGGTTAACGGTATGGTCGCAAGGCACTCGTAGCCAGTCGTACGCCGAAAACACCTCGTCGCCGTCTGAAAAGCTGCCTTCGAGCACAAAAAACTCAGCGCCAGCGGGGCACGGTATCGTCATGTCGGCACCCGCCGCCCACGCCGCCACTTCCACCCTCTCGTATTTGCTGGAGTAGAGCCGCACAGAGAAGGGGTCTGGACGGCCGCGCGCAACAGCCAACGACTCCTGGTTGATATCCAGCACGGTGCGCTCCTGGTCCTGTGGATGGAACTGCCACAACTTGACGAGAATCACGCATCCCGCTTCGGATCCGGGAGTGTGCGAGGTACCCGGTGGATTCCGAACGTAAGTACCTGCGGGGAAGTCACCGGTTTCGTCCTGAAACGTGCCTTCCAACACCAGGAACTCTTCACCGCCATCATGGTTGTGCGGGGAAAAGTGGCTACCCGGTGCATATCGAACGATGGAGGTGGCGCGCGCAACCTCATCACCGATGCGGTCCAACATCTTGCGCTCCACACCAGGCATGGGCGATTCAATCCATGGCGACTGGCTCGCGTGCACGGCGACGCGCACCGAAAAGTCGTCGTTGAGATTTGGCATCAGAACTCCGGGCGCAAGCCGGCCGCTCCTGTCCGCTGGTACGCGGGTGAGGTTTGCCGTTTAGCTTAATGGATTGCCGCGACGACGCGAACTATGCAAGATGCTTGACCGTTTTCCCAGTGACGGGCGCAAGTGGATGCGACTGCGTGATATCAAAACCTACGTCACCGTCCCTCCGACAGGGATCGGTGGTTCATTCTGGGTAATCGTCAAGCTCACGACCGATGACGGCATTGAAGGGATCGGTGAATGCTACGGCATTCCCGTCAGCGGCGACGTTGCGTGTGCAATGGTTGAGGATACGTTTGCGCGCTTCCTGGCCGGAGAGGATCCACACCGCGTCGAAACCCTGTTCAGGCGCGTGTATTCCGCCGGCTTCACCGGCCGGCCGGACCTGTCCATGATGGGCGTCTTCAGCGGTCTCGAAATTGCCATTTGGGACATCCTGGGCAAGGCGGCGGACAAGCCCGTTTATCAGTTGCTGGGGGGCCGCTTCCACGACCGTTTGCGTACCTATACGTACCTGTTTCCACGCAGCATCACGGATCCGGCGTAGGCTGGACGCGATGAACCGGACGTGTACCACGATGCGGATGCCGCGGCTGAACGCGCACTCGAATATTTGGAGATGGGCTTTACGGCTGTGAAACAGGATCCGGCGGGTCCGTACAGTTTCCAGGGTGGGCGCGAGCTCTCATTGCATGAGCTGTCACGCAGCGTGGAAAACGTTCGACAGATTCGCGCCGCGGTCGGGGACCGGGCGGACATCCTGTTCGGCACGCACGGCCAAATGACCACATCCTCGGCGATCCGTCTGGCGCGGCGGTTGGAACCATACGACCCGTTGTGGTTTGAGGAGCCCTGCCCGCCTGATCAGATGGATGCATTCGCGCGCGTCGCAGCGGCCACTTCAATTCCGATTGCCACCGGCGAGCGTCTGACCACACGGGGCGAGTTCCACGCGGCGCTGAAATCCGGAGTCACCATCCTGCAGCCGGATATCGGTCGCAGCGGCGGTATCTGGGAGACCAAAAAAATTGCGGTGATTGCAGAGTTGTTCAATGCGCAGATTGCGCCGCACATCTATTGTGGACCGATCGCACACGCAGCTGCGGCGCAGGTTGCCTTCTCATCACCAAACTTCTTGATTCTGGAGACTATCCAAACGCCTTTCCATGACGCGATCGTGTGCCGACCATTGCCCTGGGAGGCAGGTTACCTGTTACCCCCGAACCGTCCGGGTATTGGGCTCGAGCTGAACGAGGAGGCAATCGAGGCACACCCGTATACGACCGGGGGGCGACTGCACCTGGAAATGTGTCAAACGGTCCTGGACTCGGCCAATCGCCTGAAAATTCAGGAAATTGAAGGCTAAGCGACCGTCGGCAAGCCAATACTACTGCCAGTTGGCGTCGCGCCCCTCGCGATAAGCAGCCTGCGCTTCGGCAAAATCTGGCGAGGCGACGGCTTTTGCCTGCTGTTGCTCGTATAAGGACATGAACTCGGCAAAGTCTTTGTTGAAACAATCCGCCAGCAAAGCCTTGGCGTTGCGACCACCTGCCGAGAAACTCGCGGCGTACTGGGCAACGACCTGTTCAAAACCGTTATCGCTGTCTTCGTCTGCCAGCAGATGGTCCAACAATCCGATACGTTCGCCCTCAACAGCCGAAATCAGGTTGCCAAGGTAAATCAGCTGTTTCGCGCGACCAACGCCGACATATCGCGCCAGGCGATAGGTGGCGAGCCCCGGAATGATGCCCTCTTTGCTGGCTGGCAAGCCCACGCGCGCGGACGCCATCGCAACCCGAATATCACACGCCAGCGCGAGTTGTAAGCCGCCACCAACCGCATACCCGTGGATGTAACAGATGACCAGCTTTTCCATGGTCTCGATGTGACGCAACATCTGCTCCCACGCCTGCACCCGCTCCCCGCCGAAGCCATCACTTGGCAGTTCCTTCAGATCAACGCCTGTCGAAAATGCGCGACCCGCCCCGCGCAGCGTGACAATGCGAATGTTGTCGTCCGTCGCAATCTCGTCGATGGCGGCCGAGAGATTGTGGATAGCCTGCAACGTAAACGCGTTCAGACGCTCGGGACGATTGAGCATGATATCCGCGCGCGCACCATCGACCGTGACGCTTAAGGTTGGGTCTTGCTGACTCATAAGTTTCCGATCCTGTCCGTGTGGCAATTCGTTTGTTGTAGAGCGTAATTGTTGTCAAGGATAATCCCGGAGTTACCGCGCGGGCTCAACCGCTGTACCACCACGGCTCAAGCGCACTAAAGCACGGGAGGCTTCATGGCCGGCACCAGCCTACTGACTCTACTCGACGACATCGCCACGATTCTTGACGACGTATCGACGATGACCGGCGTTGCAGCACGCAAGACCGCTGGTGTTCTGGGCGACGACCTTGCGCTGAATGCAGAGCAGGTCTCGGGGGTGCGTGCGAACCGGGAACTGCCGGTGGTATGGGCTGTATTCAAAGGGTCCGCCAAGAACAAATGCATTCTGGTTCCGGCGGCGCTGCTCATCAGCGCGTTTGTACCGTGGCTCATCACGCCTCTGTTGATGATTGGCGGTGCGTTCCTGTGCTACGAGGGTTTCGAAAAAGTTGCCCACGTATGGTTGGAATCGCGCGAGGCACAGCACGAACGACACGTGCAGCAGGTTGAAGCCAACAAAAACTCCGATGTCGATTTGGTCGAGTTCGAACAGGACAAGATCAAAGGCGCAATACGCACCGATTTCATTTTGTCCGCAGAGATCATCGTTATCTCCCTCGGCGCAGTTAAGGAATCCGACATCGTCACGCAGGTCGGCACACTGGTTGCAATCGCCGTGCTGATGACCTTTGGTGTGTACGGCCTGGTCGCTGGCATCGTCCGGCTGGACGACGCCGGCATGCGTCTGGTTGCTGACAAGGCCAGCGCCTTCAAGCGCCGGGTTGGTACTATCATCCTGGCTTTTGCGCCATACCTGATGAAAACCCTCTCCGTCGTCGGCACTGCCGCGATGTTCCTGGTCGGCGGCGGCATTCTTGTCCATGGCATCCCGGGCGCAGAAGCCATCGTCAAAGGTATTGAAGAGAGCATGGGTGCAGTACTTGGTATTGTGGTGGGCATGCTGATCAACGGTGTCATCGGTCTCATTGCCGGCGGCATCCTCGTTGGCATCATGACTGGTATCAACAAAATCCGCGGCGTCGAAGCATCACACTGAAACGCTCTTACCTGACTCAACTGACAAAGGAACGCACACATGGCAGACCTGGAACTCGACATCAGCGATAGCATCGCAACCCTGACGATGAACCGCCCGGAGGCGCGTAACGCGCTGTCCATGGACATGCGCGCGGAACTGGATGAAGCGTTGTACGAGATCGAGTTCGACGATGCTGTGCGCTGCGTTGTGCTGACGGGTGCGGGCGAACATTTCATGGCTGGCGGTGACGTCAAGAACATGAACGACTACCTGTCCACGCACGACGGTCCTGAAACCAAGAAGTACTTCCTGCATCGCATCCATGCGTTACACACGATCATGTATTCGATGCGCCGTATGCCAAAACCCATTATCGCGAAGGTGCGCGGCGCGGCCGCGGGAGCGGGTGTCTCTATTGCCGCGGCCTGCGACCTGGTGATCTCATCCGAATCAGCGTTCTACACCCTGGCTTACTGCCACATTGGTACCAGTCCGGACGGCTCGTCGAGCTTCCACCTCCCCCGCGCCATTGGCATCAAACGTACCATGGAGCTGACACTGCTTGGCGATCGTTACACTGCACAGCAGATGGCCGATATGGGATTGATCAATTTTGTAGTGCCTGACGATCAGTTGGACGCCGAATGCGACAAGCTGACCCGGCGCCTGGCGAACGGTCCTACGTTCGTTTATGGACAAGCCAAGAAGTTGATGTATCGCAGCCTTGAAAACGAATTCGAATCGCAACTGCAGATGGAAGCGGAGTGTTTTGCAGAATGTGCGGCCCGCCAGGACTTCCGCGAAGGCACCGCAGCGTTCGCGGAGAAACGCAAAGCGAAGTTCACCGGCCAATGATGTTTGTGTCTTCACCGGTAGTTGCCGATGAGCAGCTGACGGCTGATGAACTGACGCTGGTCACCGCGACAGCGCAACTGGCTAATGACCTGGACGCAAGCGGCAGCGGTCGCGTGGATGCTACGAGGATTAGTTCGAGTTGGTATACGCGCGCCGCGGAGCTGGGATTGACGAGGATTCAGGTGCCCGTTGCGAACGGAGGCCTCGGCTACAGCTATCTCTGTAAGCTCGCCATCGCATGTTCTCTGTCGCGCGTCTGTATGCCGTTTGCATTCAGTCTCATCAACACGCACAACGCGACGGCAAAGCTGGCCGACTATGGTCATGCGCAACACATCAAGAACCTGTTGCCCGATCTGCTGGCCACGCGTCGCTTCGGCGCAACTGCATTGACAGAACCACAAGCCGGCAGTGACTTCTCGGCAATCAAGACCAGCGCAGAGCGTAGCGGCGACGGTTGGGTGTTAAACGGCGAGAAAGCCTGGATCACCAACGCGGCGTTCGCGGATGTGTTCATTTGTTACGTGCAGACGGCCGCAGCCGCGGGCTGGCGAGGCATCGCCTGTTTTGTGGTCGACGGTACTCGCGCCGGCTTTGAGCGCGTCCCACAGTTCGAGTTGTTCGGCGCCAATGCCATCGGTACCGGTGGCTTCCGGCTGGTCAACTACGAAGCGTCGGATGCGGATATGATTCACCCGCCCGGAGAAGCGTTCAAAGCTGCCCTTGGCAGCATTAACGGTGCGCGCACCTATGTGGCAGGCATGTGCGTGGCGATGTTGGGAGATGCGCTGGCGTCGGCGGTGGATTATCTCCGCGAGCGCGAAGCCTTTGGAGCCCCGTTGCTGGAGAAGCAGGGACTTCGCTGGTCGCTAGCGGACATCGCAACTGATCTGGAGGCCGCCACCGAGCTGACGGCCAAAGCCGCCCGCGCCGTACAGGCAGGCAGCAAAGATGCCATTCTGGCCGCCGCACATGCAAAGAAGTACGCGGCGCGTGTCACCGAACAACATATCCTCGGCTGCATCCAGGCCATGGGCGCCAACGGCTTGCTCGCTAGCCATGGGTTGGGCCAGCACCTTGTGTGCGCAAAACTCGCCAACTACGTCGACGGCTCCACGGAAATACAAAATGAGCGGATCGCAACATTGTTGTTCGATCAAAAGAAATAGCGCGAATCAGCCCGGCGGAACGAAGATTGTCGCTTACGGCTAAACCGTCGTGGCAGCGCGCAGTAGACTGCGTGCGCGTGGAAACCTGAGCAGTGCCTGAAGATGTTTGCGATTTTCCCGTCTCCGCGATTGCGCCGTAGTCCGTTTTTTGAGGCCACCATCGCCGAGGGCGTCAAGTCGTTCTCGCCTTACAACCACATGTTGATGCCAACGGGGTACGGCGACCCGATGGCGGAATACTGGCGCCTCATCAATGGTGTGGCGATGTGGGACGTTGCCGTCGAGCGGCAAGTTGAGATCGTCGGGCCTGATGCCGCCAGGCTGGTGCAGATGTTGGTCCCCCGGAGACTCGACCGCTTGCGCCCGGGCATGGGTTGGTACGTCGCCGTGTGCAACCATCATGGCACCATTATCAACGACCCGATACTGTTGAAGCTTGCTGACGATCGTTACTGGTTGTCTATCGCGGACAGCGACGTCGAGTTGGTTGCGCAAGCTGTCGCCGGAGAACGTGGCCTCGACGTGCGGGTGTTCGAGCCCGACGTTTCGCCACTCGCCATTCAAGGCCCCAAAGCCGAAGACGTCGTGGCGCGGTTGTTGGGTGACGAGACCCGCGCCATCAAACATTTCCAGTTCAAGGAAATGTCCATCGAAGGCATCCCATTGCAGGTCGCACGCTCCGGGTGGTCCAAACAAGGCGGCTTTGAGTTGTATCTGATGGATGGCACGCGCGGTACCGATCTGTGGAATCTCGTCAAAGAGGCTGGCGCGCCAGACGACATCGGCCCGGGTAATCCAAATCCAATGGAACGTGTTGAAAGCGGGCTGCTGTCGTGGGGCGGCGATACCGACGAAGATACCAACCCGTTCGAAGTGCGCATGGAAAGGTATGTTGATCTTGATGCACCTGATGATGTGATCAGTATTCAGGCGTTACGTCGCTTGCATGCCGAAGGCATCAAGCGCCACCAGTTAGGCGTCAAACTCAAAACACAGGGACACCTCCAAGTGACGGAAAACTGGAGCACCGTCATCCGCAACAATGAAGCCGTAGGTCACATGACCGCACGTACCTGGTCACCACGACTTGAGTGCAACATTGGGCTCACGCTGGTCTCACGCGATGCCAGCGCTGGTGATCACGTGCGCGTGAACCTGCCGGATGGAACGAGTGTCGACGGGGAGCTGTGCGCACTTCCGTTTATTTGAAGGCGCGTGGCGAAACTAAATGGGACAGGAGCGTAGAACAACCACATGAGCTACACCAACACACGGAACAACGCTGAAATTGCGGTAATTCGGACAATCGCTGAAAGCGGAAATGACCGGCCAGTCCTGATGCTGAATTTGAACCGCTACTCTACTGAAGCGAATTTCCCCGATGGGGAGCTATACCGCCAATACATGGCCGTACTCGAGCGCTTCGTTCCTGTAGTGGGTGCAAAGATTCTTTGGAGGCATCCGATTCATGGGCAAGTTACGGGTGCGCAACCAATCCACGAAGCTCTCGCGGCGTGGTATCCCTCGCATCAGGCATTCCTGGACCTGCCCAAAGCTCCAGGTGCCGATGAAAATTATCGCCTGCGAGCCTTGGCAGTCGAAAAAGCCGTTATTCATCGCATGCCCGGAGATGCTTTCCCATTGTCACCCTGACTTGCTGTTCGATTTCTTGTGCGCAAGCGTAGCGACAAACGACTGACAGTGTTGCAGCTATTTTTCGAGTAGTCCGAGGTCGGTTTTGACAGTGTGTGGGTCCATCAATACCCAGCCGCGCATGACACATCCGGTAACATTGAGCTCCCGGGCTTGCGGGGCGGCAAGCGCCTCTTAGTAAGTAACGGGTCCCACACGGACAAACTTATCCTGCTAACCCGCACCGCAGCAGATTTTCCCGTTCAACAGGCACACCATGCCGTCGATAGCGTTCAGGAACTCGCCTGCCACAATCGTTTGAAACGGGTTTTCGTTGCTGTCGAGCTCCAACAGTCCATCGCCGCCAGCATGGGGATATACTGCGGAGAGCCACATTAAACTTGGTCGCGAGAATTTCTCGCGTTATCACCGTGAAAACATACAGCTCAAGTCGTCCGAATATCCTGTTCATTTTCAGCGACCAACATCGTCATGATGTGATGGGTTGCGCCGGACATCCACTGGTCTCAACCCCCAACCTGGATGCTTTGGCGGCGCGTGGACGCCGGTTTACAAAAGCCTGGTGCCAGAGTCCTATCTGCCAGCCTTCTCGGGCATCACTGATTACCGGGAAACATCCTTACGACCTGGGTGTGTTCTATAACGATGCGTCGTCTGCGACACATGCGTCGAAGGATCTCGACGAAGCCGGTGAGATTGAGGCCGTGTGGCCCACATTCATGAAACAGCTGCAGGCTGTTGGCTACGAAACCGCCACGTTTGGCAAAACGCACTACCACGGGATTCCCACGCGCGACGATGTCAAAGCGGCCGGCGGACGAATTGATTTTGCCGAACGGTACGACGATGAGGTGCGCGCATTTGGCTGGGACCATGTCGAGGAAGAGTATGACAAGTACGTCCATAGCGCGCGCTCGTTCCAGACACCTTACGCAAAGTATCTACAAGAGCTGGGACTCGCGGATGCGTACCGCGAGCAGATTAAGGGGGTGTTTCGCCTGACCCCAAGTCACTGGTGCGGAGAGACCAGCGTAGTCCCGCAGGAACATGACCTGACCACATTTCTCGCGGACCGGGCCATCAACTGGCTGGACACCCGCGAGCAGGAAAAACCTTTTCTCCTGAAACTGGCTTTTGTGCAGCCGCATGTTCCGTTGATCGACGATCCTACCTGGGCTGCATATTATGCGGATGCGGACATTCAGGTACCCGATCTCACACCACCCGCAGAGAGCTGCGCTGAGTGGGCAGATTATCTCGCGTTACTCGCAGGTCACTCTCAACGCGAGACAATGACACCGGAGTTTGTTCGTGAGGGCATTCGCCACTATCTCGGCATGGTTTCATTGATCGACCAGCAAATTGGCAACGTTGTAGCGACACTTGAGGCCCTGGGGCAACTTAAGAATACCTGGATCATCTATACCTGCGACCACGGTGAGATGTTGGGTACGCACGGGTTATGGGCGAAGATGAACTTTTATCAGGGCTCAGCCCAGGTGCCGCTGATTATCGTCCCGCCCGCCGGTACTGCGGGCGGATTGGACGATAACGTCGCGGAGCTGACTGACGTCGCCGCGACCATCGTTGATATCGCCGGCGCGGCGCCCTTGCCAGGCGCGCGTGGCGAATCGTTGCTAGCCAGGGTCCACGGTCAAGCTACCGCGATGCGGGAGTTGTCCTATTCACGCATCCAGTCTTACGCAGCCCTCCGAACAGCGCAGTACCGGTTTACGATGGAAATGCACTCGGGCGCCGCGTGTGAATTGTTTGACATGAACGACGATCCGGCCGAAGTGACCAATCTGGTCAATGACCCATCACGCACTCATCTGGTAGAGGAACTGAAGACCGCATTGGTCGATCTGCAGCGTGGCTGATAACGTAAATGCGTCGAACCGTGTCAGCTCCGGAGGGCACATCCTTGCAGGATCGGGAGGACCTATGTCGACCCAGCCAGATTCACAAGACACACTCACGGTCACACCGTTACATCCCGGGTTAGGGGCTGAAATTCGTGGCGTCGACTTCACCGCGCGCGTGCCGACGGAGACAGTTGCCCGCATCGTTGATGCCTGGTCGCAATATCTGGTCCTCGTATTCCCAGGCCAGGCGCTGAGCGATCAGCAACATGTCGAAATGACCCGGTACTTCGGCGAGCCGGAAATCTTCCATCAAGACATCATCAAGTCCGAACGGGTACGCGCGATATT
>MDTA01063234.1_pt1 | contig 11764 bp, 12 predicted proteins | sample 811151 | NCBI WGS metagenome assembly MDTA01 (sample SAMN05326648, study PRJNA326480) | marine metagenome | isolation source: seawater | place: Indian Ocean: South | collected 2010 | reverse complement strand
GTGAGAGCAAGGACTGCTAGGTTTGCCGGTTCTGGCAACTCACTAGCAGCCTTACTCTCAACAAGTGTTAAAGTCTGATTCAAAAGTCTCTATCCGCGCAGTCCGCTAGAGGTGAGGGGCGTCCTCACTTAGCCGGGTCTGGGTTGTAAAGCCAGACTCCAACGGATTATCAGCTACTCTCGGAAGCGACTTCCAACGCTCGACACACGCTGTCCCATTACTAGGTAGGTCCCTCCTGCTCCACAAGGCGCTACCCTTGCTACGCTTCACCACATCTCAGGTGATAGGCACTCCGCTGTTTTCGCCGGGTTTATGCACTGACTCTGGTTTCCCGATTAGGCTCGCCCGTCGCTATTACCTCACTGGTTTCCCAGCTGTCGCTAAAGGCATTGGCCCACTATGGTCAGTCGCACCCCATTGTCGCGTCCCTTTCGGGAGTCCGGTGGCCCGTCTCCAACTGCTAGGGTTGGCAAAAGGGCATCCTTCATACGGAGCTTTACACTTATGTTACCAAGATCCTAGTGTGCATAGGCCCGACTTTGGCTCGGGGGAGGATCTCTCACCTCCCGGTGGTCTGGGACTTCCGATTCCGGTCCTCCCCTCCTGAGGAGGGGCTCCCGGTTCGGGAGGTCTTTCGACACCCCCCTATGGGTCCAGAGAAGGGCCGGATGGTCCGGGCCGATGAATCATGCATCAGGAATCACGAACCACGCCACCCGTCCCCCCGCGCTTTTTGTGGGCTACCCTGTGTTGTGTGTGTATGTTGTGTGAAAAAATTTGACACCCCCCAAATGCACGATAAAAGGCATGATGCGTGACGAGAAGAAGCACCAGTACTACCTAAAGAACAAGGAAGCGCGCAAAGAGTACCAGCGGGCATACTATGCTGCGAATAAGCGTAAGATACTCAAAAAGAGGGAATTAGACCTGCTTGCAGACCCAGAACTGGCCGAGAAAAAGCGTGCATATAACCGTGCATATTACCTTAAAAACCGTGCGCGCTTAAAAGCACGGCGGTTAGCAAAAGAAGCCGCAAAAGCAAAAAAGACGTAGTCAAACAATATTTCAGAACAGACCCCCCACCTAAAAAGTTTCTTCTAGAGGGACTCCAACAAAATTTCTAGAAATTAAGTTTGACCTTCTCTAGAAGAAACTTTTTATATAGGGGGTAACGAAAACGATTGAAAATGACGACGCTCCCACAGACCAGACCGATCCCCAACGCCAGCGATTATGCTCTGTTACCTTCGGGTTATGTGTTCAATACCAAGACATGTAAGCGCCTTCGCAGGTGGTGGAATGGGGAGCGTTGGAAGACCTTGATTACTAATAATGACGGCAAACGCGTACATTTTGCTCACGACTCTCTCGATTCCCCTGACGTCGAGTTGTCTTTGGAGCATATACTAGAGTTTGAGGGGGCCAAACCCTTGCCTGAATTCCCCCGTTTTGCGATCACCTCCTATGGGTGCGTCTATTGCATCAAACCCGAATCCCGAGGCCGCACCGCGGGCCGTGTATCTGCAGTCTCGGAGTTTATGCGCGGGAATACACGATACGTATCCCTGAAACACGAATCAGGAATCAGGAAGCAGGTACCTGTGGACAAACTCGTCAAGAGTGTGTGGGGAGAAGTATAAACCGTAAAAGGTTCCCCCAACCCACCCCCGTGAAAACCTTGATTGGCACGACACGTTACACGGATGTGTCGAAAAAAGACTGTAAAATCGACATGAAAAGCGTGGGGGCCGACTGGCCTCTGGCCGATGGACAGTCGAATGAAATAGGGCTAAAACCCCCACGCTTGAGCCCTATTTTGCTGTCTCGCTCTCCGCAGCGGAATCTTCCTCAGTAGGGACGAGGTCAACACCGATACAGAACCGCGGGGGCATGGGTCGGAGATTGAGGTCCAGTTGAGCCGATGTTGAAGGCTCAGTGAACGGCAATGGCACCGATCCGCCCAAATCCATTGTGGAACAGGAGGTCATAAGTCCGACGCACCCGGCACCAATCAGAATTAGTTTGGTTTTCATGTCCCAAGCGTTTTATCGCTCGGGTTGTTACAAGTCCAGAATTTTCAGTGATAACCACAAGATTGATACCGCGGTTACCAGACTGATGACTGTTATACTCGGGTCGTCTATCATAACCTGTGTAGATATTTACATAATTGACTATTAACCACCAAAAGGCTATCACATAAACGATGAGCGAACGCCCACTGGACATCGACGGGTTGGATCTGGGCTCCCTGACTGAAAAAGGGAAACCTGTAGCTACCCGCCTCAAAGACGTAAAAAGCGCCGTGGGTATTTTTAATACTCTGTTGAAGGCAGATGAGAGGTCCGCAGTAAATCGTGCTAGGATTGATGCGATGTTCGACGGAGCCGCCCCATACAACTCGGCTGGACTAGCTACGAGCGGGCAACAGCTCAAAACAAACCTAAATTTTGGCGATGCCCAACGACTCTTGGATGTGGCTCTGTCTGCTTATGTTGACCTTTACTCTTCTTTGGAAAGATTTGTCGAGGTACGAGGTACGCAGGGAGAAGCGAGTGAAATCAAACCGTCGGAAGAAATCGTCGCGGAAGAGCTGACGCATTTGATGAGGAACTGGCCCGAGTTCCACAATGCCTACCTCCGACTATGCACGACTTTCATCAAGCATGGCGTAGCCGTAGCTTATTTTGACTCTCCTGATGACTGGCGATTCCGTGTTGGGGGATTTACGGATATTGTTATTCCGAGGCAAACCCCTGCGAACGAGGAGTCCATTGATATTGCAATCGGGCGACGCAATTACCTGCTGCACGAACTTTATTCTTACATCAAGAACCCTGATGCGGCAACCAAGGTTGGTTGGAACGTGGAAGAGGTAAAGCGCGTCATCACCAAGAACGCCACGACCACAAGCAGGGATTCTGGTAGTTACGACTACGAGAAAATGCAGGCCGAGATGAAGAACAACGACCTGTACACGGGCATCCAGAACCCCACCGTGCGGGTTTTGCACTATTGGGTCAAAGAGATGGACGGCAGCGTCAGCCACTACATTTCCGCAGAGGATAGCCCAAAGGATTTCCTGTATAAGAAGGTTTCTAGATACGAAAAAGCCGAGCAGGCATACGTGATGTTCACCTATGGCGTCGGCAGCAACGGCACATACCATTCGATTCGTGGCCTAGGCCAACGCATCTTCGCCCACGTACAGACCAGTAACCGACTGCGTTGCCAGCAGATTGACGGAGCTATGCTCGCGTCTGCGGTGATGATCCAACCCGAAACACAAAGGTCTCTGGACGAGCTGCAATTCACCTACTATGGCGCTTACGCCGTACTGAGCCCGAATGTAAACATCGTTGAGAAGGCCATCCCGAATCTTGGCACAGCTGTTCAGCCCGCTCTGCAGGACCTCACCCAGCAGTTGCAGTTAAATACTGACACCGTGAGTACATATGGACCGGATCAGGGTTCACCGTACAGGAATCAGATGCAGGTGGTCGCTGACATGGATGTCACTACCAGACTATCCGGCGCTAGCCTGAACCTGTTCTACGCTAGTTGGAATAGGCTGCTGCGGGAGGTGGTACGTCGCGTCGTCACCACCAAGAGACCCGACACTGCAATCAAGGATTTCTATGAGCGGTGCGAAGCGCGCGGGGTGCCAGAAGAGTTTATCAAAACATTGGATGTCGCCCGCACCAAGGCGGTAAGATCCATTGGAAATGGTAGCCACGCCAACCGGATGGTAGCCCTGCGAGAGCTACAGGGAATCAGTGGGCAGTTCGATGATGTAGGCCGACGAAACCTGACCCGCGACATTGTATCTACCAGAGTAGGCCACGACTTAGCCGACCGGTATGTGCCCGCGGACATCGAGAAGCGCCCCTCGATTGATATCAAGATTGCTTACTTTGAAAACCAACAGCTGATGGCGGGCCAAGCGGTCCCGGTTGTTGGTAATGAACTACATGGAACGCATCTGGAGATACACGTTCCAGCACTCGCCCAACTTATCGAGCAGCTAAACACAGGTGAAGCCGATCCGATGCAGGCGATGCCTACGTTACAAGCTTTCTATGAGCATATCAGCCAAACCGTCCAATTTGCCGGGGGAGACCCCGCCCTTGAAGGGATTGTCGGGCAGACCAACCAGATACTCCAGTTTACCGAGGAGGCGATTAACAATACCGCCAAGGCCATCCAAAAAATTCAACGAGACCAAGCGCAGCAGGCCAAGGCCGAGGGAGAAGAAGCCCAACCCCAACAGCAGCAAGACCCCAAGATGATAGAGCATCAGGTTAAGATGAGAATCGCGCAGGAGAAAGCGGAGCTGGATATGGCTATTAAACAGAAGAAGCATGAGCAAGAAATAGCTTTGCGTGATGCCAAGGCTGCTCTAGAGTTCCGCGAAAATAGTGAATTCCAAAGAACTCCTCCAGTTACATGATGAGACTTGCAAGGAATGCAAGGACATCATGCGAACGAAAAATTCTGACTACACGGGGGGCAAAGATGCCGTGGACCCGTTCGCTAATTTCAAAAGCAGTGTAGTAATAGGAATCCACCCCGTACACGGCCTCTTGATGCGTGTGTTGGATAAGATTCAAAGAATTCGCTCGTTTGTTAACGATAAAGAGTTACAGGTGCCCGACGAGAGTGTAGAAGACGCCTGCCACGACATCGTCAATTATGCCATATTGGCCAAGGCGATGCTTGTGGAAGAAAGAGAAAAAATTTCTTCAGATGGCTAAACACATAACTCCCCCCATACCCGTAGAGCACTGGTACGGGGATACGGCGGCGGTAAAAGAACTGCAGGGTATATTGCAGACTGAGACTTTCCAGAGAGCAGTAGCTGTTCTTAAAGAAATAGCTGGACCTTCTTTCAATACTTTGCAGGATGGGGATCATAATAGTATCCGCCACGCGTGGTACGCGGGATACCGAGACGCTTTCAATGATTTAGAAAAGTTAACAAAGATCCACAATACCAAATCCAGTACCCCCACTCCTAATGAGTGGACCCACATTGAGTCATGAGCGAAGACGCTGCCCCAGCACCAGAGACCACCGAAGCCACCGAACCTACACCAGAGTCTGCGGTTGAAGCCCTACCCGAGCCCGCGGATAGTGGGGTTAGCTTTACTGACGCGCTAGAGCAGGCTTTGTCAAAGATGGACAATGCCGCGGAAGCGATTCCAGAACCGGAACCGGAACCAGAACCGGAACCAGAACCGGAACCAGAACCGGAACCAGAGCCCGCACCCGAAGCAGAAGCGCCCCCCGAGGCCGAAAAAAATTCAGAAGAGTCAGATGTAGCCCCCCTCGATCAGTTGAGTGAGGATGTTGGGGATGATTGGACTCCCAAGGCGGCTAATAGGTTCAAGCAGCTCAAAGAAGAGCTTAAAAACAGTTCATCTGAACTAGAAACCTTGCGGCAGAAAAACATTGAGCACGAAGCCCAAATCAAGGAGCTGACGGCGATCAATGAATCGGAGGACCCGAAAGCGCTACAGGAAAAGCTCGCCCAGTATGAGCAGGAAAAAATGTTCACTAATCTGGAAGAAACAGACGCGTATAAACAACGCGTCACCGAGCCCCTACAAAGTCTACTAGACCAGACTGAAGAGATAGCTGAAAAATATGGGATTGATGCTGAAGCCCTGATTGATGCTGTAGCGATGGAAGACGAAGGAGAGCAGGATAAAGCCTTAGAAGATTTGATGTCTCTTGCTAGTGACAGAGACAAGTCACGCATTTACCGTGTAATTGAAAACGTAGAGCCGATCATGGCAGTAAGGTCTGCTATGTACGAAGATGTTGAACAAGCGGTGGCTGAGGCAAAAGAAGCGGATGAAAGGCTCGAAAAAAAGAAACTTGTGGAGCAAGCTGCAATTCGCAAGCAAGTAGCATCTGAAGTCGGGGACCGGGTTGCAGAAAAATTGCCATTTCTCAACGCGCTTGAAGGGTTTGATATGTCAGCCGCTACGGAAGCCGCATCTAACTCAGACCCCTCGACGATCCACCCCGTCGACCACGCCTACAACGCTATCGCGTCCCAGATTCTACCTACAGTGGTGAAAGAATACGCATCCATGCGAAAAGAAGTTGAGATGCTTACCGACCGCCTAGCGGAGTACGAAGGAGCCGAACCCACGGTGTCCAGTGGTTCTGCGGTTACTCCAGCAGCAGCCGCGGGACAGACCCGAGATAACATGACCTTTGAAGAGTCTGTTAATGCTGCCTTCGCGGGCATGGGTTAAGACCCATAGAATTACTAGGTTGACAAATAGGTGGGTTTACGTTTATATAGACCCACAACGTAGCTGGTTGCTCTAGCCATAAAATAGTTCTACAAGCTGCTGAGTAAAAACGAGCGTTGTCTCACCCACATAGATAGGCCCCGGCTGCTCTGCCATAAATAGTTCTACTTCCGCCTTCGCCCGAAAACTTCTTTTTAATTCCGCGCCCCCATGTCGTGGGGGCACAACTCTCATTTTACAATGGCTAGAATTCCTAATACCCAATCGGCCGCTGCTTTCGACGGTACCGATCTAATTAACACAGTCCTTACCGAGGAGGCAAATCGCATCGGTCAGGACATCTACTCTCGTACTCTCCATACGTCTCCTTGGATAGATCTCATCAAGCAAACCGCTTTTGCAGACGGTATGGGTTACACACAGACTACCCTTATCTATGACCGCGCCATCCCCCACACCGCAGCCGATGCTGAGGGGGTCACTTGGAACGACATGGGTAATGCACTGGGTGCCAACTCATTCACCAACACTCTCGGGCAGGGCCTCAAGGATTCCGCCGAGTACGTTGGGGGAGCCGGTGGCTTTACCGCCGGAACAGACGAGATCGCTAACGTCGCGTTTGCGAAGCAGCTCAAGCAATACAGCATTCAGCGGACCATCATTGAGTCCCCTAGACTGTCGACGGAAGACCTCCGTTTTGCTGCCCATCGTACTGAGCAGCTTCGGGCGATCATGGATCGCATGACTGAGGCTACCCGTTACACTTGGGAAAACCGCTACCGCGACGAGTTTGAGCGGCTTGCTGGAAACCTCGTTCTTTGCGAGACCACCGGAACCACGATCAAGAGTGATACTATTGATTCCGGTGACGGCGGCACCACCGCCGACGAGAATTTCGAGGGCCTTTCGATTGCCAGCGGAACCGCTAGCACCTCCGTTAACGTGGAGAACACCACGAATGCCTCCGAGACTGCCAACGTCAGCGAGTCAATGGCTAACATCTCCAACGCCATCATGGATAAGATTTACTACAATCTTGTTCGCAAAGGCGCTGGCAACAATGCTTATGGTCGTGAAAACGGTCGGCCAGTATTCGCGGCGGTTATGTCCTCCGAGGCATCCTACCAGCTTCAGACTGAAGCAGGATTCCGTGACGACGTTCGCTATAACAATGCGAAGGTCAGCGACCTAATCGCACCCCTTGGTGTTGAGAAGTCCTTCCGCGGTTTCTACCACTTGATTGACGACCTCGCCCCACGGTTCACCATCGCTGCTGACGGAACCGCTACCCGAGTTCTGCCTTATGTGGTTGCCTCCGGTCAGTTGACCACAGTCAACACGGCTTACGACACTGCTAGCTACGAAGCTGCCTACGTCCTCCACCCAGAGGTTATGGAGTCTCAGATTCCTAACCCCTTCACTGGTGGGAGCGGAGTTTCGTTCGATCCTGTTAATTATCGCGGAAAATTTTCGTGGACCAACAACAGGGACAACGTATCCAATCCAGACGGGACGCTCGGATACTTCCGTGGAATTCTTGCTAGCGCTTCCAAGCCTATCAAGACTGACTGCGGATTTGTCATCCTCTTCAAGCGTGACAGCAGCACCCCCGCTGCCTAGGTTTCATAACTTGTGCGGGGCGGTAGCGTAAAACTGCCGCCCCGCGCATAACAAAATAAACGATCATGCCTACTTTAGATGATATTCCAATCTTGCCCCAAATAACGGCCCTATCCGCTAACGACTCTATTGTTGTTTCAGAAACGGGCGGCTCTGGGTCTTCGCTTGTTAAACGCATCCCCGCTGCCCTGCTATCACTGGGTTTCACTCATGCGTTCCGTGTTGATTACGACAATGCACTACTGACCGGATCATCCGCGACACTGACCCTTATGTCTCTGACCGAAGGGGCTGTAGTTACAGCGGCGGGAGTCATGGTTTCCACAGCTTTTGATGGCACTGACATTAGTGGCGTTGTTGTTGATGTAGACAGAACGGGAGTCGCTGAAGCCTATATTAAAGACATGGGGGTAGGGGATACTAATGCTGTTTTTGAAAGAAATACAGGCACTAAATTAGATACGGAAGCCGAAGAACAGGACGGGGACATTATACCGTCAGGACAGTCACTCCTTGTAGACTTTGCTTCTTCTACCTCCGGTTCTACCGATCTTGACGATCTGACGCAGGGGAGCCTGATCGTCTTTGTCAACGTGGTAGATCCCTCTGAATTTGATACATTGGTGCCTGCCGAATAATCCCACCCGCAATCCTAACCATAAATCCCGAACCCTGAGTCACCCTTCGGGGTTCGGGATTTTTTTAACGCGCTAATACGATGCCTAAACAGCTACCTGTGCCGATCCAGAGGAGTGAGTATGATCGCCTTCTCCCTGTGGAGAAGATGCACTACGATATGCTCACCAACAAAGAGGGGTACGACTTTGACCAGTCAAAGACGACAGTCCGCGTAAGCCCCCAGTTTTTTGTAACTATCCCTGACCCACCAAGGGGGTATGACCCCGCACAGGGCCGCGGCGGCGGCAAGTTCTACGCCCCCGCAGAAGGTAAAATTGTCCACCAAAAACGAGAAATTGACCCTCAAATGTATTCCCGCCTTGAAGCGCAGATAAATGCCAAAGTAGCAGCAGGAGAACTGACCGAGGATGAGGGAAGAGAACAGAGATCAGATCTTGTTAACGACGACCGGGCGTACCGCACTATAACTAAAAGAGAATACGCCCCCCGAATAGTATCGTTTAGAAATGCCGCGGAGTTGCAACAAGAATTAGACCGACGCCGGGTGCAGGGGGAATTCTCCCGTGGTGAAGATGGATTATTTGGTCTCATACCCTTTGATATTTATCAGCAGAAAGAGGCGACTGCGCGCGTAGAAGCAGAGATTGATAAGCTAGGCCCCGGAGCCGCCCACAACTTAGGTGATGACGTACGGAACCCAGCGCTGAAAGAGTCAGATCGCGATCCTGTTGGGGACGCACTACCCGAACCTGAGCAAGTTAAAGAGCGAGAAGAAGTCCCAGACAAGCCAGTTAAGGAGAGTAAAGATGCCGCCAAGGATGTGGTTAAAACTGACGCCCTACGTAAAGAGAAACGAGCCCGCGAAATAGAAGCTATTCTTGAAGGCGTATCCCCCCTTACAGAGGATGCTAGGACTGTTCTGAAAAACGAATTAGCCACGCTTAAACCCCCACCACCACCGTCTGAGCCCGGAACAGGACTCCCCCCACGCTCAGGCAAGGCAGAAGCAGAAACACCCCCAGATGCCCCTCGGGAACCAATAACTCCGCGGTCAGTACCTGCATCAGAAGTAGAACCGTCTGACCCCACCGACCCCGCTTTACCTAAGCGGGAGCGTAAAGACCCCGAAAAAGAACTAGAGAGTGAAGTAGAATCTGCCGAGCGGCGGAAAGAAATAGACGCTATAGTAGGAGCACAAGATTTTTTAAGTCCGTTAGAAGAGGCCCTGAAAGTTGACGAGCCCGAAAAAATTACCGTTGGCGAAGATGGGGACGAGATAACTTTAGACCCACTCGCCCCGTCACCGGAGATACCCGAATCCCCCGATGATCCAGATCTTCTGGGTGTAAAGCTAGAGGAGCCCCCCGAACCACCAATGGAGGCGGGTTCTGAAGACCCGCAACCCCAACCAGAAGTTTCCCCCGCCGAGCTTGAATCCGAAGAACCCATCGATGTCGATGTCGAACTAGAACAAGAAGACACACCAAGTGCGGAAGAGATCGAATCTTTTGCTGCAGACACTGTTGGAATGGAATACCTTCGGGGAGCTTTTGTGGAATTTGCACGCTACGCCTATGACCCCGCCAGCCCCCTTGACCGCAGGCGCATGGATTTCTTGGCTAAGTTTTTGCAAGACGCGCAGTTCCCCCAAGGCGATGAGCGCGCGCTTGTAGCTAGAAAAGCGTTTGATCGGATGAAGGCTCAGTCTGTAGAGCAGATGAAAGAGGGTTGATGATGGACTACGATAACGACGACAATATGGTCCCCGTGGATTCCCCTGAAGCTAAGGGGGGCAAAGTCCACGACGGCCATAAGATGGTGATGCACCAACTCAAGAACCTGCAACAAAACGCAGAGCAGTTGCTGCAGCACTTGTCCGGGTGCTCTACAGAGCATTTGCAGGAAGAGTGGATTAAAAAAAAGATAACACTGGCCACGGATTATCTAGATTCAGCCCGCGATTACGTTTTCAGCAGCCACGACGAGGAAGGACACCACGACGAAGGCCATGATAAACCCCACAAAGATGATGGGTTTTTAGTAGTCGTTGAAAAGAAGATGAACCACAAGTGAGCTTGAACCCCCACCCCCACTCCTGTATCCTAAGTCATGGCTGCTAAATCTGTAACTCATACGGTGTCCCTGTCTTTGGGGGATGTGGCCTTAGCTTTGAGTGATACCTCAACGGCTACAGCGAACCCCACTGATTATGTTCTGGCGTCACAAAGTGTTTCTACCAGTTACGAGGCGCTAGACGATGGTGACGTTGACCCCGCTTCTTGTCTGGTCATGTTGCTTATTAAGAACGAAAACACGACTGGAACTTCTGAGTTACAGTTATCACTCGACGGACATCTCGCAGACGACGGAGACGCAGGCACGAATCCAACCATTCACCTTGTCCTTCATAACGGACAAACCAATCTGATCAGCATAGAGAACTACGGCAATGTGCGGGTAAAAAGCAACACCGGCACTGTAGAAGTTACTTACATGGCCGTCCAAATCGGAGCTAACACTTAACAACAACCAATCATGGCAACAACGAACATCGACAAACAATCCTTCGGACAGGCGGGGGCGACCATGCGTAGTGGGACTGAATCAATCGAAAAAGATATATGTGCAATCCTTATCATCGAGGATGCCGTCTTGGATTCTTCAGGCACTATTTGGGCTGAACTTACTGATACTAGTGTGGGGGGCAAAGCTCTAAAGGGCGGCGTTACCCTCCCTGCTGGAATTACTATCTACGGTCAGTTTTCCAAGGTCACCCTAGATAGTGGAACCGTTCTCTGCTACCACGCAGCCTAATGCGTCTAGGACAGTCACTTGGTCTGGCCGCACACCAGAAGAAACCTTCCGCTGCGGCAACGCCTATGCTGCTGGACAGGGACGGGATGCCGACAGCTACCCTTGCCTATAGCCTAAGAAAGCTACGGGCAGATTATTCAAGCTATGCAGTCAGGGTCCGAAAAGGGACCGGAGGTTCTGCGGTCGAAGTAGATGTCTCTTTTGACGATGATAATAAGGTCAGCGCATCTTCTGCTATATCGGTCGCTTCAGGCTCATACAGCGGAACAATGACTTTGACCGCGTTTGCTGGTGGAGCTACTGTTTACGTGACTACGTGGTATGATCAGGTCGGATCGGCACAAAGTGCTTACCAAACATCTGCAAGTTTACAGCCTCCTCTGTTGGCAGACTTTACTGCGTTAGACTTCAGCGCAACCGAATAC
>MDTA01228063.1_pt1 | contig 11765 bp, 9 predicted proteins | sample 811151 | NCBI WGS metagenome assembly MDTA01 (sample SAMN05326648, study PRJNA326480) | marine metagenome | isolation source: seawater | place: Indian Ocean: South | collected 2010 | reverse complement strand
CAGAAGTTACAAGAGCAACAAATCAACGTGAAGATATTAAAATCATCTTAGAATTCTAACGATGCCACAGAACACCAACCTAAACGTCAGTCCATATTTTGACGACTTTGATTCTGAAAAGAATTACAATCGAGTCCTCTTCAAACCTGGCACACCAGTACAAGCAAGAGAGATGACCACTCTTCAATCTATCCTTCAGGGACAGATAGAGAAGTTTGGTAAACACATGTTCAAAGAGGGATCAATGGTGATTCCTGGTAAATTTAATTATGATTCTAGATATACGTTTGTCAAGATTGAATCTACATTTTTTGGTGTTCCTGTAGAGTCATATTACGATAAACTCGTTGGTCTAAGAATACAAGGAAAGGTATCTGGTGTTATCGCAAAGGTGATGCAAGTGATGTCATCTACAGATTCCATTACTAATGATACAACTCTATACATCAAATTTGAAAGCACATCAACTGATCTTCAAAATCAATATTTTCTTGATGGTGAAAACCTTGTAACACTAACAGATTTTACTTATGGTATAACAACTATAAGTGCTGGAAGTGATTTTGCTACTTGTGTTATATCAAATGCAACTGGTACTGCTACTGCATTTGTAATGAACAGAGGAGTATATTTTGTTCGTGGTGCATTCGTAGAGGTACAAAATGAAACACTTGTTCTCGATCAATATACTAACACTCCCTCGTACAGAATTGGTTTCTTTGTCAAAGAGGATATTGTTACTGCTGTTGATGATGATAGTTTATACGATAATGCTGCTGGATTCTCCAATTTTACTGCTCCAGGTGCTGATAGGCTCAAGATTAGTTTATCTCTTACTAAGAAAAACCTAACAGATTTTCAAGATGAGAATTTTATTGAACTATTCAGAACAGATCAAGGTGAACAAAAATTCATAGAAAGAAAGGGAGAAACAATATACAATCATATTGCAGATGAATTTGCAAGAAGAACATTTGACGAGAGTGGTAATTATTTTGTTGAGAAGTTTGATTTAGAGGCAAAAGAATCATTAAATGACAGGCACTCTGTCTTTGGTACATATTTTGCAAATCAACTTACTGAGCAAGCTAATGTCCCATCAAAAGATTTGATGAACATTAGGGTCGGTCCTGGTAAAGCGTATGTAAGAGGATTTGAAGTTCAAGCACAAGGTCATTATTTTCTTGACTCTCCTAAACCAAGAACTACAAAAAAAGTAGAACAATCTGCAATACCATTTGAATCTGGTAATAAACTAAGAGTAAACAATGTATTTGGTGGTGCACAAATAAAGATTAATACGACTGACACTATCAATCTACAGGATCAGAGATTAGGTTCTAATAAATCAAATGCAGCAGGTAATGTAATTGGTAGAGCAAGAGTATACGATTATAAGTTACAAAATACTGCATACTCTGGTAACACCAGTGTGTTTGAGTTATCATTATTTGATATTCAGACTAATACAAACCTTACAGTAAATACAGCACACACTATACCACTCCCTGCAGTTATTGAGGGTGCAAGAAGTGGTGCAAGAGGTTATCTATCAAGTGCTGTGTCAAATAGCACATCTATTACACTGAGTCAAACCTCTGGTCAATTTATAATTGATGAACCTATCATAATAAATGATGTTCAAGATGGTAGAATAATAACTGCTGTCACAGAATTTGATTTAGCAGACGTAAAATCTGTAAGATCAACAGGTGGTGGCAGAACTTTCTCTGCTGATGTGGTATTAGAACCCGTAAAGAATTTTGCAGGTAAAGGATTCAATATCACCACTGCTGGTGCTGTAACAAGTGGATCTACTGGATGGACAAAGAATTTTAAGGTTGGTGATATTATTGCATACAATCTTAGTGGTATCACTGATACAGTATTCAATAGAGTTTCCGCAGTAAATCCAACAGCAAAATCACTTACTGTGGTTGCAGTGCAAGATGTGACTGGCGTATGTGATGGTGGATTGCCATCATCTAATTCAACTGTCAGTGGATTACAAAAAGTAGGATCAAAAATTAGAAATTCAGGAAGTGGTTTCTTATATTCTCAACTACCAAACTCAGGTATTGAATCAGTAGATCTTACTGACTCAACACTATTTCTTAGAAAAGAAGATACACAGCAGAGCACAGATGGTGATGGTGTAGCTACCCTACCATCATTGACAGGAACATCTTTAGTATACACACCATTTGATGAGGAACGATATACTGTAATTTACAATGATGGATCTGTGCAAGCTCTCACAAGTGATCAGGTAGTATTGACTGGAGGAGGCAAAGGTGTTACTATATCAGGTCTTACAGCTAGTCAGAGTAATAATGTAGTCATACATTCTACACAACAGAAGAGTCAGGTAAAATCAAAACAAAAATCTTTAGTAAGAGGATCAACCACAACAATTACAGGGTCAAGTAGATCATTCTCAGGTGTTTCAACATCAATAAGCGATGGTTTAGTGCCTAGTCCTACATACGGATTGCGTGTACAAGATAGAGAAATCTCATTAGGACTTCCTGATGTTGTGAGAGTAAACGCTGTATTTGAATCGTCTACAAACGGTGCACCTACAGTCCCATCTCTTACTCTTGCGTCGTTCAACGGACCTACAGGAGATAATACCGATCTCATAGTTGGTGAAGTAGGAGTTGGTAAAAGTTCTGGTGCATCTGCACTGATACTCGCTAGATCAGGTTCATTAAAAGTTGAGGTTATTTTTACAAATGGCAATAAATTCCAAGATACTGAAGAGGTTACATTTACCGAGAGTGGCGTTACTGCAAATCTCTCTTCTGTTACTACTGGGGATCCTAATATCAGAAACAATTTTATTCTGGATACGGGTCAACGAAATGAATTTTATGATTTTGCTAGGTTAGTTAGGAAGCAAAATTTCTCTGCTCCACAAGGACAATTGAAAGTTTATTTTGATAATTATGTAATTAATTCTGAGGACTCTGGTGATCTTATAACAGCAAGTAGTTATACAAGTGAATTCTATGATATAACTCCAGCTTTTGATAACATCAGAAACGTTGATACAATTGATACTAGACCTAGAGTAGCACCTTACTCTGGATCAAGATCTCCTTTTGAGTTTGACTCAAGAAACTTTAGTGGTTCTGGACAATCTGCTGCTGTTTTAGTATCAGATGAAAATATCCAATTTGATTATAATTTCTATCTTGGTAGAATTGATAGATTATATCTTAATAAGAATAGTACATTCACACTTATAAAAGGAACCCCTGCAGAAAATCCTGTAGAACCAGAACCTTTAAGTTCGTCGTTTGAGTTGGCAAGAATTGATTATAAACCTTATGTTTACAATGTCAAGCAAGATACAAAGATTACTTTCCGTGCTAACAAACGTTACACGATGAAAGATATTGGTAAATTGGAAGATAGGATAGAAACATTAGAGGAGACAACATCATTATCTTTGTTAGAATCTAAAACTGATAGTCTTGTTATCAAGGATCCTGATACAGGTCTTGATAGATTCAAGAATGGTTTTGTAGTAGATCCTTTCAATGATTTCAACGTTGCTGATAAGACAATTGATACTCTGAAATATGATATAGATGATGGTAAATTAGTTGCAAGAAAATATCATGATAGCATTGACTTACTATTAGGATCTAATTCAGTAGTCGGTACTGATGGTGCAGCAGATCCTCTCGTTGACCCAAGATTTGCAGAGGATTTAGGTTCTCCAAACATAAAGAAAACTGGTGACCTCGTATTATTGAACTATAGTGAGGTTGTTGATAGAGAACAACCATTTGCAACAAGAGTTGAGAGTGTAAACCCTTACGCTTTCAGAGATTGGGGTGGAAATTTATTCCTTGATCCTGAATCTGATGTATTTGTTGACAGAATATTCGTAGAAGCAGATGGTGGCATCGGTTTCCACAATGATTTCGTATCAGAGACTGAACCAATACCCTTGATGAGAGAGCAAAACGTTGCTTTCATTGGAACAAGATTGAAACCAAATACAAATTTGATTTCATATTGGTCTGGTGAGGACATGATTGAAAATAATTCAAGAACTATACCAAAACTCTTGGAAGTTACACCAATTCAGGGTGCTTTCCAAGTTGGTGAGGCAGTCAGAGGAATTGCAATCTCATCTCAAAATACAAGTCAATCTTCTGATATAAGGTTCCGTATTTGTCAACCAGATCATAAGGCAGGTCCGTTCAATGCACCAACATTTACATATGAGGTCAATCCTTATAATCAATCCGTAGGAATATCCTCATCATATACAGAAACATCAACAATACTCAATGTTGATATTCAAAGTTTGAATCAAAAATCTGATGGTAGTTTCTTTGGATTTGTTACTGTCGGTATGAGACTTGTTGGTGAGACAAGTGGAGCAGAAGCAGAAATTAATAATATAAGACTTATAAGTGATAACAAAGGCACAGTAGCAGGTTGTTTTTATATACCACCAAGTTTCTTCTTGAATGGAACTAATAGTGCATACATTACAAGTGTTAGACCACAAGACGTAGTGGTAGGTCAAAACTTTACAAACGCTGGTGCTAATCATTTCTCTGAAGGATTTGAAATCACAGAAACAACTCTTCTAAGAGTAGAACCTGCACCACCAGTTATACCACCACCACTTATTTTCCATCACACTACAATTATTGATCAAACTGTGTTTATTGAAGAACCCATGGAAGATCATGGTGATGACCCACTTGCACAGAGTTTCTTTGTGGAAGAGGATAATGGTATATTCATGACATCTGTTGATTTATTCTTCTTGACTAAATCACAATCACTACCTGTGGATGTGCGAATTGTTGCTTTAGATAATGGTTATCCAACTAATAAAGTATTGAAAGGAGCGAGAGTTGTTCTCAATCCAGAAGATGTAAACATATCACCTGATGGTTCTGTAGCCACAAACTTCAAGTTTGATAGTCCAGTATATCTCTTACCTGGTGAATATGCCTTTGTTATAGGATCATCTGACGCTGATTACCAAGCGTGGATTTGTCAAATTGGTGAAGAGGATATTCAGACTAAAAATTCACCAGAGTTAGGTAAGATTATTGTATCTAAACAACCAACACTAGGATCTTTATTCAAGGGTCAAAATGGTTCAACTTGGACTGCTACTCAGTTAGAAGACCTCAAATACATTTCATACAAAGCAGAATTTACTACAGAGACTGGTACTGTAAGAATGTACAACCCTGAGTTGAGTAAGTTTGGTGATAGAAATAAATTACCAGAAAATCCAATAGAGACATTCTCACAAAGAGTTACAGTTGGATTGAACTCATCAATCGTGGGTGGTGCTAGTGCAATTGTTCATGTGGGATCACAGATCAAACAAAATAATACTACATCGACAGGTTTTGTGTCAGATTTACTATCACATATTGGAGGTAGTGGAAATGATTCTGGAATTACAATCACAAATGCTGGTTCAGGATATGAAGATGGTGCATCTCAAGCGATCAATTTTGTCACTTTGACTGGAAGTGGTTCAGGTGCCACGGGTATTGCTACTGTATCATCTGGATCAGTCAATAGCATTACGTTATTGAATACAGGGTCTGGATATAGAGTAGGTGATACTTTAACAGCTGCAATTGGTAATAGAGGATTAGGAAGTGATCTTGTCGTGACTGTTGGTGTTACAACAGGAGTCAATGCTATTGAACTTACAAATGTTTCAGGTCCTACCTTCAATCTTACTGATGCGATTCAAGTGCATGACGCATCTCTTGGTTATGGTGTAACAATATCAAACATAATACCATCATCAGTCAATGTAAACAATGCTGAATTCGATGGTAAGCATTTCAGAGTGACACATCCAAACCATTGTCTACATGATGCGACAAACAGAGTAAGCATCACTGGTGTGACTGGCGATACTGTTCCAACAAAACTTACAGTAGGATATGCAGTCAGTGCTGTTAGTGCGATCAGTGTTGGTAGTAGCACAGGATTCAACTTCTTTGAGGGATCTCAAGTGAGTGCAAGTAATCCTGGTTTTGCATTAATTGGTGAGGAAATTATCAGTTATACTTCTGTTGGCAGTGGTTCTCTAGGTGGCACCATCACAAGAGGTATTGATAATACATTTACTAGAACATATCAAGCTGGTGATCCCATACAAAAATATGAATTATCTGGTATATCTTTGAGAAAAATCAATACATCGCATAATTTTGCAGATGTTACTAATAGCATAGAGGATAAAATCACTCTTGACACTTATCATTTGAAGATAGCAGGTACATCATTCTTCAATAAGGATAAGACAACTGGTGGATTAGCAGGTAGAGCATCATCAAACATACAGTTTGAAAGAGTTGACCCTGCGATTAGTTTCAGTTCACCAAAATCTACATCTGTCAAAGCGAAGTTGAGAACCACAACTGGAACAAGTGTTGGTGGAAATGAACCATCATTTGTTGATAAAGGTTATGATGATATATCATTGGTCAATCCAACATTTTTCAAAGAACCAAGAATGGTTGCCTCTCGTGACAATGAGGTAAATCAGGGAACATTAGCATCATTACCTGGTGCTAAATCATTGACACTTGACTTTGAAATGTCTACGACTGATCCTAATGTATCACCTGTGATTGATGTATTCAACAGTTCATTGAATACAAAATCATCAAGAATCAACAAACCAGTACAAAATTATGTAACAGATAGAAGAGCGAATACTCTTGACGATCCTCATGATCAACTTTATCTTACAAAACTCATCAAACTTGAAAACCCTGCTACAAGCATCAAAGTTTTATTTGCTGCAAATGTAACAGGTGCTGCTGATGTAAGAGTCTTGTATAGATTACAAAGAGTTGATGGTGGTGGTGAAACTGACAAGGTATTTGAATTGATGCCTGGTTTTGATAACCTTGACGCTGCTGGATTCGTTCTAAATAGTAAGAACAATAATGGTAAACCTGATAAGAAGACCTCTGCTAGTTTAGAAGGACAATTCAATGAATTTGAATTTACAGCAGATGATTTACCTCAGTTTACTGGTTTCCAAATCAAAGTGGTATTCTCTTCTACAAACCAAGCAGAAGATCCAGAACTACTTGATTTCAGAGCGATTGCAATAGCCTAATGAAAACATTTCAACAATTCATCGATGAACTAAATGCAGGTCCTAGTTCACCAATCACACCAGGTCAACCTGGTGTGCCCAAGTTGGGTGCAGGTCGTATAGGAAAAATTAGAATTAAGAATAATCAAAACATGGGTAATCTTCAAGGAATGCCAATACCAAAAGTATGAAAACATTCAAACAATTCAAAGAGGAACTTGTCCCTATCAAAAAGATTCTGAAGGGTATCACAGGGAAAAAATTACCTAACAAACCATACACACAAGAACCTGGCAAAGATCCAAAACAAGTATGATAAACGCATGGTCACTCGCAGCAGAAGTCTTAGCGGGCACACTAGATGAAACTTATCCTATCATCGAAAATGAAAAAGAACAGAGCAAAAGTCGAAGATCACAGATCACTGGAGAGGGATCTGACAAACAGAGCGATAGTTAATACCGACACATCAGCATATGAGAGATATATGAATGATAAAGAGGTAAGACAGAGATACAAAAATGAAATTGATACTCTCAAGATGGAACTTGAAGAGTTGAAGAACATGATAATGAATAAATAACATTGATATAGTAGCATTATGGCAGTTCCTGTTGTAAACATCGAAATAGAACAAGGGACTGATTTTGAAGCACAGTTCAACATTACTAATGCAGATGGTTCTGCATTGAATTTGACGAACAGGTCTTTGGAATCAAAGATGCGTAAGCATCATACTTCTGCAGGGTCAATTGGTTTTGGTATCACATTCGGTGGCACACCCACTAATGGTCAAATCACAATATCGTTGACTGATACACAAAGTGGTATTATAACTGCTGGAAGATATAATTATGATGTAATAGTCACAAATGATCTCAACGGTAAAAAAGAAAAGGTCATAAGTGGACAAGCATTAGTCAATCCAACTATAACCTAATGACTTACAAAGTTTCTCTCGCAAATTCTAATTCAAGATCAGTGAGATTAGTGAGCTCATTAAGTTTTGACATAGAAAAATTAGGAGGAGGATCAGGAGACGTGGCAGGGAACTTAACAGATCTGAATGATGTAGATCAATCAGGAATTGGTAATCGTTTCGTGCTTGTTTATGATTCAGTGACAACAAAATTTAAGTTTGTCAATCCTGATGAAGTAGTCAACGCTGCAGCAGGGGGTGCCACAGTGCCTGGTGGTGCACCAACACCTGATGGTTTCTCTCAAGAGACAATTGATGAACTAGATGAAGCTCTAGATAATAAGATTGATCTTGATGCAGGGCAATTTTGATAAATAAGTTTGACTGTATTGACAGTCAGATTCTAATGCGTAAGTGACAGAACAACTAAGAATTACATACAGTCAACATGGCTTCTCCAATACTGAAGTTTAAAAGAGGTAATTTCTCTAATCTTCCTGGTTTACAAGCTGGTGAACCTGCTTTCACAGTAGATAAATTCGATCTATACGTTGGTATAGACTCTACCACAAGTAATAATAAATTTATTGGTTCAAATCGTTTCTGGACACAGGAAACATCAACTGCAGGTTCAGGTGTGAACCTCGTTGAGGGATCTAATAATGGTAGTAATCATATTACACTAAAAGCACCTGCTACGATAGGTAGTAATCAGACTTACGTCTTCCCTGCTTCTCCTGTTAGTGGTGGATTCCTAAGATCTGATGGTAGTTCAGGTCTTTCATGGGATACAGGATCAGGATTCAATAATGGTTCTATACCTGCTTTAGCAATAGATATTGACGGAGCGACTGCAAGTAGCACTGTTACTGACTCTGACCTCTTCGTATTTGATGACGGAGCAAACGGAACAAATAGAAAGATAACTGCAACCAACATGAAGGATTACTTCCTTGGTGGTGGTGCAGGTGCAAACTTCAACTCTATTAATGTTTCTGGTGTCACCACAGGTGGTCAAGTTGATGCTACAACTCTAAAAGTAGCTGGTATATCTACATTTACAGGTCAAGTATTTGCTGATGTACAAGGAGACTTTACAAGTACGAAACCAATAAGAAACCAAAGTGGTGGTGGATTGATTGCAGGTGTTGGTGCTATCAAAAACACTGGTTCTGCAGGTCTTGTTACTGCATTTAAGTTTACTGGTGGTGGTATAGACAGTTACACAGTATCAGGTGGTGTGGCACACGTCGCTACAACTGGTGTTGCTGCAACAACCTTCACAACATCACAGACCACAGTTGCAACTCAAGGACAGACAGCGTTTACAGTTACTGCAGGTTATACTGACGGATTCGTTGAAGTATATCAAAACGGTGTTCGTCTGATCACTGGAACTGACTACACAGAAACAGATGCAAACACGATTACTCTTGCATCAGGTGCAACAGTTGGTGATGAGATTGAGACAGTTGCATGGAAGTCATTAGGTGATGTTGTAAACATAAACTCGGTCAACGTTGTTGAAAACTTAAAGGTAACTGGTGTAACCACGACGGGAGGAGTCACGCTATCCAGTGGTGCATTTACTGGATCAGGTAGTGGTCTGACAGCTGGAACAGTTCCACTTTCATCACTCGATATTGACGGTGGTACAGCAACCACAACACTTGCAGATGCAGATCTATTCATTGTTGATGATGGTGCAGGTGGCACAAATCGCAAGGTAACATTTGAAACACTTTCTGACGCTGTATTAGGTGGTGGTACAGGTGCAAACTTTGCTGCTGTAAACGTAACGGGTATCACGACAGTTGGTGGTATAATTGACGCTAACGGTGGTGCAAATATCTCAGGTGGTGCAGGTTTAGTTGCATCAACTGCCAAGATATCCGACCTTACTGATAATCGTGTTGTTATCGCAGGTACTTCAGGTGAACTAGAAGACAGTGGTAATCTAACGTTCAACGGTTCGACTCTTGCTGTAACTGGTAACATAACTGCAAACAATGGTGCAACAATTACTGGAGCAGAGACGACCTTATCATCAGCCACCGTCAGTGACCTAACAGATAATAGAGTTGTACTCGCAGGTGCATCAGGTGCTCTTGAAGATAGTAACAATCTACAATTTGATGGATCGACACTAGCAGTCGTAGGTAGTATCACTGCTTCTCAAAACGTTACGATTACTGGTAACCTTACTGTAAATGGTACAACCACTCAATTAAATACTACCAACTCCACCATTGAAGATACACTCTTAGAACTACAAAAAGTAGATGGTGGTGCACTAAGTTCTGATACAGATAAAGACGTAGGTCTTGTACTGAACTACTACAGTGGATCTGCTAAGAAAGCAGCATTCTACTGGGATGATAGTGCTGCAAAATTCGTTGTGTCAGCAGTTGCAACAGAAAGTGCTGGAGTTCTCACAAACTCAACTGCAGGTTCTCTTGAAATGGGAGCATTGTTCATCAATGATTGTGCAGGTAATTCACAAGTAATATCTTGTTCAGGAACAACTCGTTCTTTGGAAAATATAAGTGTAGACGGGGGTACTTTCTAGGCTAAATAACCCAGTTATATAATACATTATGAATGAAGAGGTCAATGCTCTTCTTAGGGTTTATCAGCAGAAAGTTAGTCAACTCACCGCTATGAATATTTCACTTGAAGCAAAACTTCAAGTGCTCAACGCTCAAATAGAAGCACTATCCTCCCCTCAAGAGGAATTTGAAGGTGCTTCAGTACCAAATACTAAAAAATCAACTGCTAAGAAGTGATATCCGACGAGCAGTTGATTTTTTATGTCGCAGTGCCAGGTAGTGGATGGGCAAAACTATCTCTACTGCTAGGTTGTTGTGGCAAAATCAATCTCAATAATACAGATAGAAGAGAAGACAGACAAGAGACAGGAAAACAAGGGGTTGGTTGTGTTCACCATAAGGGAGCATTCTGGGATCCTATGATGGAATTTGGTGAGGGGTTTGATGATCTTGAAAAGAATCATACTAAAGAATCTTTCAAGGCAGAGTGCCTCAGACCATTTTCTAAAATCAACAATCAAAACTATCTTATTAGGTCACATTTCTTTGCAGAGACAAAGAACCTGAATTGGTTGAAAAAGAATTTTCCCAATAACAAAATAATCTTAGTACTAAGAGATACTAGATTATGTTGGGAGGGTTGGACAACAAGTATGACATTTACTGGTCGATATCCATCATACAAAGCATGGATGAAGTACACATTTATTCGTGATCATCCTGAAAATTACGATAAGATGTGGGGATTGATACTCAAACACGATAAGATGATAAGAGAGTTTGTCAGAGATCATGAGTGTCTTATCATACAACCCAACAAAACCTTCTTAGATCTTTTAGATTATAGATGGGATGAAGAAGGTAAAGAAGAGTTTGATAAGTTAATTATGGTGCATCAATTTTTCAAAAGTGATGTTCCTATGTACGACGCACCATTTGTTTTTTATAATTGCAATGACATATTCAAAATTCAATCCTGAACAATTAGTTTTTTTCATAGGAATACCTGGTTCTGGGTGGGCAAAAATTGATTCTTTATTGAGGTGTTGTAAGAAATTCAATTTCAGCACATCAGATTTCAATGATGAGAGATGGGAGAAAGTACAAACAAAATATTATGTTGAACATAAAGGTCATTTCAGCGGACCTGGTTGTGAGTTTGGTGAGGGATTTCAAGACT
>MDTA01193823.1_pt1 | contig 11765 bp, 10 predicted proteins | sample 811151 | NCBI WGS metagenome assembly MDTA01 (sample SAMN05326648, study PRJNA326480) | marine metagenome | isolation source: seawater | place: Indian Ocean: South | collected 2010 | reverse complement strand
TCTTAGCGCAGTTTCTGCCCCGATCATCAAGCCCTCAAGCATCAAGTCCCCCCTAACCAAGTGCCAGTCGGGAGATAAATACCAATGCTATGAAACAGTCCTGCCAAGAGCAGTGGTACGCCGAGGCAAACGAAAGCGAAGCCAAAGGGGTGTCGGTAGCCAAGAATCCAGGCCGTGCCCGTAAGGAAGCCGATACTTGCAAGTGTAAAACCCAGACCATCCATTGACGCTATATAGAGACCGAAAAAAAGGACGGTCAAAGCGAGGGGTGTAATCCGGGCAGGCATAGGGACGAGTGCCTCGGTATTAGGTCGAAGATCAGTCCTTTCGATGTGTTTCTTAGCGATTGATCGCGACTGCGCTAATTCCAGCAGCGTTTTGACCATCTGAATGACAAGAACGACCAGCGCGATTAACCCTATGGCCGCGGGCAAGGTGCGAGCGTTCATGAGTTCGCCGACGGACCATGGGTCCAATTCAATGTCTTGGATGGCAAAAACGTAGTAAGCGAAGTACAGCAGTAGAAGTGTTGTTGGTAGCCAGGATTTCATGTCGCCAGCTTACCTTGATTCAGCCTCCAAATAACCCACGGTTTGCATGAGCGTTCTGATTTGAGTCTCCTGCTCCATCAGGAAAGCTTTGAAGTCTTCGCCAGCGATAAAGTGTGGTTGCCAACCATTCTTTTCGCGAATGTCCTCAAAGTGGCTCGAATCTACTGTTGCTTTAAGCATCTGTACAAACCCATCGTACGACGCGTCGCTCGCTCGCTGGTGGGCAAAGAACCCGCGCCAGTTGGCAAAGGTCAAATCAAAGCCTTGGTCAATCAGGGTAGGAATGCCCGGAGCAGATTCAATAGGCCGCTCAGCAGTAACAGCAATGATCCGTAGTAGGCCGGCTCTGTGCTGACCGATCGCCTCGCTGAATCCTGTGGACAAAACATTGATTTCTCTAGCCGCAAGACTGGCGGCTGCTTGTCCGCCACCATCGTAGGCGAGGTAACGAACTTTCAAGGGATCAATGCCTGCTAACTGCAGTGCTCGAGCAAGAACGAAGTGGTCTGTATCGCCTCGGACTGACCCACCGCCGGCGAGCGTGCCCCTGGGGTCGCGCTTAAACTGCGCTACTAATTCCTTAAATGATTGAATGTCTGAATCCGGATGGACCGCGAAGCAACTGTAATCGCTGATGACGCTAGCGACGGGACGTAAATCGCGAAATGTTTGGGGGAATACACCTTGCAGGGACCGCACGATGATGGGAGTTGAACTGATTAAGAGAGCATCTTTGTACCGGTTAGGGTTACCGATAAATTTTGCTAAAGCGCGCCCGCCACCCCCTCCTGACAAGTTTTCGAAAGTGACTTGCTCCGCGATCTCCCCTTGATCCATGGCGAGTCCAATCGCTCGCGCGGTTGAATCCCATCCGCCCCCCGGTCCGGCTGGGATCAGGAAGTGAATTTGATCTCGAGATTCGTCAGCGAGCGTCGATGTTGCGATAAGCAGCAGCGCGGCGTTCGCGACGTAGCAAAGCAATCGGCTCATGGTGACAGCGAGTGAAACGTTTCTTCAAAAGCCCAATCTAGCCATTGGGTTAGTGTCTCAAGATCGGACGATTCCACGGTGGCACCGCCCCAGATACGAAGGCCCGGAGGAGCATCTCGATAGGACGCGATGTCGTAAGCTGTATCTTCATGCTCGAGCAAGCCAGTCAAACGCTTAACAAAGGCGCTTTGCTCATCTTTTGATAGCGCTACAAATCGCGGATCGATGATTTTCAGGCAAATAGCGGTGTTAGATCGCGTGGGTTCGCTCTCGGCAAGGAAGGCGACCCAATCAGCGCTCTCGACCCACTTAGCGATCACCGCAAGATTGTTCTGGCTGCGCTGAATGAGTGCATCGAGGCCTCCGAGGTGCTCTGCCCAAAGAAGGGCATCGATGTGATCCTCGACTGCGAGTAGCGATGGGGTATTGATTGTCGAGCCTTCAAAAAGATCAAGGGTGACCTTTCCGGCTTTGGTGAGCCTAAAAATTTTGGGTAGCGGCCGGTCCGGAACGTAAGATTCTAGTCTGTGGAGGGCATTGGGTGACAACACAAGCATCCCGTGAGCGCCTTCACCCCCCATCACCTTTTGCCAAGACCAGGTGACAACGTCGAGCTTCTCCCACGGCAAGTCCATCGCAAATGCTGCCGAGGTTGCATCACAGAGGGTCAATCCTTCTCGGTCACCCGCGATCCACTGACCATCAGGAACGCGTACGCCGGATGTTGTGCCATTCCAAGTGAAGACCACGTCTCTTTCTTTCGAATCGACCAGTGATAAGTCGGGTAATTGGCCATAGTCAGCACCAAAGTAGCGCACATCATCGAGTTTGAGATGCTTCTCGATGTCTGTTTTCCAGCCTGATCCAAAGCTCTCCCAATAGAGAACGTCAACGCCTCGTGCACCAAGCAATGTCCACATCGCCATCTCAAAAGCGCCTGTATCCGATGCTGGGACAATACCGACCAGGTAGTCGTCGGGAATTTGGAGGATTTGTTTTGAGTGCTCGATGACGGCTGCGAGGCGAGATTTAGGCCCTTTTGCTCGGTGCGATCGACCCAGGGAATCGGTCTGAAGCTGCGCAAGGCTCCAGCCCGGTCGTTTAGCGGTGGGTCCCGACGAAAAGCAGGGATTGTTGGGTTTTAGATCTGGCTTAGTCATTCAGATATCAGTCGATGGATTGAGTTGGAGGAGTATACGGGATGGGCTATCGGGTGTCCCAGAATTAAGCGCTTACTCCTAAACATGGGTTGACAGAGCGACGTCAGCTGATCCCTCTTGACCTTCACTTATGCGAGTGGGCTGATTTTGCGTCGATCGGAAAACTAGATGGGGTGACTCGGGCAAGGTTCCTCGCTGTGCTTGGGTACTTCTTACGATTTTCTCAAGAGGGTTGTTTACGTTGGTCGCTGGATCGGTTTCTTGATGAAAAGTGAGCGGTGTAGAGAATTAAGGGCTTACGATGATCGAAAGTGGCATCCTAGAAGGGTGCTCCCTAACGATTGAAGGCGTTCGCTTTTTTCGTGAACCGCGTCCCCAAGTCTAGTTTCAGCACGCTAAAATGAGTCCAAGAGCAGGCTGGATAACTCCTGATCAACATCAGCCCTGTGCGATCAGGTCTAAGTCAAGGATCAAAATCATGCGTGACCATGTGCGCTTAGCGCTGATGATGGCTTCGACAGCGATGTTCACGCTCGCAGGCTACGAGTTAATGCGCTCCGCCTCCACGGTGTTGTTTAAGCAGACCTATGGCGCGGAGAACCTTCCAATGGTTATGGCGGTCATGCCGCTCGTTATGCTCTTGGGTGTGTGGGGTTATGGCCGGTTGCTTTCTGCGGTTGGACCCCGAAGCACCTTAAATATCACCACGCTGTTAGCGGCAGGCGTTATCTTAGTGGCCTGGGCGCTGTACCGTGCCGGAATGGTTTGGATGACGCCCATTCTCTTTCTGGTTAAAGAATTTTATGTCGTGCTCCTCATCGAGCAGTATTGGAGCTACATGAACTCGAGGTTTACGCCGGAGGCTGCAAAACGATTGAACGGGCCTATTACTGGTGTTGCTGGATTGGGGAGTGTGGCAGGCGGGTGGGCCGTCGCGCAGCTCGCGGTCCCCCTCGGTACCGATTTGCTCATACCACTGGCTGCATTGGCGCTGCTTCCCTCCGCTTGGCTGGCCAACCGTACTTATGCTCGCTTCGGTGAACCTCAACCTGAGCAAGTGAGCGCCGCACCAACTGCAGCAGACACCGCGGCGAGCACGGCGGATTCGCTTGGATGGCAGACGATTAGGCAATCCAAACAACTCGCTGCACTATTGGCTGTTGTTCTGGCAACTCAGATTATCGCCGCAGTGCTTGATTTTAAGTTTCAAGGCCTACTGTCTGAAGCATTTGTGGGTAGGCCTGACGAAGAGACGGCGTTCCAAGGACAATTTTGGTTTTACTTAAATAGCGCGGCTGTCACATTTCAATTCGTATTGACCCCGCTTCTGCTATCGTTCTTGGCGCTAAGGCTGGTTCACTTATTGATGCCGCTGGTACATACCGCTGTCATTTTGTGGGCGATTGTTGATCCTTCGGTGTTTTCGGTAGGGGCGGCCTTTTTCTTGTTCAAGATGTTTGATTATTCGCTGTTTAGGGCGTCAAAGGAACTCATTTACTTGCCACTCAGTTTTTCGGCGCGATATCGAGCCAAGGAGTTTATTGACGTTTTTGGATATCGCACTGGCAAGGGGGGATCTTCGCTCGTTGTGCTCGGTCTGCAGAAGCTCGGTATTGCGATGATGAATTATTACCTGATGATCGCGCTAGCATTCGTGTTGATTTGGTTGGCCCTGGTCATTCCACTGACGGCTCGAGCACCTCAAAGTGCTGAATTGACCGATCCCTAAATAGTCGTTTGTCGGGTTCGACTGCGGAGAGGTAGATGATCCGTGTTGCGTGCACACTAGCACTTGCTACCAACTCAGAGATTTCTGCGTTAGAAAATCGCTGCTTCCGATGGTCGATGATAAGGATCTTGGGTGAATGGTAGATGGCCACTGCCAGCGCGAAGCGCGCGCGCGATTCTTGTGAGAATGGCGACCCTGTGACGCTAACCCTGTTGTTGAGGCCATAAGGCAAAGCGCGAATCTGCTGATCAATGCCAACAGATGCGAGGCTTTGCCATGCTCTTTCGATGTTTGGCTCGAGTTCAAAAATGGACAACTGATCAATGACGCTTGCCGTGGTTAGCGGTAGCTCGAAGTTGCAGATCGTCCAATGCGAATGGAATTGCCTATCCGGAGCGGATATTTCCTTGGCCAGATCGAAAAGTAAAAGTTGATCACGTTGATCGAGCGCCTGGTGGATGGTGAATGGCAGCGCCTCAGTATCAAGCCATGCCACGAGATGATCGGAATGTAGTGCCTTGCGGTTGTTATAACTGGTGTTATGGCTCTCGCTATGGCTCTTTGTACCGTTGTTCTCGATGCCCTGGGGAAACAGCCGTTTGGGGGTGAGACTAATGCGATTGCCTCGAGGCAGTGCTTGGTCAGCATCCAGGCTTGTCGGTCGGCTGGTGGGGACGCTCTCTGACACGACATGGTCTGATGCCGTCGATAGTGTTTGGCGAATGTAGTTTTCGAAATGCATTCTAAAGATTGCTTGGTAATGGGTCAGCACGAAAAACGTGCCTATGCTAATGCTGCCCATGGCATAACCGGCAACGGTCGATCCCAAAAAAAGCGACCGCGCGATGGTAGATATCACGCTGCGCTGGGTATCGTCATCGATGCCCGCCAATTAAAGCGAACGGTGATTTGTGTGCCATAAAGCGTGCAGCATGTGAACTCGGGGGCTTGCTAGCGTTTTGGTTGAGTCTGGGCGAAATTGGGTCACGCGGTGATGCCAATGAACCTCGCGATCGGCATCAAGGGTTGCAGCCTTTTGCTGCTCTTCAAGGCTCAGCCACCGTCTCTTGCGTGCTTGACGGCGAGTCGCCAAAGTGATCAAGGCCGCGTCCAACGCAAGCAGGGGAATTGTCATGATCCATTGCACCCCCATCACAATCGTTACGATAGGAAGGATGATGAGGGCGTAAACGCTTAAGCGATCTTGATCCCCGAGCGATGAGATAAGGTCAAGGTGTTCACGCGCTTTGAGCGCAGAATAGGAACCGTCTTTATCAAGCGAACTATTGCTTGTGGCTGAGGCTGCTGATTGCTCACTAGGCGATGATTTCCAGGTCTTATTGGATTCATGGATAGCGGCAGCACCCAAATCTGACGAGGCTTCGGGCGCCAATTGAACCATTGTCGACTGACGAACGAGCCGGTCTGTGAACGCGGCCATGACTTGGCCCAAGGCGAAGAGAAAGACTAACCAAGCGAGTAGTCCCCAATGTTGAGAGATCGGTACCCACTCGATCATGGCTTTCAGAATGAATGGTGTGGTCAGCTGGCAAGTTGCCAGGATGAAGGCCCAGCCGAACATCCACATCCATGATTTAGAGTGATTGCGAGCAGCACGATTATCGTGATTAACCAAATCTTGATGGCGTGTGTCACCGGTCTGGCGTGAAGTGGGGGAGTAGCGCGCGCTCCTTGGCGCACAAACGATGACGACACCTGAGAAGGCTCGGTTTACTTCAGTGGCTGACACCCAAGCTCGCCCCATGGCTGGATTGTCGATGAGATAGTCATTTGAGTTCACTGCCCAGAGGACCACCCAATGATCCAGGGTCCAATGCAGAATGACCGGACCTTTGAGGCGTGCAAGTTCGTCCAACGCGACCTTACACGGACTGGCCGACAGACCAACGAGCAGCGCCATCTTGACCATTTCTGCAGCGGTTGCCGGGTGAGCTACCGCGGGTATGTCGGCGAGTCCGCTTGAGGTGGTTTGGAAATAGTGCGCCACCATTGCGAGACAGGTTGGCCCACAATCCGATGAATGCCGCTGACGCAAGCTCGGTGGCGGTTTGGGCTGAGTAAAAGAGAAACCAAACATCTCATTCACCACTCGGCATCAATACCAGTGCCGGACCCAATCGGCCCAAGTATTTTTTAACCACTGGACCGCGGTGAAATGCGGATGAGGGATGCCAGCGGCTACCCGTTCCCCTGGTAGTAACGGTGCTCCTGCGATCGCTTGCGTGTCATCCCACTCGAGTGTGATTCTGCCGCTCGGCTCCATTTGAGGCCCAGCATGGAGAGCGCTGGCTGATCGAGGAATACTGTGCTCGATACGAACGACTCGAGCGCTGATCCATTCAATTACTTCTGCGTCGTGACTCGCTCGGGAAAGCTGTAATTCAGATTCCAGTGATACTCCATTTAGTAGACTGGTTGGGACGATAAAGCTAGCTGATAGCGTCAGCGGGGTCGGGCTAATTGTGATGAGTGGTTGCCCCTCGGAAACCGCTTCACGCTCTCCTACGTGCACTGCAGTCACCAGGGATGAATGGTCTACAGTGATGGCGTATCGAAGCGAGGCCAACGTTTCACTCAGCTGTCGCTTCAACTCAATGCGATCAGCCTGCAGGGATCGCTGTTGTTGCCTGAACCGAGCCAATCGCTCTTTTGTTTGAAAAGGTAGAGCGGTTATTTGTGCCTTTAGCTCGATCATGGTGGTGTGAAGCGCTGCCCTTCGGTCCCTGACTTGGTGTGCCCGCTCGTAGCGAGCAATGTATTCGAGGGGAGTGATCAGTCCCGACCCTTTCGCTTTCTCGAGCGCCTGAATGGGGGCCTCATATTGCGCCGAAAGTTGAATGAAATTGTCTAATCTCGGTTTGATTTGTGCGATCGATTGCGTGAGCGATTCCGCTGTTGCCTGGTGGTTCCTAATCGTTAGATGGGCGGATTCCTTTAGTTCCAGTAATTGGGTATCAATCATGTCCAGCGAGCGACTAATGGCTTCGAAGCGTTGCCGAAGTCCTGTGGACCGCTCTCGTTCAACGACTGCGAGAAGATCACCGGACCTAAAGTGCTTTGCCTCTCCAGCGTGAAGATGGGTCACATGACCATCGAAAGGTGCTCGTAGGATCTGGCGCTTCGGGTCTTGAATTTGACCCTGGACGATTGTGTGCCGAGGGATGGGTATCAGCGCTGCACCCGTGATGATCCCCATTGCTAGGATCCAGGCTGACCATTTCGACCTGTTCTGAAAATGGAGCTCAGGGGTTAGATGCGCTGATGTGAAGTAATGGCGAACCGCCTCAGGACGAAAAAGGCTTCGCGGATATTGCATAGTGAGTGGTCTTCGAGAAGGTTTAGTGAGCGTGGCAGAAGTTCGGTACAGCAGTGAAAGATTCGGCCTGGCTTGAAGGAAGCGGTTGCGTAAATCGGCGTGCGTTTCCATTCCAGGTGTCCCACTCGTGACAGGTTGCAATGCGCGGTTGTTTAGTGCGATAAGGGCGGTTCGCGAACAAGGGACGCATGGATGAGCGCAGTCAATCAAACTGGAAAATTAGCGGGGAAGGTCGCCCTGGTTACGGGAGCCAGTCGTGGCATTGGAGAGGCGATCGCCTACCGATATGCGGCTGAGGGCGCAAAGGTCATCGTGACGGCGCGCACCTTGCACGATGGTGACCACCAGTTTCCGGGCGGTGTAGTTGAGGTGGCGGACCGAATCAAAGCCGTCGGCGGTGATGCTATAGCGATTCAAGCAGACCTCGCCCGTGCCGATGACCGTCAGCGAACCATTGACGAGGCAGAAGCAGCATTCGGCTACGTTGATGTACTGGTCAATAATGCGGCGGTGACCTACTTTCGCCGTGTAGAGTCTTTTAGCGAGAAACACTTTCAGTTGATGTTTGGTGTGCAGGTAGAAGCCCCGTTTCACCTATCCCAATTGGTTATGCCTGGCATGAAGCAGAAAGGAGGGGGTTGGATTGTCAACGTTAGTTCTCATGCAGCGATTCATCCTGAGCTTGGCGGGCCTGCAAGGGGCGGCACGGTGTACGGTATGTGTAAGGCCGCGTTGGAACGAATGAGCACGGGTTTGGCGTCAGAAGTGGTCGATGACAAGATTGCCGTTAATGTGATCTCACCAGGATTGGTCGCGACCCCCGGAGTCATGCACCATAAGCTGATTAACGAGGATACACCTGCTGAGCGGGTCACGCCTGTAGAGCATATGGCTGAGGCGTGTTTACGGCTCGCGCATAGCAACCCCTCTATGTTGTCGGGACTTGTGACCTACGCGGCTGACATGCTGGAGGCCCATTCACTTACGCCCGCTCCGCTACTTCATGCGGTTTGATGCCAAATGTCGTTCGGTTCCAAAGATAACCTGTCGTCGCTACGATCACATTCGCTGCTGCGGCGGCCAGGAACACGCCCACTGCATCAAACCACGCGCTGAGGAGGTAAGCGAGCGGTAGATAAATCAGCAACATTCTTGCGATGGACAGTATCGTTGAGCGGAGTGGGTGACCTAGGGCATTAAAGATAGCTGAGGTCATCATGATGATGCCCCAAGCACCGTAGCTGATGGGTAAAATCACCAGATAATCTGCAGCAACCTCGACAACGGAAGGCGTCGAGTCGAATTGATGGATCAGTGGGTAACGGAGCAAATAAAGCAAAGCGGCGACGACTGCTCCCCACAAGAGCGACCACTGGAAGGTGAGGCGCATCGCCTCATTGGCTCGACCAAACGCTTTGGCGCCCCAGTTTTGTCCGACAAAGGGGCCAATGCTCGCGGATAAAGCGAATAAGGGAATCACAACGAGTCCTTCGAGTCGGCTAGCTATTCCGAACCCCGCGACCGTCTCTTGCCCGTACTGTGCCAGCAGCGCGGTGATGAGGCCTGCTGATAAAGGTCCAATCATGTTGGTAGCGGTGGCAGGAAGACCTACCGCGAGAATGCGGCGCCAAATGGACACCAGTTCCCGTAGCTTGGTCTGCCCAATGCGAATCAATTGATGATGGTTAACGAGAATATAGACCGTGGCCATACAAACGAGTACGCGGGCGCAGAAATTGCCGACTGAAGCACCGGGCATGCCAAGTTCAGGTAGCCCAAGCCAGCCGAATACGAAAAGGGGCGCTAATGCGATCTGCAACACGCTGCCCGATACCATAATAACGCTGGAGACTTTGGCGTCGCCGGTAGCTCTTAATGCGTTGGCTCCGACGCTGGGGAGCGCCATGAAAAAGAGGCTTGCAAACCACCAGAGCAGATAGTCGCTCGCAAGTGGGCGGGTTTCCTGGTTAGTACCAAGCGCCACGAGCAAAGGTTCGAGGCATGCGATACCGATCACGGAAACGATGAGCATCATGATGCCGGCCAGAATCATACCGCCGGTTGCAATTACGTGGGCGGGCTCATCGGTGCCACTACCGATGGCTCTTGCCAATACCGAGGACATGCCAATCGAGATGCCCAGTGTGATGGACATTAAGGCGGCCGTAACGGGGAAGGTAAACCCTAGCGCAGCGAGCGGGATCGAGCCAAGCGAGCTGATGTAGTACGTTTCCGCAAGACCAGCGATGAGGCTCGATGAGATACCTAGAATCATGGGTAAGGTCAGGCGCAGTAGGCCCCTAGGAACCGAACCGTTGGTGAGTCTAGCGGATTGTTCGTTGGTATGACTCAAGCGTTTTGGTCTGTTCCGCTGCAGTGGCGAGGGAGACTAAACCAATTCGATAGGAGGGTCCATCCGAACGCGCCCGACGTCACTGAGATCAAAAGGCGTCAGCTGATAAACGAAGTAATTTAACCAGTTCGAAAATAAGAGACTACCGTGGCTTCTCCAGGTCACGATTGGGTCGTTGGCAGGATTGTCGTTCCGGAAATAGTTGTGAGGAATCCTGGGGTTCGCCCCGGCTTCAACGTCACGCAAGTATTCGTTCTTTAGGGAATCAGGTTCGTACTCTGAATGCCCGGTGACGAACAAATGCTTACCGCTCTGGTGGGCAAATAAGTAGGCGCCTGCTTGCTCTGATACGGCGAGAATCTCGAGTTCAGGTACCGATTCAATTGCCTTGATCGGTACCTCAGCATACCGAGAGTGAGGCGCTTGGAATTCATGATCGAAACCTCGAACAATGGGAGATAAGGGCTTCAGCAGCTGGTGGGGATATACCCCTGATAACTTCTCGGGCAAGACAGCTTTGTCCTTGCCGTATAGATGAAACATAGCAGCCTGAACCGCCCAGCATAAAAACATGGTCGAAGTCACATGAGTCTCTGTCCACTCGAGGATCTCGCAAAGTGGTTCCCAGAACGTCACCTCACTGAAGGGAACTTGCCCGAGTGGTGCCCCGGTGATGATCATGCCGTCGAAGTGGTCGTGCTTAATGGCGTCGAAATCCTTGTAAAAGGTCTCCATATGCGAGACCGGCGTATTTTTACTCGGCCTGTCGTCGATTCGGAGCAACTCGATATGGGTCTGAAGGGGGCTGTTGGACAGCATGCGGAGTAGATGGAGCTCCGTCTCGATTTTCTTTGGCATCAGGTTAAGGATCAGAATTCGGAGCTCACGAATGTCCTGGACTTCTGCTTGACTTGAGGTCAGATAAAAGATGTTCTCATCACGCAACGCGAACGCAGCAGGCAGGGAATCTGGAATGTTAATTGGCATGTTGGTCGTCCAGGCAAAAAAAAACCTACTCAGCACTGCTCGCTAAAGTAGGTTCGACTCTTTAGCGGCATTTCTAACGCGCCCGCAAGCTGATTTCAAATCGGCGCAAAGTCCAGTATAACGATTCGTCTCAGTGAGTCAAAAGCTAAGACTCGTCGGCGCGCTTCGTTTACAGGTGCTAACAGGCGTTAGGAAGCACGACAACGAGCAGAGGCGCTTCCCCAAAATCTAGTTGGTTAGGTGTGGTCGGAAGTCATCGCGGGTCTGGTCGGTAAAGCGAATCAGATCAGAAGAAAAAAGAGTCATCGGGCTACAGTTGCTAAGTACCCGAGATCAGAAATTTGGAAGGGGAATGGGGGAGGAATCGCCCCTCAACTCAAAACGAGAAGAGGGGCTGATCTCGTTTAGCCGCCGAATCGGCGAGTCACGTCGATGCCCCAGTACCGAGGATACAAACGCTCACCGGTTAAGCGGTAGTTGCTGCTTTCCGTCGCAGTACCGAAGCCCCGATAGACCCGCTCATCCGTCAGGTTGTCAACGAATGCTCGGACTACGAGCTTCTCGCTGGCTGCCTTCCAATTAACGCTCAGATCAACGCGGTGTCGCGCTGGTACGCGGTCAAGTTCGCGCTGAATGGCACTGCTCCAATACTCCCCGG
>MDTA01189412.1_pt1 | contig 11768 bp, 7 predicted proteins | sample 811151 | NCBI WGS metagenome assembly MDTA01 (sample SAMN05326648, study PRJNA326480) | marine metagenome | isolation source: seawater | place: Indian Ocean: South | collected 2010 | reverse complement strand
TTAGTTTATTGAGAGCAACGAGAGAGCCTTTCTTGGAGCCTGGATCGGTTAGTAGGAGTTCTCCATAGACGACAGGCGACGCGGCCCAACCCCAACTTTGGCGTTTACCATCGAAGTCTTCCTTATAATCCTTTTGCCAAAGAACCGCTCCAGAGTTGATGTCGAAACAGAAGAGTTTGCCTTGCTTGGACACCGTGTAGACGCGATCGCCATCGATTGTAGGCGTGGAGGATGTACCGCCCGTGTAGTACTTCGCTCCTTTGGGTTCGTCGTACGTGTATTCCCAGATAACCCTTCCCCCCTCGCTATCGAAACACCAAACGGTGTCTTTGCTGTCCTGATTTCCGAGTGTGAGAACTTTTTCTCCAGCTATGGCGAAGGACGAGCAGCCTATTCCAATTTGGCGGCTCCAGAGTGCCTTTGGCGGCTTCGATGACCAATCAGAGTTGAAAGCATCGTCTTGGGCGATGACTCCATTTCCGTTTGGACCCAGGAATTGGGGCCAATCTGCCCGTGATGTCTGCAATCCGAAGGTGACAATAGATACAAGGCTGAGGGAAAATATTTTGCAATTCATAGCGTTTAACGTTCTGAGCAGGATTCGTTTGAGAGCTTTGCTACGCAAAAGTTCCGGGATTTCGAGTCCGAGACGATTTCTTATAAACTGCTTACCACTTGAAGAGACTCGTACGTGCGTAAGTAGGCGGCGCCTTCGGTGAATAAGGGAGTGCTTCGGAAGGGCCCGACAAAGTGGCGAGAATTGTAACGGATTCTTCTTTTTCGTTGTTTGAGTGTTAAAATCCGTTCAACTACACGATTTGCTACAAATTATTTTCTGTTATGGATAGAAATATTATGTTCCTCGCTGCATTTTCCTGTGGCTGCGTGCTGGCTTTGGGCCAAAGTGGCTCTGGAGATTCGCAAATATACGAATTATCTCCGATTCGGGTGATCGCGGGCGATTCGCTCTCTGAGAGGGTGGGTGTCACTAGCGCATTAACTACGGGAGCGGTCGATTTATACCAAATGCAATCGGTCCAGGAGACGACCGGATTGGTACCCAATCTTTTTGTAGCTTCGAGCGAGACCCGGGGCTATGGCGATTCCATTTTACTTAGGGGAATGGGAAACACCCTCTTTTTCAGCCCGGCAGGCGTGGTTCAGTACATCGATGATGTGCCCTCAGGGGATGTGTTCACCTACTCTTCAGAGCTACTCTCTGGTAATGTGTTGACGGTTCATAGAGGCGGAAAAGGAACGGTTTTTGGGCGCAATGGGCCTGCGGGCGTGATTGAAATCAACAGCTTGAAGCCCATGCAAGAACAGCGTGTAGAGGTTGGCTTGGAAGCAGGGTCGTTTGACAAGCGGGTGTTTAGGGCCAATGTTTCTGGGTCCATTTCAGGATCTGACTTGGCCCACAGTTTAACGGTTTATCACAACGAGCGCGACGGATACATTACGAACGCCTCGTTGGGACGGGAAACTGATTCGCGAGAAGCTCGCGGCGTTCACTATAGCCTCTTTTTCTCGCCTGGTGAATGGAATGCCCGCTTGAAACTGGTCAAGGAGGACATCAACGATGGTAGCCAGCGCCTATCTTCTTTGTTTAACCCGGACCCTTTCGTAGTCGGCTCGGATCTAGAAGGAGAAACGCAAATCGAGCGTGGTCAGATCTCGCTACACTTCGATCGGAAACTCGGTTCGGGAGTATTCAAGTCGATTACCGCGGTTCAAGACTGGGAGCTCGATCCGTCTACGGTCGACCTGGATCTCAGTCCCGATCCGATATCGACTTCTTGGATCCAGCAGGACCAGAGCTTGATCACTCAGGAGTTTCGCTGGGAATCCGACAGGCAGGGCAATCCTGTCGATTGGAGAACGGGAATCTTTTTCATGGATAAGGACACCCGTGGCGACACGACTCGCGTTTTCCCGGCTCCACCATTTTTCCCGGTATTTAAAGAGGATACGACTTTCTCCATCGACGAGCAGGAAATCGCAGCCTATGGGCATGCCTTCTTCAACATCTCCGAGGAATTCGTTCTCGATGTTGGCGTTCGCGCTCAAGAAACGGATACATCGATTGATCGATCAAAAACGTCTCCCGTCAGCGTTGCTCCAGTGATTGATGATCAATCCAACACCTATCTCTCGGCTAGCACGGGGTTTGATTTCAGTTTGAGCGAGTACGTCTCCGTTTTTGGTCGATCAGCGACTGGATTCAAGCCGAGAGGATATAGCGCTTTTATCAATATGCCTTCGATGGCTACCTTCGCGGAGGAGTCTTCCTGGTCCAACGAGATCGGTTTAGCCTTCGCGGCAATCGATGAAACGATTGAGCTCCGCATAACCGGGTTCGATATTAGTATCGATGATTATCAGCTAGAACGCTCTGTCCCTCAGTCCACGGATTATTTGGTAGTCAATGCCGACAAAGTTTCGTCTCAAGGAATCGAATCGGAAATCGTTTGGCGTCCCGTCCCCAGTTTCGTGCTCGAGGGAGGGCTTGGTTTCAACGACGTTACATTCGATCGTCACACCGATCCCTTTAGTGGAGCGGATTTGGGAGGCCTGGAAGTGCCGTTTACGCCGGAATACACCATTCGCGGATCGGCTCGATATAGCTTCGCAAATGGCTTCTTCCTCCAGGGGACTTTCCGTAGCGTGGGCGAAACCTTCTTCGATGAATCGAATGCCGGCCTGTTCCGTGAAGGTGGTTACGAAGTGTACGATGCTCAAATCGGTTTCCGAAACGGGCAATTCACGGTTGTCGTTTATGGCGAGAACCTGGATGACGAGTTCTATTACACTTTCATTAATCCACAGATTTTCGCTGGTACGCCTGGCGATCCAGAAGCTTACGGAGTACGCTTGGATTGGCGGTTCTAGTTAAGACTGAAGGATTAAGGCGGAAGGTTTATTATTCCTTTCGTGGCGCGGCGCGTTAGCCAGCAATTTTGATTTCAGAGTAGCACAGGCATTGTACCTGTGTAATTTCTAGCGGACACAGGCTGGAAGCCTGCGCCACCTTGCACGAGCTAAAGCGCCGGGCTGCTTTCTACTTTTTGCTCAGGCAGTAGAGATGCTCGCCAGTACGGATGAAGATTTGGTCTCCGGCGGCTGCCGGGGATGAAAGCGTGTAGCTGCTGTCGAGAGAACTAGCTCCTAGTAGCTTGTATTCGGGGCCGGCTTGCACTACGGCCACCTCTGCTGTCTCGCCGACCAAGTAGAGTTTTCCATCGGCTAATAGGGGCGACGAGCTGACGCGCCCGATTCCGGTTTCTTCGGGCCCCCAGATATTCGCTCCGGTTTCAGCGTTAAAGCAGGAAATCTGGCCGAAATCGTTGAGAACATAAAAGTAGGTTCCATCAGAAATGGGAGTGGGAACGTCGGGACCTGCTCGGTCCTCCATTTTCCAAGCCAAATGAGACTCCGTAACATCGCCTTTTCCATCAGCTTTAATCGCAAGCAGAGGGGTCTTTCTCGATGGAGCATACACGATACCGTTCGCGGCGACCGGCGAAGCTATAATTCGATAGTTTCTCGAATTTTGAGGGTTCAGGCCGCCCGAGCGCCAGATTTCCTTGCCAGAATTTGGATCATGGCTGGTCACGTAGGCCCCTCCAGACACTACGATCTGGGTTTTCCCGTTTACCTTTACCGGAATGGGGGTCGTATATGCATCTTTCGATTCGTATGGCGCGTCGGTAGGTCGATCCACTCTCCAAACCTCTCTTCCGGTACCTCCATCGAAAGCGACGACGTATCCGGGAGCTTCCGTATTCTGCCCTCGCACGACTCCGAATATGAGCATCCCCTCGTAAAGGAGCGGCGATGAGGCAAAGCCCCAATTCAGTCCGAATTCACCGTAGGATTCCTGTAGATCTTTCTGCCAAAGTTTGCGCCCATCAATGGTGTAAGCGGCAACGACGCCATTGCCAGTCGCTGCCCAAACATGCTTTCCATCGCTTACGGGGGAGGGCGAGCTATTGTTTTGCTTGCGCTTTAGCTCGTTGCCTCGGTCGATTTGGGCCCTCCAAAGTTCGGCTCCACTATCCCTTGACAGGCAAAGCATCAAAAGCTCATCTCCCCCTGGCCCTTCTACCGCAGCTTGGCCGCCGCCCCGCCTTGGTCGCTGTCCGCTCTGATCTTGGCCACGATTTCCGGGACCTCGTCTAGGTGGAGCTTGAACTTGTTCGGGTTCTGGCTTTGCCAGCTTGACCTGTTTAGAAGGTGACATGACGAACACGTGGTCCCCGACAACAATCGGTGTGGACCCGCTCCATGCTGGCATCTTTATTTTCCAGGCGACGTTGTTGTCCTCGCTCCAGGTTGTGGGAAGATTCGTAGCGGCTGTCGATATTCCTGTTCCCGTAGGTCCGCGCCATTGGGGCCAATCGGCTAGGGCCGTCGAAGCGGCAATCACTGTTAATAGGAGTAAGATGCGATTTATCGATTTCATGGCAGATGTCGGAGCTCGAATGGTGAGCGATCTATTGCTTTAGAATGCCTCGGTTCACGAGGTTGTTGAGACGACGGGCGATGGATTCTAGTCCATCACAAACCGCTTCCGTATAGCTCCTTCCATCGGTGGTATCGATCCCGTGGCGAGGATCGGCTTCGCGTAGTCCAGCGAGGGCGGGATCTTCATGATGAAATAGTTCCACCAGTACGATCTCCAGTTTTCCGGTTGCCGCGCAAGCGGTGAGCAGGTTGCCAACCCAGCCATCGTCAGTTGAGAGGCACCCGCGGGTTGTTTTCGCAGAAGCGTGGAACATGCTGAATCCGTTTTCCCTGCCCATCTCTTCGATGACAGCGGCGTTCTCTTCCATGCTCAAATCGGAGTCGCCACAATGAGCCGCGTCGACGAGTACTTTAAAGAATGGTTGCCCGATCGCCTCGTTGGCGGCTTTAGTCACCGTCCAAGCTTTGCGAATATCGGTGAAAGTCTTGAATTCGATGCCGCGCAGGAATTCGAAGTGCCAAGCTTTGATGCAGCTATTCAGTACGTCGGCTTCGCGACAAACTCGGGTGTGTAATTTCACGAGTTGGGCTACAGCATCATCGAAATCCTTGCCGGTGAGCTCTTGTTTGTCGGGCTGCATCCATTCCTCGAGAGAAGTGGACGAAACGTGTTCGATACCATGCTTCTTGGCAGCCTCTAGCCCTGCCAGTAATCCGGGGGCAATCTTGTCCTCGTCTGCGGGATCCATGGGATTGCCGCCTGCTACCATCATGATGACATGAGGATTGAGACCGAGGTTCTTAAACCCGGCGAGCATCTCGCTAAGATCATCTTCATCTGCTCCAGGGAACAAAGCGATCTGCGAGCAATTAGGGCGGACCTTAGACTGCTCGTTTACGCGTTCCAATTCCGCGTTGACCAGTAATCGCCCATCCTCCCCTCGAGGGAGCTTGCCGTTCTCATCGGGAACGAGTCCGCCAACGAACTTAATGTGAGTGGGGACGATTCCGAATTGGACCTTGGGTTTCAGTTCTATTGTAGCCATAAAATCGAGGTGGGGTTTGATTTGAAAACGTTTCGAAAGGTAACGCACCTCGAGAGGGCTTGAAAAGCTAATTCAATGAGCCTTAATGCGAATTTTCTGTTGGACCGATTGTCAGCGCGGGAATGTGAAGAATTCGAACTCTGCAAATTGCTGTAGCAGATGTTATAGATTAGAATCCTATACGATATGAGGGACTCGATCTAAAACTCTCGTTTGTTTGCACCAAATGGTGCATCTAGCTAGTTGGGTACGGTAAGCCTCCTAGAGATCGATCTCAGCTAAGCACTGATATGCGAGTATTACGAATATGGTGACAATCGATCGCTCCGACATCCTCTACGAATTTCTCTCTCATGGCCCCAACAACATTGAAAGCAGTAGGGGAGATCGATCCGGTATCTGCGTATAGGTGCGAAGAAAGTTTTTGGCTCGTTTTTAAGGGATACATTGATTCCCCTGAGTAGGGGAAATACGTTTTCCACTTGGAGTCCGATGATGGTGCTCGGCTATTGATAGATGGAGGGAACGTGGTCGAAGAATCTCGGAAGCACTCCGCTCGGGAAGTTGGCGGTGAAGCTCGATTTTCCGAAGCCCGACAACCTTTCTTGCTGCAATATTATCAACACAGGCAGAGGATGCGATTGGGACTCGATTATGCCTTGCCCAGCGGTAAGCGAAAGCAAGTGCGGTTGAGCAGTTTCTCATTCGGATCGAAACAATAGGCCTAGCCCATTTCCTCGAGATTGAGAAAGCTAATAGGGAGGGGTTATGGTTCCTCCGATCTCCGCTACACCGTAATGGTGAAAGCTTTCGCCACCCTTACCGCTTTCCCTTGGCGTAAATCGAGACTTTGGTGCCCCGGTCGCCGATGATTTCTTTTGCTCGCTTCAGGGCCTTGGCGGTCGATAAAGTGGAATTGGACTCCTCTTCAGGAAAGAGGTTCCTGGTTTTGATGATATCCACGAGGCCCGAATTTTTGAGAATACGCATCGTATCCGGACGTACTTCGCTGACTAAGAGAATGCGGTCTCTCTCGTTCATACATTTGATCAGCTCCTCGAGAGCCATACAGCTAGTGGCATCTAGATTGTGGGCATTGCGTAGTTTCATGATAACTACTTTTAGATTCCCAGTGTCGCTCACTCGGCGCATTTGATCGCGAAAAAGCTCAGCGGCTCCAAAGAAGAGTTCTCCTTCGACGTGGACTATAGACACCTCGAGGTCCGCCCGCTCCTCTTTTTTGCGGAGTTTTCCAAGCTGGCCTTTCTTGTCGAAAGCGTATTCCACGATTTCGGGATTAGCCACTTTCTTGATGAAAAGGGCGATTGAGCAAGCGGCTCCTAAATAGATGGCGAAATCGAGGGCGAAAACCAGTCCAGTTATGAAAGTGACGAAGAATGTAATGCTGTCGGATTTGGTCGTTTTGATCACCATCCGAAGCTGGTGGGCGTTCAGTAGCGAAATTCCGATTACGACTACCACAACAGCGAGCGAAGCGCTCGGAATATATCCGATCAATGGAGCTAGAGCAAATGCGCCGGCTAGCACTATGAGTCCTGAGAACAAACTGGAGATTGGCGTTTTGGCCCCGCTGCTCGAATTTAATTGAGATCGCGTCAGCGATCCAGAGGCCGCCATGCCTGAGAGGAGCCCGCAAGCGATATTGGCAATGCCGGAACTAAGCATTTCCTGATTACTGTCCAACCGATTTCCGTCACGGGCAGCGAGAGATTTGCCGATGGAGTTTCCTTCCAGAACGCAAAGAAGGGCTATCGCGATGGCAGGGGTGAGCAGAAGGTTTATCGAATCGAAATTTGCCCTAGGTACTGAGAACCCCCACTCGGATAAATTGAGGCTTGGCATGAGAGCTACATTCAACTCGGGTGAGATTTTATGAGCGATGAAGGCGATCAACGACGATAGGGTAAGCGTAAGGGCGACGTTGGGAAGGGCGCCCGCGTAGCGTTTCAAGAGCAGATAAATCGTGGCGGTTACTATACTGAGGACAAGAGTTGGAAAATGCGTGCTTCCCAGGCCCATAAAGGTATGGTTTGCGACTTCAAAGAAAGTGGTTGCCGGCGCATCAGCGGAGAATTCGAAACCTAGAGCCTTCTTGATTTGGTTGGCGATGATCAGAGCAGCGGCGGCGGTAATGTAACCAGTTATGACCGAGCGGGAAATGTATTGAATCAATGTGGCGATTCGCAAGTAGGCTCCAATCACCAGAAGAAGGCCGACCATAACGAGAAGAAGAGAGAGGTGTTCGACAGCGCTTTCCCCGGATAGCCCAATCGCTGCAAACGAGCTCATAACCATAACCGAAGTGGCATTAGTGGGCCCCAGGACGATAAATCGCGACCCTGCGAAGAGCATCCCAACGATGGAGGCGACAGCGGATCCAAATAGGCCGTACGATAAGGGTAATCCGGCGATTACCGCGTAGGCCATTCCTTGGGGGAAGGCAAGCAGGGCGACGTTGAGAGCTGCCCGGGAATCCGCAGTAAGGTGAGAGGTACTATAGCCCGCGGTTGTTTTCCGGAGAGGGAAGAGATCGAGTGATCTTGTTAGCGCCCATCTTTTGCCGTCCTTCGATTGATGAGAGGCTTCTGCCATGTTGAACCTGCAACGATCTCCAGTTACTCGGCGGAAATCCAGCTAATAGTTCGGATTGATTGATAAGCGGTATTCGCTCGCAACAGCGTCCGGAATAAGGTTTGGGATAAGGATCAATGATTGCTAAGCTGGGCCCATATCAATCTGACAATCCCTGCCATCGCCTTTACCTATTTCTGGGAAACAATAAGGCGATCTTGAGGCGGGTTGAGCACCCTAATGGAGAAGTCTATTTCGACGTCCTCGGCGAAGTGGAGTCCGTGGCCCTGCAGCTAGTGGAAGCGGATGGCGGGTCTCCTGTCCCCATCGATGGTGAAAATGGCGATAAGCTTTTTTTCGCCAATTTCGAGGGTTTTGATCTCCCTCCGCAGTTGGCAGACGCAGGTTTAGATGCCATTGCGATTGATGAAATTGTCTTTCAGGAGGCATCTTCCCGTCTGTCACCCGAACTCGCGAACGATCTTCCGATCATTCGCTCGCATGCTATTCGCATTCCCTATTTACGGTTCAAGGAGAATGACTATATCTACCGTTTTCGGACAGAAAAGCAGCGCAATCGTCAGGTTTACCATATTGATGAAAGCTCCCAAGCACTCTATCACAGCGAACTCTGCGAGGCCATCAAAGCAGTTAAGCGATCAAAAGAGAGGTCCGCTTCCAGTCCAGCTAGCTTGGATTTTGGTGCGGTCGAGTACTTGCTCCCTAGTCATTTCGGCTTTTGTTTGGGAGTGCAAAACGCCATTGAGAGGGCTTATGAAACGATCGCTTCGAATCCCGGCCGTCGGGTATTCATGTTAAGCGAGCTAATACACAACCCGTTCGTCAATGAGGATCTCAAGAAGCGGGGACTTCTTTACCTACAGAGCGACAAAGGGAAAGCGGTGATGGACCCCGAATCGGGCCAGCCCTATTGGAGCACCTTGAATGATCGAGATATCGTGATCATTCCCGCATTTGGAGCCCGCGACGAGGACAAGGTGAGGCTTATCGAAAAGGGTCTGCCTTTGAACGCCTACGACGCCACTTGCATGCTAGTTGAGAAAGTCTGGAAGGCGGCAAAGCGATTTGGCGAACAGGGCTACACGGTCGTGATTCACGGGAAAGCGGAGCACGAAGAGACGAAAGCGACATTTTCGAACACCGTGAAATACGCTCCGTCAATCATTGTTCGGGATATGGGCGAAGCGGAGCGATTGGCTGCTGCGATTGTGGAGACAGACTCAGCTGAACGCCGGAAGCTCTTCGAGCACTTTGAGGGTAAATGTAACCATAATTTAGATATAGATAAGGACCTTTCCAAGCTAGCCATTGTCAATCAAACGACTTTGTTGCGAAACGAAACGCTAAGAATCATCGTAAGGCTTGAAGAGGCGTTGCGGGAGCGTTACGGATCCGCCCACATCGAGGAGCATATGGCGATGAGCAGCAAAGGTGATACCCTTTGCTACGCGACCCAAGTAAATCAGGACGCTTTGTCGGCAGCTATTCAGGAGAAAGCCGATGTAGCTATAGTCATCGGTGGGCAAAATAGTTCCAACACTTACCAGTTGTATCGACTTTGCCAGGAAGTCTTTGGTGAAAATGCATTCTACATTCAATCGGAGGCCAATGTTCTTTCCCGTGATCGTATCGAGCATTTCGTTTTCCCCTGCGACCCTTCAAATTCGGAACAAGGTAGATTGGAGACGCGTCCTTTTCTGCCTCGAGGCCAGCAGTCCCTGAAAATCTTATTGACGGGTGGAGCCTCGTGCCCGGATGGGTTGCTTCAGCAGGTAATCGCGAAGATCAATGGCTATTTCCACGCTTCAGAGCTTCGTTGTATTGAGGATGTAATTACTTACATTGGCGAATAGGTAGACTTTTTCGATTGCCAATACGGGGCCGATCGATTTGCAAATTACCATGCCGATCTACGAATTCTATTGTAAGGAAAACAATACGATCTACTCGTTTCTGGCCAAATCGCTAGCCTTAAAGGATGCAGTGCCGAAATGTCCGGATAATGCTAATTATAGCATGGATAAGCAGGTTTCCGGATTCGCATTTGTGGGAAAGGTCAAGGATCCTTCGGAGGACGATCCCATGGAGGGAATGGATGATGCCAAGATGGAACACATGATGGCGGAACTAGAAAAGGATATGGTGGGATTCGACGAAGATAATCCCGATCCAAAACAGATGGCCCACTTAATGAGAAAGATGGCTTCATTGACAGGCGAGAAGCTGCCTGGGGAAATGGAAGAAATGGTCGCCCGTTTGGAGGCGGGAGAAGATCCGGAACAGCTGGAAGAAGAATTTGTCGATGCTCTTGACGATCTAGGGTATGATCTTGATAGCGAAGAGGGCGGGCATCTCAAGAAGTTGCGGAAACATCTCTTAGGACCGAAGCTGGACCCAGAGCTATACGATATGGCGGAGTACTGCGACTAGATCCGGTTTTCCGGCCCTTTAACGTTTCCATCTCCAGAGAGGAGAATAGCTATGGGGCGCGTTTGCGGGAAATGGGATAGGATAATCACCGCTATTACGGTAATCGGCACGCAAAGGAACATCCCAGGAATCCCCCAGAGGGAGCCCCAAAGGCCGAGGGACAGGAGGATAACTAGGGGGCTCAAATTAAGTGAGCTTCCGAGCAAGCGAGGTTCGAGGAAACTCCCGATCATCATCTGGGTGGCTGTGATGCCGCCGATCACAGTTATAATTGGCAATGGGCTGTCGAACTGGATCAAGGCTAGGATTGACGGGAATGCAGTCGCAAGAATCGAGCCTATCGTCGGAATATAATTGAAAAAGAATATCAGCATTCCCCAGAAGGTCGCGAAATCCAATCCCACCGCCGCCATAACTCCCCAACTGATGAATCCAGTTGTCAGGCTGGTGAAGGTTTTTACGCCAATGTAGGTTCGTGTATCCTTGTCAATTTCCTCGATGATTTTCGCTACTTCGTTTTCATGGATATTGCTCGCGGTGATGGCTTTGATCTTCGGGTTGAAGCTCCGCTGCTCTAGAAAAAGAAAGATCACGTAAATGCTGATCAATCCGGCATTACCGGCTAGCGTGCCCAATGCCGCCGCCACGTCTCCAACCAAATTGGCAAAGTCGAATTGCCCGACGAACTCTCGAATAGGTGGCGGTTCTTCGAATGGGAACCAACTGTATACTTTGTCGACTAGTGGCCCAATCTTGGCCTGATACTGGGGAGCGACGCGAACGACGGCACTGACGTTTTGGGTGATAAGGTTGAAAAAAATGCTCAGTATACCGACGATTATCGCGACTGAGGCAATGTAGCGAAGCGGTGCAGGCAGGCTTCGGTTGCGAATCTTTATTTTCCTGGTTGCGAAAGATAAAGCGTTGATCAGATACCAGATGAAGACGGCCAAGATTAAGGGGATGATCAGCTTCTGACCAATGTAGAGAATGAAGAAGAGGGTTACCGTGAGGCCGAGCCATAAAAAGGATCTGGCGAGCGGCGAGTTTGTTGCCTTGTCTTTCATGGAGCTGCGAATAGGGAGCAGATAGTGTCGAGGTGTTTTAATAAGCGAATAAAAGGAATCTGCCGAAATTTTCCACAATTATAAATACCTACCTGATGTCATGACTCTCAAGAGCTTTAGAAGATACCACCCGATAGTGAAACGTAAG
>MDTA01087725.1_pt1 | contig 11770 bp, 11 predicted proteins | sample 811151 | NCBI WGS metagenome assembly MDTA01 (sample SAMN05326648, study PRJNA326480) | marine metagenome | isolation source: seawater | place: Indian Ocean: South | collected 2010 | reverse complement strand
TAGTTTTATGGATTATATCTTCAATAATTTTTTTTCCATTAATTTTATTAAAGGATTTTTTTCCAGCAATAATTGCAATTTTTTTAAATTTATTTGTTTTTATATAATAATTTACTTCAGAAATTTTTGAAATCATTTTTTAATTTAATTAATTTTTTTGGTCTCATTAAATTATCTAATGAACCAATTTTTATTTTTACTTCGAGCATGGCGGGACCATTTGTTTTTAAAAATTTCTTAAGTATTTTTTTTAAATGACTTTTGTCATTTATCTTAAAGTAATTTTTGTAACTTAGTGATCTTGATAATAGTTTAAAGTTAATATTTTCAGAATACGTGGACTGACTCCCTACAGATTCATGGCAGTAATTGTTAAATATAATATGTTTAAAATTTTTATTTGCAAGGTGACCTATTAGATTCATTGATCCTAAATGCATTAATAACGCTCCATCACCATCCAAACAAATAATCTCATTTTTATTAGAAATTGAAACACCCAAAGCCAAAGATGAAGCGTGTCCCATTCCTCCAACCATATAAAAATCTTTACTCAATTTGTAATTTTTTGAGTTTCTTAGTTGAAATAGTTCTCTAGATGTAAATCCAGTAGTAGATATAATTTTAGTTTTTTTTTTAATTAAATTAAGAAGTGTAGAAATAAAATCTGATCTCAAAATTCCTTTTGATATTTTAATGTTTGATTTTTTATTTTTAAATTGATTTTTTTTAACTAGAATCGCTACTGATTTATTATTTGTTCTAGCATAATTAATAAGATTTTTAATTTTTTTTAAATCACTTGAGATTTCAGTATATTTTATACCAAGTAACTTAAGTAAACTTTTTGTAATTAAACCTTTAACTTTATGTTGAGGCTCATCTTTTATTTTTGGGGATCCTCTCCAACCAATCAAAAAAAGCAAAGGAATAGAGTAAACTTTTTTATGTATAATAGATGATATTGGATTAATTGTATTACCAAGTCCTGAATTTTGTAAATATACACATGGCAATTTATCTGTAGATAAACTATACCCTGCTGCTAAGGATACTGCGAGCCCTTCATTTGGGGTTATAATATGCTTAACACCTTTAGTTTTTACAATCTCATTTGAAAAATCTTTTAATATGCTGTCAGGAACTCCGCAGTAAAAAGAAATATTGTTATTTTTTAAAAATTTAATGAATTTTTTAGCATCTATCATTTTGTTAATTAATCAAAGTATATTTAATTTTGTTTAAAATAAAGCTATTTTATAATAATACAAATTATTAAATGCTATCTGATCTAAATTATTTAATATCTTATAAAGAAAAAATAAACTTAATTATTTTAGGATTTTTTTTATTAATATCAACTTTTGTAGAAATTATAAGTATTGCAACATTACCAATATTTGTATCAATATTAATGGATCCAGAATATATGATTAATAAAGCTTCAAATATTTTTGACACAAGTTTTTTGTTGGAATATAGTAAAAATGATCTTTTAATAAATGGATCCTTTTTAATATTTATTTTATTCTTAATTAAAAACTCTTTAATAGCTTACATAAATTTTTATAATGGAAATATACATAGAAGAATTAAATCTGAATTGGCAAAAAATCTTTTTAAAAAATATATTTTTGCAAGTTATGAATATCATATATCAAAAAATCCATCTGAAATTATAAGAAATACATCTGTGGAAATAGAAAAAGTTTTAAAGTTTTTATTTAGTTATATTATGATTTTCAAAGAAGTATTGATCCTAATTTCAATACTGTCAATGCTTTTATTTACAGATTTTAAAACAACATTTATAATATTCTTATTCCTAGGAACTGCCGCATTAGTTTACTACTTTATAATAAAAAAATCTTCTAGAGAAAGAGGAGAATTGATACAAAAGTTATGGGAAAAAAATTTTAGAACCATTAACCATTCGATTGGCTCAATTAAGTTTTTAAAAATTTTGAATAAAGAAAATTTTATGAATAAAATTTTTGAAAATACGGTTTTGTCAATTGAAAAATATACTTTTATACAAAAATATCTAACATCTCTACCTAAATTGATACTTGAAACAATCACCGTTTTGATGTTCTTAATTATAACTGCCTTTTTTTTGAATTCAGGCAAGTCTGTAGAAACGCTGATACCATTAATCACTTTAATTACAGTTTGCTCAATTAGATTAATACCATCACTAACTCTTTTATCTGTTTCATATACAGCCATAAAACACTCACATCCATCATTTAATCTTATTTTAGATGAATTAAAATTTAATGAACCAAAATTAATCGATAGTTTCAAATCATCCAGCAATACAGGAGATATAGATTTTAAAAAAAAAATAGAGCTAAAAAATGTAGGATACAAGTATCCAAGTGGCGAAAGTTTAGTTTTAAAAAATATTAATTTAGAAATTAAAAAAGGTGAAATTATAGGTATTACTGGAAAGTCTGGTGCAGGAAAAAGTACTCTTATAGATTTAATTATTGGCTTAATTTCTCCAACTAATGGAGAAATATTAGTTGATGGTAAAAGATATAATGTATCAAATTGGAAACAATCTCTTGGATATGTTCCGCAGGATATATTTGTTTTAGATGACACAATAAAATCGAATATTGCTTTTGGAGAAGATGAACAAAAATTTAATAGTAAAAATTTCAATCAGGCTCTGAAACTCTCACAACTACAGGATTTTGTTATGCACTTATCAGATCGGGAACTTACTTATTTAGGAGATAGAGGTTCTAGAATGTCTGGAGGTCAAAGACAAAGACTTGGAATAGCAAGATGTTTATATTTTGATCCAAAATTAATAATATTAGATGAACCCACTAGTTCTTTAGATCTTGAAACTGAAGAGAAAATTATAAGTGATATTTATGATTTAAAGGATTACACTATTATATTAATTTCACACAGACCCTCAGTTTTTAAAAAATGTAAAAAAATATATAAATTAGAAGAAAATTCTCTCAAAGAAGTAAATAATTATAAAGATCTTATTTAGATGAAAAGATATGAATATCTTGGTTTATTTATCTCTATAAAAGATAACAAAAATTTTAGGAGGATTTTATCAAATAACTTTCATACTTTTTCAAAAATTATCAATAATTTTGAAAAAATATTTATATTAGATATTTATAATTTAAAAACATTTAAAAATAAAAATGATTTAGATAAAAATATTATCAATGAATTATTTCCAAATTCCAATATTGAATTTTCATCACCACGTAATTTTATAGAATTAATAAAATTTTTGAAAAATAAAAAAATAATTGCATTACATCTGTTTGGAACAAGTTATAATGAAATCATTTTGAATTTTTTTTTAAGGTTTTTTGATATTAAATTTTTTCAAATAAATAATGTTGGTAACGTTCAATATGGAAGTTATTCAATTTCTAACAATAAAACTTTGGGAGTAATATCTTATTTAAAAAAAAACTTGTCTCATAAAATAACAGTCTTTTTAAGCAACCTGGGAATAATTCACAAAATAAATATGAGATTTATATCTAATTCGGATTATTTTAAATATAAAAAATTGTCAATAAAAAACAAAATTTTTAACTTTTTTAATTTATCCTATGTGAATTCACTTATTCTAATCAATAGCAGAAGTTACGATATATTTCTGGAAAATAAATTAGCTGTAGATGATAGTTTAATAACAGTTTTAGATGAACAACTGAATGAAGCTCAGTGGACTAGATATAGAAAAAAATTTAATAATGAACAAATAAATTTACATTATAATAAATTCAATTCTTATTTGAAAAAGTTATCAATAATACTTAATAAAGAAGTCATAATTTGTATTCATCCTTCAGATGACTTAGAATACAAACAAAAAATATTTAAAGAATTTAAAGTTGTAAAGTTCCAGACTAGAGAAAATATATACAAATCATTTTTGGTGGTTTTTTTTGAGTCTAGTGCAATAATAGATGCTATATTATTGAACAAAAATATAACCACTGTTCAATCATCTATTTTAGATAAAAATCAAATCGCATCAGGCGTACATTATGTTAATGAGCTTTCTGTACCTATATCTAATATTGATATTATGAGCGAAATAAATTTTGACAAAAATTATTTGACTGAAAAAAAAATTATAAAATCAAGTTCAGAATTAGAAAAAAATTATAATAATTATATTAAAAAATATATTTGTGCGGACCGTAAAAATTTGACAGGTGTAGGAAAAATAGTAGAAATGATTAAAGACAAATACAAATTAAAGTGATAAGTTTTGAAATGGACCTAGAAATTAGAGAAAAAGGCTTTAAAGTTTTCAAAAATTTTTTTAATAATGATGAAATTAACCAAGCAAAACAAATTGCACATAAGAAATATTTTAATAACCAAAAGAATGACTATGTAGATTGGGATGACCCAAAGTTATGGGAATTAATTTGTAATAAAAAAATTATAAATCTTTTATCAAAAGTATTTAATGGAAACTTTTATTACATGCATGACTCAGCTGTTAATATTGATAATCTTGGACCAAATTTTACTTGGCATCGAGACAATCCTTGCAGAAGAATAGGTATAGGTCCTGATTGGGATACTAATTTTGATTATAATGTTTTTACGGCTATTATTTACTTAGAGGACACTGATATAACTAATACTTCTTTAAGCGTAATACCAAAATCACATAAATTAAAATTTAAAAAATCTTTTTTTCATCTTTTGAGATTTATTCATTATAGGATCAAAGATATAAAAATGTTAAAAATTTTCAAAAAACTTATAGAATTTTTTATATCAAAAGAAATTATTTACAAGGCGGGGGATCTAGTTTTATTTCATTGTAACTTACTGCACGGAGGCTTATCTCGAATTAACAGATCTTCTAAGAGAACAGCATTAGTAATAAGATATGGAGGTGAGGGCAGGCATTCAGAAAATTATATGAATTACGAGCTAAATTTTAGACATGGAAAAAATAAATATAATGTTTGTAAAAATAAAGAAAAATTTTTCTCAAAACTTAAAGAAAATAAAATTTATACTTCTCCTAATGTGGATAAGAAACATATTGAAGGTATAACGATACCAAGATTTGAAGATCAAGACGTTGTTATTTACGGATCAAAATTAAATAAATAAATTAATTATCTCTAATCAAATAAATATAAATGAAAACCAGATTAATATGTAAACTCGAAATTAAAGGTACTAACGTCGTAAAGCCGATTTATTTTGAGGGATTAAAAGTTGTTGGAAAAATTAAAGAAGTTTTTGATCAAGTACATTTGTCTGGAGTGGATGAAATCATTTATTTAGATATAGTTTCGAGTTTATATCAAAGAAAATTAAACTTAGATATCCTGAGAGAAAGTTCTAAGAGTATATTCGTACCGCTAACTGTTGGAGGTGGAATTAATAGTATTGAAGATTGTAACAATTTTTTTGCAAACGGTGCAGATAAAATTTCAATTAATACTTATGCTCTTCAAACAAATCAAAAAATCATAAATGAAATTGCCAAAAAGTATGGTTCGCAAAGTTTAGTGTTAAATGTGGAGGCTAAAAAAATTGGAAATGATTGGATATGTTACTCAGATAATGGTCGCTGCCCATCAAATAAAAAAATTTTAGAGTGGATTCAAATTGGTCAAGATCTTGGAGTAGGTGAAATATTACTTCAGTCTGTTGACCGAGATGGTTCAAAAAAAGGATTTGATCTTGATTTATATAAAAAGGTAGTGGATATAATAAAAGTACCTTTGATAGTCGCAAGCGGATTTGGAAAATTAGAACATATAGAAAATCTAGTAAAATTACATAAGCCTCAAGCTATATGTCTTTCATCCTTAATTTATGAAAATAAAAATATCATAGAATCTATCAAAAAATATTTAAATGAATAATAAGAATAAAATAGGAATTTTAAAACTTTCAAATTTTGGAAATATTTACAATATTTATAAGGCACTGGAATATTGTGATGCTAAAGTGGGCTTTATAGAAAATAGTAAAGATTTTTCAAAATTTGATAAGATAATTTTACCTGGAGTAGGTTCTTTTTATAATGAAATAGAAAATTTAAAAAAACAAAATATTAAAGATGAACTCATTTACAATATTAATAAGAAAATTACTTTAGGAATTTGTATTGGAATGCAGTTATTCGCCGATTACAGTGAAGAATTTGAGAGAACTGAAGGATTAAGTATTATAAAATGTGGTGTAAAAAAAATTAAAACAGACAAAACTCTTCCAGTTATTGGTTATAACAAAATATATATAAATAATAAAATAGATTTATTGAGAGATATAGACGAAAATGATGAATTCTATTTTATGCATTCTTATGCATTAGAGTTTAATCCAAATATATCAGCCTCAACAAAATATCATGACGTTGAGTATCCATCAGTATTTTCAAAAGAAAATATTTATGGTGTCCAATTTCATATTGAGAAAAGCAAACAAAGTGGCATAAAAATAATAAAAAATTTTTTAAAGTTGTAAAATGAAACAAACAGGAAAATACGGATTACCTTTAGAAATAAAATATTGTAAAAAATGTACAAGAAGTAATCAAAGACCAGCAGTAACACAAGAATATTTGCAAACTGAAAAAAAGAAAAAACAATTTGTTGAGATTGAAAAAGATATATGTGGAGGTTGTGAATTTAATTATTTAAAAAATAACAAAATTAATTGGAAAGCTAGAGAAGAGGAGCTGGTGGAATTGTGTAATAAACATAGAAAATCAGATGGCTCTTTTGATGTATTAGTTCCTGGTAGTGGGGGTAAAGATAGTATTTATGTAGCCCACCAACTAAAGTTTAAATATAATATGAATCCTTTATTATGCTCATGGTCCCCAACAATGATAACAAAAAAGGGAAAAGAAAATCTAGATGCTTGGATTAATCTAGGCTTTAAAATTAAATTTAATAAAGTAAATAAAGAGCTGCATAGAGTCTTAACAAAATTATCTTTTTTAAATCTTTGCCATCCATTTCAACCATTTATTATTGGTCAAAAAAATTTTGCTCCAAATATTGCAAGAAAGAATAATATTAAATTAATTATGTTTGGTGAGCATGATGTTGAATTTGGTTCTGATTTGGAAAGATGGAATGAACCCACAATGAATCTAGATAGATTTACCCAAGATAAAATAGATTATAATGAAATATTTTTAGGGGGTTTACAGATTAAAGAAATTATAAAAAGGTATAACTTTACACTCAAGGATCTAAAAGATTATATGCCAATACAAACAGACGAATTTATGTCAAGTGGTGCAGAATTTCATTATTTTAGTTATTACAAAAAGTGGAATTTTCATGATAATTATTATTATGTTATTGAAAACTCTAATTTTCTTCCGGAGGAAGAAAGGATACAAGGTAGTTACGACAAGTATGCTTCAATGGATGATAAAATAGATTATCTGCATTTTTATACATATTATATTAAATTTGGCATGGGTAGAGCAACTTCTGCGACGGAACAAGAGATAAGAGCTGGAGTAATTAATAGAGATGAAGGTATTGCCTTAGTAAAGAGATTTGACTCTGAATTTCCATCAAAATACTTTCAAGATTATTTAGATTATATGCAAATCAGTAAAACTGAATTTCATGATGTAATCGAAAATGCTAGACCTGAACATCTTTGGAAAAAAAATGGAAACAAATGGGTTTTAAAAAAACCTATTTGGGAGGAAAATAAATAAAATTCTTTACTTTGAAATGAATTATCAATAACTATTTTATTCAAATGTTTAAAAATAAATCAATTTTAGTAACAGGTGGAACAGGATCATTTGGAAAGGCTTTCATAAAATATTTAATAAAAAATTTTAAAGGTTTTAAAAAGATAATAATTTTTAGTAGGGATGAGCTAAAACAATTTGAAATGGCGAGTTTATTAAGTGAAAAAGATTATCCTTTTATCAGATATTTTATTGGTGATGTAAGAGATTTAAGTCGATTAAAAAGAGCTTTGGAGGAAGTTGATTATGTAATTCATGCCGCAGCCCTTAAGCAAGTAGAGGCTGCTGAATATAATCCATTTGAAGTTATAAAAACAAATATTGTTGGAGCTCAAAATATAATAGAAGCATGTTTAGAGTCCCCAAAAGTTAAAAAAGTAGTTGCTTTATCAACAGACAAAGCTGTTTCACCCATAAATTTGTATGGTGCAAGCAAACTTTGTTCAGATAAATTATTTATATCTGCCAACAATATTGTTGGTAATAAAAAAAAGATATTTAGTGTTGTAAGATATGGAAATGTGATGGGTAGTAGAGGTTCTGTAATACCTGTTTTTTTAGAACAAAAAAAAAGAGGAACCATCAAAATTACAGACCCCTCAATGACGAGATTTAATATTACAATGACAGATAGTATTAAACTTGTGTTACACGCATTAAATAAATCATTAGGTGGGGAAATATTTGTTCCAAAAATTCCTTCATATAAAATATTAACTTTAGCTAAAGCTATAGGAGAAAAATCTAAAATAAAAATTGTGGGTGTTAGACCAGGGGAAAAAATTCATGAAGAATTAATTTCAATTAGTGAAGCAAGACATACTCTAGACATTGGTAAATATTACGTAATTTTAAGTCCATCCTTAGAAAGATCTAATAATCCTTTATCAATGTATTTGTATAAAAAATATTTAAATAAAAAAAATACCAAGAAAGTACCTAAAGACTTTGAGTACAATTCTGGAAGAAATAAAAAGTTTCTTAATATAGAAGAAATAAGAAAACTCCTTAAAGATAATTAAAATTAATGCATATAATTATTGGGACTGCTAATTTCAGCCAAAATTATGGCTTAAGTAAATCAAAAATTTCATCAATAAAAATGGCACAAAAAATTCTTAATTTTTGTGAAAAAAATAAAATTAATACGATTGATGATGCTTGTCATTATAGTAATACAAAAAAAATTTTCAAAAAATTGAGATTAAATAATTTCAAACTTATTACTAAGATAAAATTACCTCAAAATTATAAATCTTATAAAAACCTAAATAGTTATTTTAAGAATATAATATCTAGAGATTTAAAAAATTTATCAAAAAAAAATTTTTCACATATTCTGGCTCATGAAGTTTATAAAGATGATAAAAAGAATAAAATTATGATGAATATTTTAAAATACTTAAAAAAAAGAAAGCTTGCAAAAAAAATAGGAGTATCAGGATATAACCCAAATGAAATTAAAAAAATATTAAAAATTTGGAAACCAGATGTAATACAGTTACCATTTAATATTTTTGATCAACGTTTAATTAATAGCAAGATAATAGATCTCCTTGATAAAAAAAAAATTGAAATTCATGTTAGATCAATCTTTTTGCAAGGTATGCTTGTTAGAGCAAAAATACCAAAAAAACTAAAAAAATTTAAAAGATATTTTATAAATTGGAATAAATGGTGTTATCATCATAAAATCAATAAAGTTAGAGCTTGTGTTCAATATGTTAAGAGATTTAAGCAGATTTCTGCGATTATAATAGGAACAAATAATTTAAGTCAAATTAAACAGATAAATAGATTTTTTAATGAAAGAAAAATAAATTTGAATTATAATAATTTTAGAATAAATAATAGTCTAATAGACCCAAGAAAATGGAATTAAATATAAATGATTGTACCTGGAAATATCAATAAATACGCAAAAAAAGATCCAGAGGAAATTCTTAATGATAACCTTGTTAAAAAATATGGTCAAAGATTCATAGATTATCGGAAAAGATATGAGGAAAATGTAAATAAAAAAAGTTCAGAAATAGATTATTTGACTTATCCCAACACAGTATTATTAGAATTAGTAAACAGATGTGATTTAGAATGCACAATGTGTTATCAAGGTTTTAGAAATGATGCTAATAAAAGTGTATTAGATGAGAATATACTTGATAAGATTTTTGCCGATTTTAAAAAAAATAAACTGAACTCTCTGATGTTTAGTGCTTCAGAACCATTGTTATACAAAAAAATAAATACTGTTTTTCAAAGAGCAAAAGACGCTGACATTATGGATATTTTTTTATTTTCAAATGGAACCCTATTAAACGAAAAGAATTCGAGAATGATATTAGAAAGTTCGCTTACAAGATTATTTATTTCAATAGACGCAGCAAGTGAAGAAACATATAACAAGGTAAGAATACCAGTTTCAAAAAGATTGCTTGATAAAAATAGATTAGAAAAATTAGAAAATAATATAAAAAACTTTATACACTTAAGAGATAACGTTTATAAAAAAACTTTACCACTTGTTAGAACCTCTTTTGTTGCTCTTGATAAAAATAAGCACGAAATTAATGATTTTATAAATAAATGGAAAAATGTCGTTGACAGCGTTGAAATACAAAAAAAAGTTATTCCACATAGTGCATTTAAAGAAGCTGAAATGAATGACATAAGATCAGAAAAAGTGATTATGAAAGATTATGATTGTAAAGAACCTTGGGGGCAAATGACTATTTGGTCTGATGGCACTGTTTCTCCATGTTGTGCTACTTTTGGAAGAAATATTCCAATTGGAAATGTAACTAATCAGACCATAAGTGAACTTTGGAGATCAAAAAATATGCAGTCAATAAGAGAAAGTTTTAAGGAAAATACACCAAAGAGCGTTTGTAAAACGTGTATCAATAATACAGTTGATCACATAAGTAGCTGATTACAGATATCTTAAACACTTCAATATCTTAAAATTTATTCCAATATTATTTCCAATTCTAGAATGTTTACTTGTGTTAGTGATGATGGAATAATTTTTAACTTTATAATCATTTTTTAATGAAGAAGATACAATATCAACCAAAAAATAGTCATCCTTAATATTGTTTTTAAAATTTTTTAAAATACTTACTTTATAGGCTTTAAAGCCAGATAGCGGATCTTTGATTTTATAAAAAAAATCATACAAAAAAGATAACAAGTATTCTGAAAATCTATTCATTATTTTTCTATTACAAATTAATAAATCAATTTTGTTTCTATTTATTATTTTATAGATATTTAATAGATCACTAATTTTGTGTTGTCCATCTGCATCAAATGTTATTACGTATTTGATTTCCCTTTTTTTTAAAGCATATTTAAAACCTTTTTTAATATTTTTTTCATATCCTAAATTTTTTCTATTTCTTATAAAATTAACACTATTTTTTTTTAACCATTGATATGTGCCATCATTAGAATTATCATCTAAAACAATAAAATTAATCTTTTTTTTTTTTAATTCCTTACAAATTTTGATCAGTGAACCAATCTCATTATAAGAAGGCAAGATTACTATTTTATCAGCTTCCAATTTATTTCTTGATGTTTGAGTATTTTTTTTTTCGTTTTTTTTCCAATTAATTTAGAAATATAATAAGGTTGTAAACCTTGTTTTGTTTTTGGTCTAAGACAAATTAAGTCTTTTTTTAAAATTTTCTTTGATTTATCAATTACAACTCTTGCTCTTATAGACCTTTGTTGAACAATTTTAGAATTTATTTCATTTTTTTCAACTTTTTTAACACCATCTCCAAGTGCGCTTTCTAGCTCTCTTGAGGCTATTACCATTTGCTTCCAAGTGGAAGGATTCATCGCAAAAAAATGATCAGGGCCTTTTCTTGAATTATTGTCTGTAAAATGTTTCTCTATAACTCTAGCACCTTTCGCAATAGCCCCAAGAACCGTATTATGACCAAATGTATGATCGCTTAGTCCAAAAATAACTTTACTTCCAAATTTTTTTTTAAAAGT
>MDTA01071109.1_pt1 | contig 11770 bp, 21 predicted proteins | sample 811151 | NCBI WGS metagenome assembly MDTA01 (sample SAMN05326648, study PRJNA326480) | marine metagenome | isolation source: seawater | place: Indian Ocean: South | collected 2010 | reverse complement strand
CATTCTGTCCATTTCTTCAAACAGGCTGTCGAAGCCAATCATAGATCTGTGAAAAGTGGGAAGGTTTAGTGTAGTTACTCTTGTCATTGTTTTCTCCTTTTATAAGCAAGTTAACATATTGGGCTACATGCCCTGTTGAAAAATACCCTTCTCTGGCATATCCTTCAACAATAGTATTTATCATACTAGTATTAATATAAGCATTTTTAGGCTAAAAATCAAGAGATTTTTTTGACTTTTTTGTCCAAAATCCTATGATTCAAACTGCTTAAACACTTGATTGACTACATTGTTCACACGTACAAAGGTAGTACATTTAGGCATATCTTTTATTCTTTGTGCACCAATATAAGTTGCCGCACTCCTTACACCGCCTAATATTTCAGTAAGAGTGTCTTTTACAGGTCCTTTGTGTGGTAATTCAACAACCTTGCCTTCAGCACCTCGGTATCCATCTTTTCTACTACCGTGCTTTGACATAGCCGCATTTGAGCTCATTCCGTAGAATTGAACCTTACCATCAACTATTTCACCTTCGGACTCGTCATGTCCTGCTAACATTCCACCTAGCATAACAAAATGTGCTCCAGCACCAAATGCCTTTGCAACATCTCCTGGATACACACAACCACCATCTGCAATTACATGTCCACCAACACCATTTGCGGCGTCTGTACATTCAATTATTCCGGATAGTTGTGGCACACCTACGCCAGTCATTAATCGTGTTGTACACACTGACCCAGGACCAATACCGCATTTTACAATGTCAGCACCACGTAGGATTAATTCTTCAGTCATTTCAGCAGTAATTACGTTACCTGCAATAATAGTTTTGTCTTGATATTCATAACGTAACTTTTCAATAAAGTCACCATAGTTTTCATGATAGCCGTTTGCTACATCTACACATATAAAAGGCACATCTGGATATTTCTCAAGCACCTTTTTCATTGTATTATAGTCGGGTGCATCTTTATCCCAAATAACTCCTGTACCTGTACAGACAGCAAGATATTTCATTTTAACACCGTCACCTATTGCAAATTTCCAATCATCAAGTGTATAATGTTTTCTCAATACAGTTATCATTTTTTGTTCTTGCAATACTTTTGCCATTGCAAATGTGCCAACACCATCCATATTGCTGGCCATAATAGGAACTCCTGTCCATTCCTTACCACTGTTATAAAACTTAAATGTTCTATGTAGATCGACATCTTTCCTTGATGTCAATGTAGATCTTTTCGGCTTGAAAAGCACATCTGAATAATCAAGTTTGATGTCATGTTCGATTCGCATTGTTCACTCCATAGTTAAAAGACACACTTATACGATCTTTATCAGTAGTGTTTGGTTGTACACTATGTTTCATCCAACCAGGAAAAACATAAAGAGCTCCTGTTGTTGCCTTATAAGTTGTTGCCGTGCTTGTAAAATAATTAGGATTTTCTACTGGTGGTAGAAAATATTCTGCATTATCTGATCTTTCAAAAAAGATATTACCCTGTTCTGGAATACTGTTAACGTAATATACACCACTTAATATAGATCCTGCATGATTATGTAAATGATTATAAGCCCCTGGTGTGTTTATGTTAATCCAGATGTTCTGTATTTGTAATTCTGGAAGTTGTACTTGTGCGGCACAACCGTTTATCTCGTTTGTAATAGCATTTACTAAATGGTCAAAGTCTTCATTATCTTTTTGTCTTATACTAGAACTTTGCCAGCCGATATAATTGCTTACTGTTACACCCTCATCATTACCTTTCCTATTGTATGCAAATTCTTCAATGGCTGTATTGTTAACATTACTTAACAGGCCAGACCAAATTACATTAGGAAACCATTGTTCGGCTGTAAGAGCCATTACCAACCTCTATCGTTAAATAATTTTTCGCGTTTCTTTTCCCAACGTTTTTTACCTGCCGCTTTTGCTTTTCTTTTCTTCTCGCTGGGTTTCACATAGAACTGGCGTTCTTTGTATTCTTGTATTATGCCTTCGTTTTGTACTTTTTTCTTAAAAAGTCTTAAAGCCTTTTGGACATCACCATTTCGAACTTCAACAGTAATACCATTGCCTAATTTTTCTGTTTGTTCTTTTCTACGTCTATTAAAGCCTTTATAGTTATTGTTGTATCTCAAAATATTTTACTCCTTCTATAAATTGTTTTAATTCAAATATCCTATTGATATTAACTACATTATATAACCTATCAGGTGTGTTTGTCAAGTAAAAAGTTTTGCCAAAACTTAAAATGTATCCAATTAACCAAGGATCGATTTTGGTATTATCTATGTCCAAAACAATATGATCGACCATACTTACACAATCTAATAGCCAAGATGTATTTTCTTCATCATTTTCGTGCAAATATAAATTTACAGGATTTTTAAAATCTTTCGCTAATGTATTGAAACTTTCTTTTAATTGATCACTAGGGTTAACCAATAAAAGACTTGGGTTAACATTCAATAATTTATCAGGTGCGGTAATTAAATTTATTATAGGATCGGGCATCCGTTTACTTATTGTCTTTGTCTCGTATTTTTTTCCAAACTGAATTATCGGATTGTTCTTCGTTTTGAATGTATCCAGGTTCAATTACTTCAGTTAGGTCTGGTTTAATTCTATCCATTTCTTCTTCTAGTACTTCAGGATCATTTACATATTGTGCCCAAGGAAGCTCGTGTATTCTTCCAACAATATATGCTTGTTTCCAATCTTTTATTTGTTGTTCTGGATTTTCTGTTTTCCATTTTCTTTTTGCCTCAGTCCAAACGTTGTCGTTATCATACGTTTCAACCAACTTTGCTCTTTCTTTAATTTCTTCGGGATTGGTTTCTTGTTGCTCATCTCCATTGCCCTCACGAATAATATTCCCATCGTCATCACTGCCCTCCTGTGTTTCAGCGGCCTTGTTAGCGGCTTCAACCCATTCGTTCCAGTTATCAAGATCGCTTTTTAATTCTTCCGATGATTCGGAATCTTTTTTTTCGACTACTTCATTGTTAGGAACCTGTTCTTCAACTTCCTCCACTGCCTGCCCTGGGAGAACACTTGTTTCATCACTGGTTTCTCTAACTGGTTCATCGTCTGCCACATTAATTTCTTGTAGGTCATTTCGTTCTTCGTTCCCAGAATCTGATCCCACATCTTCAGGTTCTGGAGTTGCCACGTTACCATTTGGTGTATCATTTGAATTCTCCATTATCTTTTTAGCTCTGGCTTGTTCGTATTCACGCCAGGCTAACCCCCTATTGTGTCCTCTCGCAAAGTCAAATGTATATTGACTAGCGATCAACAATAGTACGGCAAGTGGATCAAAAACAAATATAATTAAGATAATAACCCAACGTACTGCTTCTTCTAATAAATCTCTATCTGCTTCTTCTCCATACACAAATTCTGCAATATATTTGATAGGACCAACTTCAGCTTCTAGTTTTCTGTACTCAGCTTCTATCTCGTACTTTTCTTCTGTAAGTTTATCTACTTCTAAGTTTGCATTTTTAATTTTAACAAGATTTTCTTCTATAAATTCAGTATTGTTATCTGGAGTAACACTACCTATTTCAGTACGTAATTTGTTAATTACTTTGGTAGAATCATTTATTTCCTTTTCTGCAATATTTCTAAGTCTTTTTATCTCTTCGTTAGCCGAAATAATTATAGGTGATTCTTTTTCTTCAATTTTTGTAATAGTGTTTAGAATACTTTCACGTTTAGCAATAAGTCCATCGCGATAGTTTTCAACTTGTTTGGCTGTTCTACTTCCGTATGTTCCATCTACTCTTGTACCAACTATACTTTGTAGTCGTTTGACACTTGCATTATCACGCCTATTAAGTAAATCTGATAGTGTTTGTAAGTCAGAATCTATATTAGAAACTTGTGCAAGATAAGGTTCTATTTTCTTATCTTTTCGTTGTATTTCTGATTGAATTATTTTTTGTTGTTCTGATACTAGTGGTTGTATTCTTTCATATGCAGTATCAATCCTTTTTTGTTCTCTATCAATTTGATCTTGGATCGTGTCGTTTTTATTTGCGCCTGCATTTTCTGCCTCTTCTATTTTATCTTCTGCTTTTTTAATAATTAGATTATATCGTTTGATTTCAGTTTCTAATTGGGTAATTTTTTCTGTAGTTTCTAAACTTGCTGACGTTTGTTCTATGTGGGCCTTAGAAAGATAACCAAATATACCCATGCTTGTAATAAACATCAGCACGGCTACTGCTACTGCCAGATAAGTTTTTAGCCACCATTTAGCCTGACTCCAGTACCTATGTAGCCAAACGGCTGTAACCAGTTTACCTATTTCTAAAGCAGTACCCATTATCATAATAGGTATTGCGGCCGCGGCAAATATTGCTACAAGCCCTGCTATACTATAATAAATTGCGACTGCTGAAATACTTAAAGCAGATAATAATACTAATATACCTAATGCCATCGTTGTCCTTATTAAGTTAAGTATTTACCTGACGAAACGCCAAGTGTTATCAGTACTGTTAATACAAGCAGTCTCTGAAAAGTCTCTTTTTTTACTATTATAAACAATTTGACTCATTAAAACCCTACAATAGCCACTGCCTTGTGGATACGTCATACTAACTTTCACTGTGCCTCTTGCACCTGTGTTACCATTATACCAACGAGTAACTTGTCCTGTCTTTAAATTATTTAAAGCAAAAAATACTGCATTTTCTTGTTGTTTCCTATCATAGTCGTTCATCATAGATGTCTTCCATTGAATAGCATTAATGGCCAAAGCAAAGGTACTATTACCTGGATGATACAAATCGTGTGTACTAGAAGCCGTACTATGACTCGTGTGATGAAATTGTTGTCCTGATGAACAGGCTCCTAAAAGCCCTAAACTAATTATAAGGATGGCTAACGATTTCCCATTCGCCATTAATTTTTTGACAGACGAAGCCACGTTGTGCAACTGCCTTTCCATTAAGCCAAATATCATACCAATACTCCCTGCAATCTTTAGCAATATCACTATATGCCAAGAAATGTTTATTGTTAGGATTGTCTGTACACTCAGTTACACCTTTACTGTTAACATTACTACCATCCGTTGTATTAATGGTTGTAGTTTGATAACAATATTGTGGTTTGAACTGAGACATCACAGGCTGTTTGTTAGAGGAGCAAGCCGATAGTAAGGCGACTGCTCCTGTCAAAATGATTAGTGTTTTCATTTTAGTTGCCTGTTGCTTTAGCTTCTGAAATCAAAGCATCAAAGATATCTTTCTTCATGCTTAATTTTACAAAAGTATAAGTCTTACCAGCATACTTATATGTACCAGTTTCACGAGCTACGTGTTCACGTATCTTTGTATCGTTAACTTGATAACTAATTAAAGTGCTTGTTTCCTTTGTTTCCGCACCTTTGTTATTTTTAAATGCAATTTTTGTATCACTGTTTACTGTACTATTAATTCTTTTAGCAAAGTTGTTCATAGCGATAGCATACATTTGCTCTTCAGCGGCTTGTTCAAATACACTCACACCTGCACCACAGGCAAAAACATATTCTTCTTTCCACCAAAACCAACCTTCTGTACCAGTTTCGGCACAGTTTGCATACCATTTAGGTTGTGCATAGTCGTCACGTTCTGCAATCGTTACCATTCCTGAACAAGCATTTAGCATTGCCATTGTTGTAATAATTGCGCCTAATTTAAAAATGCCTTTCATAAAAGCCTCCATGTGTAAAGATTTCTTCTTCATTGTCCTTATAGTATAATACCGTCTACGGAAAATGTCAAGATGTTTTGGAAATTTCTTTTGCCAAAATCTTTTGAATCTTCTTTATCTTTGAAATTACTAGATTTGTATAGTTTGGATTGGTACTCCACTCACTTAAAAGAGGCACAAGAGCAAACACATCTTTGTCTCCTGATTTCATTTGATAGTCTCGAACTACTCTGAAATCTTCATAGTGAGGCAGTCGATTGATTATTGATACCATGTCTTTTACTGATTGGCATTTGGTAATGTAAGTTTTTACACCCCAAACCACATCAGGATTATCTTTTGGTTTAAGTTGAGCTTCATCTTTGTTCCAAGTTCTTATACCAAATAAGTTGTTACCTTTAGTTGCAAACCTACTTGTGCCATAACCTGTTTCTATCACTGCCATAGCAACAATAATTTCTCTTGGAACTCTGTTCTCTACAGGCGTAGTTAAATTTATATAATCTATACATTTTGTAACTGCCTTGACAAAGGAAAGATTGTCATTGTAATCCATTTCTGGTTCGTAAAAACCATAATTTTCCCACTCTGTCTTTACTTTATTTTGAACTTGTTTGGTAAGGTCAGCTACCACCCATTTGTTTGGTTGGTAACTGCCTGTGATGTATGCACCAGCAACCGTGGTGATCCAAAACAATAATAATAAAAATATTGTTCTAATACGTTGTGGAATTTTTTTCCAAAGTTTTATGGCCATCTGTAAAATATATGTGTACCGATTCTACCTACCAAATCTAACTGAGGTGCCCATTTGGGACTGACATAAGTTGCATGGTAGTGAGTTGAGCTTTCGGTCACACCCCTAAACTTAGATTCGTTTACAATCCTATAAGCTATTTCTTGTGCTTTACGCCAAGCATCACCGTCTCTAACTTTATCTGGCTTACCATCACAATACCAAGAAAATTGACATTTATGTTTTACAGGATTAAACTTACGTTGCTCTTTTGGTAAGTCAGGGTCTTGTTTTGTTTTCCAACTTTCTCTAACAGGTCCTTGTAATACAACTTCACAGATAGAGTTAGGGTATCTTGCATCATTGACACGATTTAGTACGACATCGGCCACTGCATATTGGCCTGCTATTGGTTCTGATTTGGCTTCGAAGTAAATATTCATTGCCAAACAGTATAGCTCTGGATGAGTCGACTCTGTATATAATTCACCCTCAACTGCGTTTTGTAATGTTATTGCCGATGCATATGACATTGGTACCGACGTAAACACAAAAGTCAGGATTGAGAGAAATTTAAATAACAACCCCATATAATATTTAAATCTGTTAGCTAAAAACTTAAACTCCGACATTAGTTCCTCCTCATTGTTGCTATTTCTGTCGCCTGTTTTGATCCATTTTTATCATCATCGTCAGCAAATATAGGAACCATATTAGATTTGTGCATTGTTGCAATACCTACTAATCTACGTTCTCCTGTATATTGCAAACTTTCTTTCTTAGTGCAAGGAGCAAAAGATGTTTCGGACTTAAGACTTGGAACATTTTCTGTTTCACGTTGATATGTAGAGTTGTCGTGTATCCAATCAGTTTTAATAGGTGCCTTAGTTCTTACCTTATGTTCGCCTCGCACATAAGCAATATACTGCTCCAAATTCATTTGCAAATTAGGTGCACCAATCTTTTTCATATATTTGTTATGCTTTCGCATATCTTCTTGGTACTTCGCAAGTTTCTGAAGAGTAAGTTTTTTCTTTTTTGGCTTTTTAGTATTGAGAGTTGTAAGTCCTCTCTGTAAGTGCATAGTCATAAAAAAACTCCTGCTATTGTTTATGTTAAGTTATATAATAGCAGGAGTTGACTAGATTGTCAAGACTTTTGGTTAATATGCAAAAGTTCTTCTTCTTGAAATAGAATACTCAAGTGCTGGTCTTCCAACCTCACCTGTGTAAATTGGCTTTGATCTTACATTGAAACCTGCTTCTCTGATTTCATGTACTCTAGCACCAGGCGACATTGCGTCCAACTTTTCAGTCAAACCTTCTAATGTGAAAGTTTTACCTGTACCCCAGTATTTTGCTAGGATTTGTTGTTTCTGTGTGCCTACTCTAAAGTAAGTAGAGCCTTTGTTTTTATTAATTGGCATCTTGCCTCCTTTATTAAAAAAAGAGCTCGAAAGAGCTCTTATACCTTTTACTAGTCTATCTTTTATAAACATAATAGTTACAATATAATATAGGAGTTGTTTTATGTCAACCTGTTTTGGTTAAGTATCTAACATTTTGGTATCATTAGGAATACTTTGTTTTAAAATATCTCTTACATTTTCTTCTGGGGCACACACTATTCTATCCAATTTATCATTTGGATATGCTTTTTTAAGTCTCCACATTAGTGGTGCTGGATTCTTTTGAACATGTGATATACATTCTTCTACAGTTTCAAATGTTGGATTATAAAATACAAAAATATCCCGATGCATGTCAGGTTGAATAGTGGTCATTATAGCGACTATGAACCATTTCATTTTTGATACATTACCTTCTGTCCAATAACCTCCGGATCTCCTGGCATTTGGAGATTGACTTTTACTTTGGCACACGATAGGTAATCAACACCTACTTGTTGTCCATATTTTTGTGTGCCGTGGTCCATAACACCATTTAGTAACTTATCGCCATACTCGTCAAAAAATAGTTCACATTCACTGTAATTGTTAAACATTAGCTGATAACTGTATAAATTTTCCTTGACTTCCGGTGACGCAACATAGAATAAAGTTGCTAGGAAAATAACTGTTACAGTATTCATATTTTGACTTTACCTTCTCTAATAAGACGTTCTCTATTATTTAAGTGTGCTTGTTCTACTTCGTCCTTATTCTGGCCGTGATAAGGAACTGCATGTCCTTCTGCAATCATTATTTCTGTTGCCATTTTGCCATCTACTTTAAAGTCGCCAAGTATGCGACCAAACTTGCCTTTTTTATCTTCACCCGACTTATCAATTTGTGTGTGTAAAATTTGTTTCGATCCTATTGGCATCAACTCTTTAAGCCTAGCTTTACTTGCCAATCCAAATTTCTTTTCTATTTTATCTCTAGTCCTAGATTCTGGTGTATCTATACCCATTATGCGAACTCTTTCTTTGTGCATCCACATACCAAAACCCAAATCTATATCTACATCAACAGTGTCACCGTCAACTATTCTAAGTACTTTTGCTTTGTATTCATACATGTTATGCTCCAAACATATTTATGAGTTCAGGGCCAAAGGCACTTGCCGCCCAACCCAAAGCAGTAATAGTTACTACTCCTAATATTAACCATTTCATTTTAAAATCGTCTACAGTCATTTTAAATGCAACTAATTCGTTGCCTAAAACTCGTACCGCCACTTCTAGCTTACCTTGGTCATCTGGTCTATCTGCCATTAACTTCTCCCTTGTCCTCTATAACTCTTGTAACTTCGTCTCTTACTTTTATTCATTGAGCTCGTTTTGATCATGGATTTATTGTTTCCAATACTGGATTTCTTGCGAGTCTTTTCATGAACGCTTGTAGTTGAACTGAACTTCACTTTGGCCATAAGCCCCCTTTAAATTATATACATACATATTTATTAAAAATTTTAATAAAATACTAAATAACCACAAAGGAACATCAATGCCCAAAAATAGAAAGATAGGAAAATAACATGGCTGGCATTAAAAAAAGAGGACCCATCACTACACATCACAAAAGAACTGTGATGAGAGAAGGTGAACTAGTTGAAGTAAAGCCTGTAAGATACTATGGTCCACATGCTAACGGACGCATCTGTGGTGCTTATGCAGATACAGGTGAAATGATATTAGGAGCAGATGGTATTCCAAAATCTTACAGGAGTATCTAATGAGCTTAAATTTACGGAAGTTTATTGTTCGTCTCAGAATGTGGTATGCTGACATAAGAGGACATCATGGTAAACGATGGAACTACGAACCAGCAGATCATTATATGGGAAGAAACAGAAAACGCTAGAAACGACTGCGTATTATATCTATGAATAGATGAACGTTCTGTTCTGGTGTATTTTTGTTAATACCGTGGCCTAAACCACATACCCAACCAGTTCTATCTACGTTCTCTAACTTATCACAAAACTTATGTACTTCCTTTCTCAACTCTTGCTCAGGTAATAACATTTTACTTTCATCAAAGTTACCTTGTACAAATCCAGATAAAAATCTTCTAGTCAGTACATCATTTATATCAACTTTATGATCGACACCTACTCCACCAACAAATATTTCACATATTTCATCTAAACAATCTATACCGGGTAAATTTCTGCTGTAGTAACCTATATTACTATTTGCAAAAGGTAATAATAATGGAGCATATTTTTCTTTAAAAAATCTTTGTGACATGTTTGATAACCCGCTATCAAAAATCATTATTTTTTCTGCACCTGCTCTTAATTGTAAATCTATATTTTTAATTAACAAAGGTATAATAACTTTCTCCATGAACATTAATTTAAATTTGTTTGAAACTCTTGATTGTCCTACTGCATAATTCATTAATGTCCAAGGGCCGCCTACGAAACCTATTAAACTTTTATCATCTGGAAGTTTTTTCCTTGTAAGTTCTAATGCTTCTTTTTGGAAAGACATAAATTTTATTGCTTGATCTATATCTGAATGTTCTTCTGCATTTTGTTCTGTCAGCTCCCATTGAAACTTAGGACCTGGGTCAAATCTTAAAGGTATTCCTAGTCCTTCTAACGGAAATAGTATATCGGAAAACAAAATAGCAACATCATAATCAAATTCTTCTATTGGACCTAGTGCAACTTCACTTGCTAAATTTGGTAGTTTACATAATAATTCAAAAGTCCATTTTTGTTTTAGGTTTCTATAATGTGAATGATATCGTCCTGCCTGTCTCATAAACCAAATCGGAGGGCTTGGTTGTTCTACTCTGTTACAAGCATTTTGAAATTTTTCATTCATTTTATTTTCTTACCTACTTCCTTTCCTAACCAAAAATATTCATTTAATTTACTCATTGCTTTCCAATGTTTATTGTTATTATAATTTATCGCTTCTAGTATTAAACAGTCTCCAACTAGAGTTGAGATTGCACCAACGGCAGTATGACAATCTCCATCAATCTCTTGTAACATTGTCCTTTCACTCATAGCACTCCAAAATGTTGGCATATGATTAAGTTTTTCACTGAAAAATTCTTTATCGGGCATATCTTTACGTGCCTGAATAGCAATTACTCCTTGTCCTACACAAGGAAGCATTTTATCAAAAGGTAATATTTTTTGTATCCTATGTTGTAAATTTAATGCTTCTAATCCTGCGACTGCAAATATTACAGCGTCATAGTCGCCATTATCTAATTTTTTTAATCTCGTATCAATGTTGCCTCTGATAGGAATTATTTCAAAATCAACTTTGAAATTTTGTTTCAATTGAGCAGTTCTTCTTGGAGATCCAGTTCCTACCTTTGCCTGCGGGTGTAGTTTGCCTACATAACAATCTCTTGGATCATTTCTTTCTAATACTGCAATAATTTCTAAATCGTTATTCATCTGTGCTGGCAAGTCCTTGAATGAATGAACAGCTATATCTATTTCTTTATCTAATAATTGCTGTTCTATTTCTGTAACGAATACACCCTTGCCTCCCATATCCTGTATAGGTTTGTTTTCGTGTAAGTCAGCAGTTGTCTTTATAGGAATGATGTCTAGTGGAGTTGGTGATTGTAATTTATGAATTACTTTGTCTGCGTATGTTAGTGCTAATTTACTTCCTCTTACGCCTAACTTCATGTTGAACTCCAAAAAAGTGCAACTTTTCTGTTGCTAGGTAAGTTGCCAACCCCGAGCAATTATGCCGCTAAGGCAAAATCCTCATTTACAACGTAGTCATTAAGACGACCGAAATCGACAAATGTTACGTTGTTTAATGCATTATCGTTTGCATTTATAACGTGTCTTCGCGTTAACCGAGCTTAGATCCGGACAACTCCACGAACT
>MDTA01143065.1_pt1 | contig 11772 bp, 10 predicted proteins | sample 811151 | NCBI WGS metagenome assembly MDTA01 (sample SAMN05326648, study PRJNA326480) | marine metagenome | isolation source: seawater | place: Indian Ocean: South | collected 2010 | reverse complement strand
TCCAAAATTTGAAATAATTATAATTTAAATATTATGAAGGTTTTAATAGTAGGCGGTGATAGCAGATTATCAAAATTTATAGAAAAAGATTTTGTAAATAGTAAAACGCAATATATTAAAACATCAAGAAAAAATACTAGTAATAGTATACATTTGGATTTCAATTTTATAAATGAATTTAAAATTCCAAAAAATTTATCACATGCAATTATTGTTGGAGGTGTCACTTCATATGATGATTGTGAAAACAATTATGAATATGCATGTAAAATTAATTGTAAAAATATTCCACAATTAGTCTCACAACTTCTTAAAAATGATATTTTTGTTTTATATATTTCTACAAATACTGTATTTAAATATAATTCTCTGCCAAAAGAAAATGATAAACCATCTCCAGGATTTTCCTACGCAAATTTAAAATATATAAGTGAGCAAAAAATTACAAGTATAGCTTCTGATATTTCTAGAACAAATAAGCTATCAATTCTTAGATTAACTAAAAATGTTTGTAATAATACCTCTCCATTTAATAATTGGTTAAATTGTATCAATGAAAAGAAAAAATTTAATGCATTTAACGATCTATATTTTGCTCCAATAACATTTGAAAATTCTAGTAAGGCTATACTTTCAATTATTAACAATAATTATAGTGGCATATTCCATTTATCTGGAGAAAAGGATCTAAGCTATTCAGACTTTGCAAATGGTTTATTAGATTTTTTAAATTTAGATAAAAATTTGTGTAAAAATTTAAAATCAACAGAGATAGGAGTGAAATTATTATATAATCATCCAATTACAGCTCTAGATATGAGTTATACAGAAAAAAAACTTAATATTCAAAAGATTAAATTATCTGAAATTTATACTTATTTATCACAATTTATTGATAAATGAGGTTTCTTATAAAAAAAAATATTTATCTATTAGCTATTTTAATTTTATTTTTTTTAAGATTTATTAAACCTTTTTTTTATGTGAGATTATCAAATGTAGATCTTTCTAGAATTGGTGGAATTTATCATTTAGATTGGGAACTCTCAAAAAAAAAATATGTTGGGTTTAAAAGTATAGATATTTTTTTTTATTCAGATAGTAAAAATTTAGCAAATACATATTGGAAAAAAATTTGGAGTGACCAGGTTATATTAATCAAAGTTCCACACTTTATAATTTCAATTATTCAAGATTTAAAAAAAAATCAATTATTACAGGATATTTTAATTAAAAATATTAAAATAAATATTAATGGAAAAGAACTAGAATTATTTCAAAAAACTAAATCAAAAAATATTATAAAAAAAAATAATTTTTTATTAAATTGTGTTTTAAATAACAAGTATGCAAATGTTAAAATTTATGAAAAAGATATAGTTAAAGGTGAGAAATTTCTAAAATCAATTGGGGCTGAAAATAAAAAAATTATATGCATTCATAATAGAGATGATGCATATTTGAATAATGTAGATAGTTCGCGTAATTGGAGTTACCATAATTTTAGAGATTTTAATATAAATGATTTCGAAGATACAATAATTAAAATGATAAATAGAGATTACTTTGTTATAAGAATGGGATCGATTAGTAAAGATAAGATTAATTTTAAGGATAAAAATTTTTTTGATTATTCTAATTCAGATTTCAGATCAGATTTTTTAGATATTTTTCTTTTAAGTAAATGTAAGTTTTTAATATCCTCAGACAGTGGTATATCAGCAATATCTGAGATATTTAGAGTGCCTATAGTATATGTAAATAAATCTCTTCATTGGGAAAATCATAGATGGTCGTTAGAAGCCATTGTTATTTATAAAAAATTCTTCTCAATACAAAAAAATAGATATTTAACTTTTGAAGAGTCATATAAATTAAAGCTTGGAAATGAAGATATGAATCAATATTTAAAAAATAAACAAATTAAAATTATAAATAATACCAGGCAAGAAATTTTAGAGGCTTCAATAGAGATGGATGATTATCTAAATCAAAATATTGAATACTCTGATATTGATGAAGATTTACAAAATCAATATTGGAATATATTTTCTCCTAACAATTTGAGATCAAAAAATTTTAGGATGGGTAATTATTTTTTACATAAAAATAAATCTCTTTTATAATGATGTAAAACTTGTATAAATACTACTTATTATGAGAGTCCCAATTTTTGATCTTAAAGTTACTGATAAAATTTTAAAACAAGAACTATTAGATGCGACTTCGAATGTTTTAGCAAAGGGAAGATTATTTTTAGGAGAAGAAGTTGAAATACTTGAAAAAAAAGTTTCTAAGTATTTAGGAGTTAAATATGCAATTGGTGTTTCATCTGGAAGTAGCGCTATATACTTAGCTCTAAGAGCATCAGGTATTAAAACAAATGAGGAAGTAATAACAACCCCTTTGTCGTGGATTATTCCATCAAATGCAATTGTTTCAGCTAAGGCAAATCCTGTTTTTGCAGATGTTTCAAATGATTTTAATATTGATCCAAATTCTATAGAAGCAAAAATAACTAAAAAAACAAAAGCAATTTTACCAATGCATTATGCTGGACATATGTGCAAAATGAACGAAATTATGAAGATATCAAAGAAATATAATCTTAGAATAATAGAAGATGCTGCTCAAGCATTTGGAGCTAGTATTAACAAAAAAAAAGCTGGTAGTTTTTCCTCAGCTGCAGGATTCAGTATGAACCCTATGAAAATATTCGGCGGATATGGTGAGGCAGGTATAGTTGTTACTAATAAAAAAAGTATTTTTGAAAAACTAAAAATTTTAAGGCATGCAGGTACAACTTCAGATTATAAAAAAGTTATTACAAACAATTGTATAGATATATCTTTAAATCATAAAATGGATACTTTAAATGCTGCGTTGTTATTAGTTTCATTAAAACATTTACGCAAAAAGAAAAAAAGAACACAACAAATAGCTAAGTATATTTCAAAAAATTTAAATCAAAATATAATTTATCAAAAAACTACTAAAAATGAGATTCATGGTAGATATGTATACCCGATATTAGTTGATAGAGATAGAGATAAATTTAGAAATTATTTAGCAAGTAAAAATATTGAAACTAAAATATTTAATTATCCTTTAATTTATAACGCACCAGCTTTTAAAAGATTTAAAAAAGAAAAACTTCCCATGGCAGAAAATTTATTATCTAAAAGTTTAATTATTCCATGTCATCATAAACTAACTGATAATCAAGTAGAGTACTTAGTTAAGAATATAAATGAATACTTTAGATAAAATAAAAAATTATGAAAAATCTAAGTTATTTTATTAAATTAAAAATTAAGGATATTCTTAAAAAATATGGTATAAAATTAGAAAAATTATCTGAAATAGATTTAAAAATAAATAAAATTAATTTGTTATCAAACTCATATGAAAAAATTAATTTGTATAAAGATCTTATAAAGAAACACCCAGAGTCCCATCTTATTCATTTATATTTAATAAAAGAATTACATAAAGTAGCAGATCCAGAAAAATTTGAGCATTTTGATATATATAATAATAAAAGAAATAATTGGATAAATGAAGTTGGTTTAAATAATTTTAATTTAGACTTTATTTGGGCTGGAATGGTTACTGGCAGTTTAGGTAATCATTATCCTATAGAAAGTTTAATAAACTCACAAAAACTAAATATGAGAAAAAATAACAAAATTAATATTATTCTCCCAAAGAAAATTAAATTAAGGAACAAAAGTTTTTTTAGTTATTTTGAAAAATATGTTAATTTAATTCAAGATACTGAAACAATATATTCATTTAATACTTTAGCCAGTATTCTAGAATTACCATTAGGTATATGCGTTCCGATGGATAAAATTTGCCCTTCTTTAGATGCAGCATCAAATATTACACAATCATTATTAGCTGAAAGAAATATTAAATCTTTGTTTCAATTAAAAAGTAAAGATCAAGAAAAAGGAAAATCAATTTTAAAGAAACTAGGCTTGCCTAGTGATGCTTGGTATGTGACTTTGCACGCTAGATCAGTTGGTTACAGGGGCGAAAATCAATCAAATACCTCAGATGATTTTAGAAACACTGATATCAAGAGCTATTTAAAAGCTATAAAATTTATTACTGATCAGGGCGGATGGGTCTTCAGAATGGGAGATCCATCTATGACTAAATTAAAAAATATGAATAATGTTATTGATTATGCTCATTGTGATGAAAGATCAGAATTCTTAGATGTATTTTTGGGAGCAACTTCTAAATTTTGTATAGGTTCATCTTCAGGATATTATCATATTCCATTTACTTTCTCTGTACCTGTACTCTTTACAAATAGCCCTAGGTTTGAAGAATACTATGGTTTGAGAAAAAATAATCTATATCTACCTAGAATGCTGAATAAAAAAAATGAAAAAATAGAAATAGAAAAATTTATGAATACTCCACTAGGTATAATTAATAATAAAAATATTTATAAACAAAATAATATAGGATTTATTCCAAATTCAGAAGAGGATATCTATCAAGCTACTAAAGAAATTTATAACAACATTGAAAATAACTTTTCAAATGTAAAAAGAAGTCAGAAACAAGAAAAGTTTATTGAATTAGCAAGAAAAAAATCAAACCAATATTCTAAGATTGACCTTATACCACAAGCTAATATAAGTGTTAATTTTATTGAGAAAGAAATTTAAAAAAAATTTTTTTTTATGTTATAATATATGATTAAAAATTATAAGAGTTAATTTAATGTTTAATAATAAGATATTGATGATTACAGGAGGCACTGGTTCATTTGGTACCTATTTAACAAAAAATTTAATTAAAAATCATAAATTTAAAAAAATTATAATTTTTTCTAGAGATGAAATGAAGCAATGGAATTTAGCAATTGAATTGAATAACAATCCTAAGATAGAATTTGTTATTGGTGACGTAAGAGATAAAGAGACTTTAATTAGAATAACTAAAAATGTTGATTATATAATTCATGCTGCAGCTACAAAGATTGTGCCCACAGCAGAATTAAATCCTTTCGAATGTATTAAAACAAATATTATAGGGGCAATGAATGTAATTGATGCTGCAAAGTTTAATAAAGTTAAAAAAGTTGTCGCTCTTTCAACAGACAAAGCATCAAGCCCTATAAATCTTTATGGTGCAACAAAATTAGCATCAGACAAATTATTTGTAGCAGCAAATTCACCTAAAAAAAATGATACAATTTTTTCTATAGTAAGGTATGGAAATGTAATGGGCTCGAGAGGTTCAGTAATACCATTTTTTTATAATCAAGCTAAGAATACTGGAATTATAACAATTACTGACAAATCAATGACAAGATTTATGATTTCACTTGAAGAAGCAATAAATTTAGTATTTGAGGCATTTAAAACATCTTTGGGAGGTGAAATTTATGTAAAAAAAATACCTTCTATGAATATTGTTGATATTGCAAAATCAGTTTCTTTAAAATCAAAAATAAAATACATTGGTATAAGGCCAGGTGAGAAAATACATGAACAAATGATTGGTCCAGAAGATTCTCCATTTACTTACGAGTTTAAAACATACTTCAAAATCTTACCCTCAATTCATAATTTTTATCTTGATAAAAATAGAATTGGTAAAGGAAAAAAAGTACCTCCTAATTTTTCATATTCTTCTAATAATAATCATGATTGGATGACAAAAGCACAACTTAAAAATTGGATTAAAAAAAATATTAATAATATAGTTACTATTTCTAATAATTAATGGATAAAGTAATTATATTTGGTTCGACTGGTCTTTTAGGTACAAATCTAATATTAAATTTAAAAAAAAAGTATAAAATTTATGCCTCTACTAATAAAAAAAAAATAAATATTGCAGGAGTAGAAACATTTAAAGTTAATTTTAATAAATATTTTGAAATTAAAAAAACTATATCATTAATTCATCCTAAAATTATATTTAATGCCATCGGTCATACAGATGTAGATTATTGTGAAAAAAATAAAGAAGAGGCATATTTTTTAAATGCAAAAGTGCCAAGAATTCTATCATCAATATGTAAAACTTATAATATAAAATTTGTTCATATTTCTACTGATCATTTATCTTCAGGTGAATATCAGTACAATAAAGAAAATGATAAAATGAAACCAATAAATATTTATGCAAAATCAAAATTAAAAGGGGAGAAAGAAATTCAAAAGAAATTATTTAAATATTTAATAGTTAGAGCTAATTTTTTTGGTTTTGGTACATCTTATAGAAGGTCTTTTTCAGATTATATAATCGACAACAACAAAAAAAATAAAACAACTTATTTATACAGTAATATATATTTTAATCCTGTTTTTATAAACAATTTGATAGAGATTATTCTTAAATTAATTGAAAAAGATAAACGAGGTATTTACAATATTGCATCAAATCAAAAGTTATCAAAATATCAATTTGGTTTAATTTTGACAAAAAAATTTAATATGAATAAAAATTTAATAAAAGAAAAGATTTATAAAAAAAATTATCAAATTAAAAGACCTCATGATATGAGCCTTTCTACAAAAAAAATTCAGAAAAATTTAAACATTAAGTTAAAAACTATTGAACAAGAAATAAATGATTTGTATAAATTTAAAACCAAACAATATTTTAGAGAAATTTCGAGTCTATGATACCTTACGGTAAGCATCATATTGATAGTGCAGATATTAAGGCGATTACAGATGTTTTAAAAAAAGGTTATCTTACTCAAGGTCCCACTATATCTTTATTTGAAAAAAAATTTGCTAAATATGTAGGTGCAAAATACGCAGTAGCAGTTTCCAGTTGTACTGCAGGATTGCATATAGCGGTTTTATCAACAAATATAAAAAAAAATGAATACCTTGTAACTTCATCAATTACTTTTGTTGCAAGTCCTAATTCAGCAATATATTCGAATGCTAAAGTTATTTTATCGGATATAGATAAAGAAACTTTAAATATAAATTCTTCAAAACTTAAAGAAGCTATTAATAAATTTAGAAACAGTCAGATTAAAATTATTATGCCAGTTCATTTTGGAGGATATCCATGTGATATGAAAGAAATTAAAAAATTAGCAAATAAGCATAAATCATTCCTTATTGAAGATGCTGCTCATGCTTTAGGTGGTCAATATAAATGTGGATCAAAAGTTGGCTCATGTAAGTATTCTGATATGACTGTATTTTCAATGCATCCTGTTAAATCTATAGCAGCTGGTGAAGGTGGTATAATAACTACAAACAGCAAAATTTTATACAAAAAATTATTAAAATTAAGAAGTCATGGAATCAATAAAAATGATGACAAGTTTATTAATAAAATGCAGTCTAAAACAAATGGAAAAATTAATCCTTGGTATTATGAAATGCAAGAACTTGGTTTCCACTATCGAATTACAGATATTCAATGTGCATTAGCTTCTTCTCAATTAAATAAATTAAAAAAATTTATTAGTAAAAGAAGAAAACTTGTATCCAGATATGATAATGAATTTAAAAATAATCAACATATAAAACCAACTCAACTAACTGGCCGTAAAATTAGTTCGTTACATATATATGTTGTAAGAATTGATTTTAGTAAGTTAAAAATAACTAGAGCTGAGTTAATGAATCTTTTGAAGAAAAATAATGTTATTACACAAGTCCATTATTTACCAATCCATTATCACCCATTTTACAACAATAACTTATATAATTATCTAAATGATTCAAATTCTGTTGATTATTATAAAGAAGCTTTAACATTACCATTATATTATGATCTATCTTTCAATCAGCAAGATTTTGTAATAAGATTAATCAATAAAATAATTAATAAATATAAAAAATAGAGAATTGATTTGGATTTAATTTTAGGAAGCGCTCAATTTGGTATGCCTTATGGTATAGCAAATAATTTTGAACAAGTAAAAACACCTGAGATTAAAAAAATTATCAAGTTTAGTGTTAAAAATAATATAAAATATATAGATACCGCAATTTCGTATGGAAATGTTGAAACTATATTGAGCAAGATAGATTTAAAGGATTTCAATATTATAAATAAAATTCCAACATATGAAAAAAATTACGGAAATATCGAAAATTGGGCTAAATTAACAGTAAATAATTCACTTGAAAAAATGAAATTAAAAAAGTTTGATTCATTATTAATTCATAATATTGAAAATATAGATAATAAAAATTTTAAAAAGTTAATTTTAACATTTGAAGAAATGAAAAAAAATAAGATAATAAATAAATTAGGTATCTCAGTATATAATAATGACCAACTTAAAAAAATTTTTAATATTCATAACGTTGATATAGTTCAATTACCGTATAGTATTTTTAATAGAAGTTTTGAAAAAAACGGCTGGTTAGAAAAATTAAAGAAAAATAAAATTGAAATTCATGGAAGATCAATTTTTCTTCAAGGTTTATTATTAGTTAAAGCAAAAAATTTACCAAAAAAATTTTTAGGGTGGGAAAAATTATGGAGCAAGTATAATATTTGGCTTGATGATCATAAATTGTCAGCATTAGAAGCGTGTATCGAATTTATTAAAAACTCTAAATATATTGATAAAGTAGTTGTTGGAGTAAATTCTTTAAATCAGTTGAAAGAAATAAATAATTGTTTTAAATCTCAAAAAAGAATTATTGAATTTCCTTTTTTTACTAATAATAAAAAAATATATGATCCAAATGAGTGGTATAAATAAAATAAGATAAAAAATGAAAATAAAAATTGGTAATAGTTATATTGGTTTAAATCAACCCTGCTATATAGTTGCAGAATTATCTGCTAATCATCAAGGGTCTCTAGATTTTATGCTCCGAATGATTAGAGAGGCAAAAAAAATTGGTGCTAATGCAATTAAAATACAAACCTATACAGCTGACACAATTACTCTAAATTCAAATAAAAAAGATTTTAAAATACCAAGCAATTCTCCTTGGAAAAAATTTAAAAACTTATGGAATTTATATGACAATGCTAAAACTCCATTAGAATGGCATAAAAGAATTTTTAATGAAGCAAAAAAAAATAAAATTGATATTTTTGCTAGTGTATTTGATGAAACATTAGTGGATTTTTTAGAAGAATTAAATTGCCCAGCTTATAAAATTGCATCTGCTGAAATAAATCATATACCATTAATTAAAAAAGTAGCAAAAACAAAAAAACCAATCATTCTTTCTACTGGTTTAGCAAATAAAAATGATTTAGAAATTGCAATTAAGACTATAAAGAAATGCAATAATGAAAAAATTATTGTATTAAAATGTGTCTCTTCTTATCCTGCACCACTTGAAGAAAGTAATTTGAAAACGATTCTTGATATTGAAAAAAAATATGGGGTCCTTGCTGGAGTTTCAGATCATACAGAAGGTTCTATTGTTCCTATAACATCATGCTCAATCGGAGCTAAAGTGATAGAAAAACATCTTGATATAGAAAATAAAAAAAAATCAATAGATAGTTTTTTTTCAATGAAAAGTGATTCTTTTAAAGAAATGATTAAAAGTGTGAGGATGACAGAAAAAGCATTGGGAAAAATAGATTATAGCATATCAAAATCTTCAAAAGCTAGCCAAAATAATAAAAACTCAATTTATGTATGTAAAAATATTAAAAAAGGTGAATATTTTTCAAAAGAAAATATAAAAATTATTAGACCAGGATATGGATTACATCCTATTTATTGGGAAAGTGTCCTAGGTAAAAAGTCTAGAAAAAATTTATCTTATGGAGATCCTTTAAAATTAAATAATATACAAAATTTAAAAAAATTAAAAATATAAAAATCAAATGCTTAAAAACACAGTAGAAATTTTATGTGAAGCAAATAAAGCTGTAGGTTATGGTCATTTAAATCGATCAATGAATTTATATAAATATTTAAATTCTATTGGCATAAAGACGACAATAAGAGGGTTAGATAATAAAACCACTAAATTACTTCCTAAAATTAATACAACTAATAAATTATCTAAATTATTAATTGTAGATGTTAAAAATAATACAAAAGAAATTTTACAAAAAGCACGAAAAAAAAATCAATTAACTGTTACTTTTGATTATTTTGGAAATTATCCTCCAGATTATAATATTATCATTTTTCCTCATAAAAAAGCTTATTCAAGAATTAAATCATTTATTGGTCTAGAATATACGATTATTAAAAAAGAATTTTTAAAATCGAAAAATCGAATAAAAAAAAAAAAATTAACCAATATAGTTATTGTAATTGGAGGTGGAGACAAAAAAAATATTTCATATAAACTAGGTAGTCTTCTTAATAAAAAAAAATTAAATGTTACTATAATTTATGGACCTCTAATAAGAAAAACACCAAAAGATAAAAATTTAAAAATTTATCATAATCCAAGTAATTATGTAGACTTGTTGAAAAAAAGTGATCTAATTATCTCTAATGGTGGAGGTTGTATGCTTGAAGCAATTATTTTAAATAAACCTGTAATTGCTATTCCTCAATCCATTGAGGAGAAAAATTTAGTTAATTTTTTATATAAAAAAAAACATATTTATAATAAAGGAATTACTGAAGTAAAAAAATTATCAAAGAACACTTATATTGCACCAAATAAAAACAAATTAATTGATGGAAAAGGATTAGAAAGAATATCTAAAATTATTACTAAGATCATAAATAAATGAAAAAAAAATTAAATATTTTAATTGTTGGTTTAGGTTGGCAACAAGAATTTGGTATTAAAAAAATTCATAATAATTCAAATTTTTATTTAATTGGTATAGATAAAGACCCAAAACCCATATGTATAAAATATTTAGATAAATTTATAAGGTGTGACACAGATAATATTGAAGAATGTTTGTTTAACATTAATTTAACAAAAAGAAAAATAGATCATGTCATAACCTTTAACTCTGAAGCTCTTCTTATATTAGTTGCAAAACTAAAAAAAAAATTAGGTATAAATAATGGTTTAAAATTAAATCAAATTAACAATTTAATCAATAAACTTAAAATTAAAGAAATTTTAAATAAAAATAAAATTATAACTCAAAAATATCAAATTTTTAAAAGAAAAAAAAAATTAGAAAGAATTAATATTGATTTTCCATTAATAATGAAGCCAATTGACTCTTCAGGAAGTAGAGGAGTAACATATATTAAAAATAAAAATCAATTAATTAAAGCATATGATATTTCACTTAATTATTCTAAAAATCATAAAATTATTCTTGAAGAGTATATTCGTGGAAAAGAGTTTTCTATAGAGTCAATTGTAAACAATAATGAACATCACATTATTTCAATACATAGAAGAATTAAGAAAAACAAGATTAGTGCATCTGAAATATACACTGTTAATTTATCAAATAAAAAGATAAATTTAATTGATAAATATTTTAAAAAAATAATAAAAATATTTAAAATTAATAACACACCCCTTCATTCTGAAATAATTATAGATAAAAATAATATAATCTACTTAATTGATATATCTCCAAGAGGAGGAGGCTTCATGGTTGCTGACGGTCTTGTTAATTTAACTACTAACGTCAATATTTCTGAGTATGTAATTAATAAAGCTATTGATGAAACAGTAATTATACCAAAAATTGATAGAAATAAATTTGCTTCAATTAGGTATTTCCTTCCAAAAAGAGGAAAAATAAAAAAAATTTCTCTTAAAAAAGATATTAATAAACGAAAAGATTATTATTATAAGTTTTTTGTAAAAAAAGGTGATTTAATTGATAGTTTAAATTATGATGGTGATA
>MDTA01153212.1_pt1 | contig 11773 bp, 11 predicted proteins | sample 811151 | NCBI WGS metagenome assembly MDTA01 (sample SAMN05326648, study PRJNA326480) | marine metagenome | isolation source: seawater | place: Indian Ocean: South | collected 2010 | reverse complement strand
TACATTCGTATAAGGAATCTGGGTTTGCGCAAACACACAGAGGCACCAGAACAATCTAGTGCCCCATAGTGGTGCAGAACGAGCACAGCTCAGCACCAAAACAGAGCAGACTTATCAAAGCGCTGAGAGATATTGCTCCAGGCGTTGGGTGTTCATCGCGAATGAAGCCTTCATGTTTTGCGCAGCCTCCTCAATTTCGCTCATATTTACGGGGTCTCCAACCTGTATGACACCAACCATGGCCATAACCACATGGGGATCGCACTGATAGACATAGACCCCCTCTTTATCCAGGGTAACGCTGATATCTTGGCTCAGTTGTCCCGCCCAAGAGTCGGCGCCGTCAGGAATCATTCCCGCAATAGACGCCGAATTGTGCGCAAGATCGGTGGCTTTGAAATGCACCGTGTCACCGACTGAAACCTTGATCACTGCAGGCTCAAAAATCATGCTGCCACCCGGGCCTGAGTTGAGCATTTTTACCTCGTGCTCCGAACCCTCGGACAATGACACCTTCTCCATCTGCACAACAACAGGGGCTGCTGCAACACTGGGTTCGGTTTCCTTACTAAGGGATCTTTTTACAGTACCGAAAGGCTTCAGCCGCTCGCGAATTTCCGCATTGGTGCCCGGGGGTACTGCATTAACGGTAAATACAACTAACGCGAGTGCTAATCCCGAGACCGAAAATACAAGACGCCTCAATCAAGTTCTCCTAGATAAATTTTTTATTCTTACCGCGTGTTTGAGAGCGGCTTCGAACATCGCCTGCCAACAAATCGAGTAAACATGCAATCCGCATATTCGACGTGCGCAGACTCAATCCGACTGCTGGAACGGAATCATTCCCGCCGCAATTATAGCCTTAGCCTTAGGTCGCGTCGAACAACTCACGGCCAATTAACATACGACGAATTTCACTGGTGCCTGCACCGATTTCGTAAAGCTTAGCATCGCGCAGTAACCGACCCGCCGCGTAGTCGTTGATATAGCCGTTGCCGCCCAATGCTTGAATCGCTTGCAGCGCGTGCTGGGTGGCGCGCTCTGCTGCGTAAAGTATGCATCCGGCCGCATCAATTCGGGTCGTCCTGTCATGATCACAGGCCGCGGCTACGGAATATACATACGCCCGCGCAGCATTGGTTTCGGTATATAAATCGGCCAGTTTGCCCTGCATTAATTGAAATTCACCAATGGGACGGCCAAATTGTTTGCGTTCTTTTAAGTACGGTGCCACAAGATCCAAACAAGCGCGCATAATACCCAGGGGTCCACCCGCAAGCACCACTCGCTCATAGTCCAGACCGCTCATAAGAATACGGACACCTTCACCGACTCGACCAAGTATCTGCGTTTTAGGTACTCGACAGTCTTCGAAAATGAGCTCCGCCGTATCCGACCCACGCATACCCAACTTGTCGAGCTTGGTCCCGGTGGTGAAGCCTGTTTGAGTCTTCTCAATCAGGAACGCGGTGATACCTTTCGATCCTAGTTCAGGATCGACCGTGGCATAGACCACGAGCACATCTGCCTGCGGACCATTGGTGATCCACATCTTCCCCCCGTTTAAAATGTAGTTGTCGCCGTCCTCCCGCGCGCGCAGTCCCATACTCACCACATCGGAACCCGAATTGTGTTCGCTCATCGCCAACGCACCAACGTATTCACCACTGATTAGGTCCGGCAAGTACGCTTGCTTCTGTTCATCCGTTCCAAAGCGCGCCAATTGATTCACACATAAATTAGAGTGTGCGCCATATGACAAACCAACCGCACCTGAGGCCCGGCTGATCTCTTCCATCACCACCGTATGTGCAAGATAGCCAAGATCGACGCCCCCAAAGGTTTCTGCAACCGTCATGCCTAAAACGCCGAGCTCGCCGAGCTTCGGCCATAGCTCTCGCGGAAAAACATTGCTGCGGTCAATCTCGGCAGCCATAGGTGAAATTTCACGCGCACAAAAGTTTGCGACGCTATCGCGCAGTGCATCTAGGGTTTCACCCAGACCAAAATCAAAGTCAGGTAAGCTCATCACGCTCCGTATTAGTTAGTTACTGTTGCTCTGCAGCATCCGCCACCCGCGCCACTACTTGAGTTCCGCACACCCAGTCATGAACACAACGCCGATCGGGGCGAAGACCAACAAGGAGGTCGATAACTGGTAAGAACCAGTAGCCGATGAACGCTGCATGCAGCAACGGAAAAAAAGGCGCCCGTAACAAAATTAACTTCCAAAACGCCGGCACTTGCCCAGACCTATGATCGACAACTTTAATCTTAACAAACCATTTACCTAAGGTCTGGCCTTGGCGCCACAAAAGCAAGCCGTTAACCAAAAGATAGCCGGCAACCCCAAGACAGAAAACACGGAACCAAGGGAACCCGCCAGCCCACGCTTCAGCGTTTTCTATAACGCCACTCACCAACATAACCAGCATCGCCACCGTCGGCACGAGGATAAAATCTACAACAGTGGCGACGACACGACGCCAAAAACTAGCGGGCATGTTACTCGGGCTCTGAACCCGAGCCGTCTATCGACTCGGCTAACTGAAAAACCAGAAAGGCATTGCCTCCATCCATTCCCACACCGGCGTAGCCGGAGCTGACCAACAATAAATCATCAACAAGCAATGGCCCATGCGCGTCAATACTGCCGCCTTCAGCCTCTCGCCCGTTCACGGTGATGAATGATCGCGCCGTTTTATAACGCCACAAAATCTTTCCGCTCACCGCGTCATAAACCTCCAATTGCCCTGCGAGGTCCCCGGATACAACGATCCCATCGGCCGCGACAATTCCAGCGGACAATCCGGGCCAAAACCCCAGCGCCTCTCGAGCTTGTGCGCTGAAGTCCTTCGCCGCAAACCATTGCACCGAGCCATCGTCTAAACTCAACGCATAAAGCCCGGGTGTCGGCTCGGCGCTAAGATCCAAGCCCGCTGGGAAGTCACTGATAGGCACGTACAGAAGTCCCCGTTGAGTATCCGCCGCGAGCCCCCAATGAATCCCTCCAAGGTAGCCACCGCGACCGAACTGCTGACTCCAGACCTGGTTTCCAGTCAGCGGATCCAACGCGCTCACCGCACCAGATTTTTGCGCGACATAAAGCAACTCACGACCTTGGCTATTTTTGGTCAACAACGGCGGCGCGCCAAAATCTAAGTCCGGGCCTTCTTGCTCAGGACAATTCGCCCCGCCCGCAACACAGGCCATATTAAACGTATCGTTGGCGGTAAACTGATTTACCCAGCGTCGCTTGCCGTTCGCTATATCAACCGCAAAAATCGCGTCGCTGGTTTCTGTCGCGGGTGCTGTGTAGTTTTCGCCCGTGCCGTAAAACAGCAACCCGCGTTGGCGATCGAGCGTCGGGGCACTCCATACTGGAGCGCCGCTAGGCCCCCATTTTTTAACAAAAAAGTAGTGCGAGCCGGTAACTTGCGCTTCTTCTTCTATCGTCGGCAGATACCAGAGCTGCCGGCCCGTTTCGGCATCCAACGCCGCCATGCCACCGCTGGTTGTGCAACAGCCGTAGAAGGGCAACATGCTTAAACCAATCTCCTGGCTGGAAATCGGCAGGTAGATCACGCCGTCTGCCACCAGCGGCGAGCCAGAATACATCGGTAATGGTTCGCTCTCCGTGCCACGCTGCCAAAGCGTCTTGCCACTCTCTGCATGGATAGCGAACACGCCTTTTTCTCGGTGGGCAAAGAACAACGTCGGGCCGAAGTCGGTAGCGACGCCAACAATACTGCTGGCGGCACCACCCGCAGCATCGGAATTGCGCCAACGTACACAGCCGGACTCGCGGTTAAGCGCCAGCAAACCATTTTCACCATCACCGATATAAATCGTGTCCGAGGTAACCAGCGGGTAAAACCGTGGCGTTTTAGTGCTGAGCCCATAGGCCCATTTCAGCTGCAATCGATGCACATTTTGCGCGTTAATTTGACTGTCCGCAGACTGCACAAACCGAGTGTTCGCGGCATCAATGCCCCAACTCGCCGGAAAAAATCTTTCGGTATTAGGGGCGCTACTACAATCGGTCGCCCAAGCGGTACTGCAATACACCGCAGTAACGGCGACAACGTAGAATAATCTCAACATTACTGTTCCAAATATTTTTTAGCGCTGTAACCCCGATGTATAACAAGCGGCCTCAAAGCAGGCGATTCTTGTGCGCCCAATCCATAGTGGCATCCAGCCCAATTGCAAACTTATCAATAAGCTCGTCGATCTGATCTTCATTGATGACCAGCGGCGGGCAAAAGGCCACACTGTCCCCAAGATTGCGCAAAATAACGCCCGCGTCGTGGCACGCTGCGGCGCAGTAGCCGCCGACAGCCGCCTTCATATCGAACGGTGTTCTGGGCTGTTTTTGCTTTACCAGTTCTACCGCTGCAATCAATCCCTCGCCCCGCACCTCGCCAACCAGCGGGTGATCCGCGAACTGGCGCAGGCGCTGTTGGAAAATCTGCCCAACTTTGGCGGCGTGCGTGTATAGATCCATTTCTTCCATGATTTCTAAATTTCGCAGCGCTACCGCGGCACACACGGGATGGCCAGAATATGTGAAGCCGTGACCAAAATTACCTAATTCATCCGAACGACCAACAAACGCGTCGTGCATAAAGTCCGGCAACAGCACCGCACTGATCGGCAGATACGCTGAGGATAATGCTTTAGCCAGACTTATCGTGGTCGGTCGGAAACCAAATGTCTGGGCACCAAAAGGCTGGCCGGTGCGTCCAAAACCACAGATCACTTCATCATCAATAAAAATAATATCGTGTTTTTGCAGCAGGTCGGCCACCCGCGAAAGATAGCCTGCCGGCGGCACCACTACGCCGCCAGCGCCCTGAATAGGCTCTGCAATAAACCCAGCAATGGTTTCCGGACCCTCTCGCTCAATCAATTGTTCGAGCTCGGCGAGTAGCCGATCTACAAACTGCGCTTCGCTCTCGCCTACACGACCCTCGCTGTAGTAGTGGGGACAGGTCACGTGCATAACGCCGGGCAGCGGCAGATCAAACTCTTTGTGAAAAGTAGGAATACCCGTCAGCGAGCCGCTTGCTATCGTAATGCCATGGTAACCGCGCTTACGACTGATAATTTTTTTCTTTTCCGGTCGACCAATTGCGTTGTTGTAATACCACAGCAACTTTATCTGGGTATCGTTGGCATCGCTCCCGGACAAGCCAAAAAACACTCGCCCGCCGTCCATTGGCGCCATTTCGATCAACCGCTCTGCCAACAACACTGAAGCTTCGTTAGTGCGCCCGGCGAAAAGCTGGGAGTAACTCATTTTGCGCATCTGTTCTTCCGCAACCCGGGCAAGCTCTGCATTCCCATACCCCAACGCGGTGCACCAAAGTCCAGCCATACCCTCAATGTACTGCTTACCTTTGTTGTCCCAAAGATAAACACCTTCCGCTCGCTCATGCACGACCGGACCCTGCTGGCTGTGTTGTTTTAGATTTGTCGACGGGTGCAACAGCACGCGCAAGTCTTTCGCCTCGATGGAGTCTGGCGCAAATTCATTATGCAGAACCAGACCCTCGGCCGGGGCACCCGGAGTGGTGCTAGTAGTCGTCGTCATGACTTTGGCTCCTATACATTAACTCGCTATATCAGTTCCGCCGCCTGCAGCTTGAATTCCTGCATCACCTCATCGGCGTAATCGATACGACCCGTTAACTGGCTCGGATCACCATGACACAACCTCAAACAAGCTTCTGCCATATGCTCAACCGGAGTAACTCGGTCCTCGTTTTCCGAATTGATTAACTTGTGATGCATAACGCCTGGGGTTGCGACCAATCCGGGTGAAATAACATTAACCGCAACCCCTTTATCGTAAGCCTCTTGCGCAAGGCCGGTGGTAAAACGCTCAAGCGCTGCCTTACACATCCCATAAACAGTGCCTCCCCGTCCCGCCAGCGTTTTATCCGGATGAATAGCAGCGTGGGATGAAATATTCAGGATCCAGCCCGAGCCTCGCTCCTGCATGCCCGGCAACACTCGCTGGGCTAATTCGAATGGCGCCCACACTTGCACATCCATCATCAGACGGAACCTTTTTTCTGGGAACTCATCGACCGGAATGAAATAAGTTATGGCTGCGTTGTTCACCAAAATATCCACTGCGCCATATTCTGCCTCTGCGGCGCGAATCAACTGTTCACGGTCTTCGGCCAGCGCCAAATCTGCTTTGACCGCCAATGCCTCGCCTCCAGCCGCCCGAATAGCCGCCACGGTTTCATTGATGGTTCCGGGTAAATAGTGCTCGCCACTGTCGACGGTGCGCGCCGAAACAACAACCTTAGCCCCCTCCATGGCGAATCGACGCGCGATGGCATCGCCAATGCCTCTACTAGCGCCGGTCACGACCGCGACCTTGCCTGCTAGGACACCCCGCTGATTTACTTTGCCCTCACTCGAATCGCTCATTGTTCCCCCATGATCTCCACGCGTGTTAGCTACGGCGAATACCCTTCCATATCAGAATCAGTACCGTATACCCTATGTAGACGCTTGCCCAGCCCAGTCAGCACCTCGTAAGGGATCGTTTGCGCTTGAGCAGCGACGTCGTCAACGCAGATATTTTCACCTATAACCTCCACCCAATCACCGACCGCAACGTCCACCTTCGACGCGTCCGCATGAAGCATATCCATGCTCACCCGTCCACGAATCGAACACCGCTGACCTTGAAAGAACACCTCGCCTTGGTTTGACAACAGCCGGGGCACACCATCCGCATAGCCCACCCCAACAATCATAATCCGCTCCTGTGCAGACGCGATATAGGTGCCGCCATAACCCACCGGGGCTCCTGCCTCGAGATTCCGCAATTGCAGGACCTGACCAAACACGCTGGCAACAGCCTTTAAACCACTGTCGTGCGCTCGGCTGCCCGCTATCGGACTGCCGCCATACAAACCAATACCGGCTCGGCCCAGTTGCTCGATACCCGCAGGCAGCGCAACTCCGCTGACACAGGCTGCAGAGTTGCTAAAACTCAATCTCAGTTCAGGCCGAAGCTGTTGTAGCGCGGTAAAAACACTGATCACTCTTTGTATCTGCAGCTCGGTAAAGTCATGCTCGACTTCATCTGCTCGTGCAAAGTGGCTCAAGAGCACGCGGACATCCAAATCGTGATTTCGTACCGCCGGCAAAACTTCCGCAGCGCTCAGGCCCAGCCTTGCCATACCGCTGTCGAGTTGCAGCGACGCTGGTAATCCGCTGGGACTCCAGAGTGCACACTGTTCAATGCTGTTAAGCACCGGGCGTAAGTTCTGTGCGGACAGCGTGGCGTAAGAGGATGTCGTTACCCCTTCGAGAACGTAGATATGCGCATCGGGCAATCGACAGCGCAGCTGCACGCCCTCAGCGGCCTGAGCGACAAAAAACTCTCGACAGCCTTCTGCCCACAGCGCGGCGGCAATTTCATTAGCTCCAAGCCCGTAGGCGTCGGCCTTAACCACAGCGGCTAAGTTTTCTGCATTACCACCATGCAGCACGCCGTAATTATGTGCTAACGCCGCCAAATCTATCTGCAAGCGTCCGCTCACAGGACTAAAACAACGGGTTGAGAAAGCAGCGGTTTTTTTATGGCCTTTCGGTAGCTTGCAATCATCTTGGTAACAGCTCTTAACGCACAGGCAACGGACCCGTAAACTCTCGAATACTATAACGACGGCCCTATTGACGTGCCAGTTGCCGACTCAACTAATGCTCCTCGCTCACGTCTGGGAACTGGATATCTTTATGCCCAATCAGCACACCACTGCAACAACGAGCCTCGAGAGCAGTGTGATCACACTCCAACACAGGTCATCAGTTTTAGCGGACAACCCACTAGGAGATCCTTGTGAACGGCCTCTCAATGTGTATCTGCCGAGGGCTTATCACAACCAAACACGCAAGAATCGCCGCTTCGCCGTACTCTACAGCCTGGCTGGCTTTACCGGTACGGGGCCCGGGCAGCTGAACTGGAAGGGCTTTGAGGAAAATCTTGCGGAACGGCTGGATCGCCTCATCGCGAGCAATAGGATGGCACCCGCTATCGTTGTGTTCCCCGATTGTTTTACCGCTTATGGCGGCACTCAGTACATAAATTCCAGTGCTATCGGCAATTATGCGGATTACATCAACACCGAATTAGTACCGTTCATCGATCGGGAATTTCGCAGCAAAGCAACCCGCGAGCATCGCGGTTGTTTTGGAAAATCCTCAGGCGGTTATGGGGCGCTGATGCTAGCGATGCGTTATCCGAAAATCTGGGGCGGCGTCGCCAATCACAGTGGCGACGCATACTTTGATTTCGTCTATCGCAGCGACTGGCCTCGGGTGCTCACACATTTACAGCGTTACGCGCGAGCATCAAATGGGCGACTTCGCGCCACGACCGCAGCACAAATGCGGCAATTAGGCGAAGACGATGGGCGAGTAGAGCATTTTTTGCAGGGCGTTTGGTCCCGGCCACCCGGTGGCGCTCAAGGCATCACGAGTGACGAGATGATGACGCTGATGTTACTGGGCATGGCCGCAAGCTACGATCCGGACCCAAACGCACGCAACGGTTTCCGTCTACCTTTCGACTTAGAGTCTGGCAAGCTTATTCCGGCGCGCTGGCGCACTTGGTTAAGGCACGACCCGATCAATCAACTCGCTCGATACGGGCACAATCTGAAGAAACTGCGCGGACTATTCATCGACTGCGGTCGTCAAGACCAGTTTCATATTCACTTTGGCAGCCGGCAGCTATCCCATGCGTTAACCAACAAAGGCATCGAACATCGCTACGAGGAGTTCGATGGCACCCACTCAGGCATCGACCACCGTCTCGACATTAGCCTACCGTTTTTAGCTAAGCGTCTAGGTTAGCAGCGAGCAGTTTGTTGATGGTCGTGTCAACGCTGCAAAGCGCCTGCATTTGTAGCGCTTGCAATGCCGGCGCCGGGTCGATGGCGTCATCGTGATCAAGAACGCCCAGCATTGCAGAAGTTAAAGGTGGATTGGCCAACAATGCCTGCATGCACGATGCCAAAGCGTAGCCAAGGGCGATCGGTAAACCCATGACTACTGTGGTTTTGCCCATACATGCCGCCACCCGTTGGAGCAGGTCTTTACGGCTGAGCGATTCCGCACCAGCCAGATCCAGAGCGCCCGCATGTTTGAGCAGCGCTGCCTGCGTAACCGCCTGAATAACATCTCCCGCATAAATGGGTTGCTCCAAACTTTGCGGGCGAAACGCCAGGCTGCGCGCTTGCGCACCCCGAGCTAACAGGGCGCGGCTGGCATAATCGCCTTCACCCAGCACCATAGGCACGCGCAAAACACACACGAGAGTAGCCGCACTAAGCAGGATATCCTCCGCGCGCCCCTTTGAGGCCAAACAGGCATTCGGCGACGACGCGGTCGACCCTAAGATCGATAAATAAGTCAGGTGCTCGATGCTGGAATGATCGCAGACTTTAGCCATTACCTCGGCGCTTGCCTCATGGGCTTGAGCATAGGGCGCTGACTTGGTTGCTTTAAGAATGCCGACCAAGTGCAACGCACGGGAGCACCCTTGGGCCGCCCCTAGGAGCGCCTCTTGGTCTGTGTAATCCAACACCCGAACATCTAAGCGCCCACGTTGCTCGGCTGTAAGCTCTATTGCTGTGAGCTGCTTCGCCGCTCGTGCACTGCGCACTACCGCGCGAATTCGATCTTGAGTACTGCTCAGCGTTGCCACAACAAAACGTCGGCCAAGATTACCGTTTGCGCCCGTAACCAACCATTGCTGCTCGCTCGCTTTCTGCATCGATTACTCCTAATTGCACAAGAAAGTTTATCAGGTCGCGCTATTGATCACTCTGTGAAGCGTATGACAACTCGACCTGCGTGTTATTTTAAGTATGATCCGTCCTCGTTATAAGCCGATTTCCTGTCCGCCGCCCGCACCTGGATACTGACTCAACGATGCGCAATCTTTCTCTAATCCTCTGCTCGCTGTCTTGCGCCTTTGCGGTTTCTGCCTGCTCCGGCCCCATCGGACCCATTGCAGGGGGCCAGCTCGAGGGGAATAAGCTCGCTTGGCCCCAAGAGTGGGCATTCGCCGATGACTGCGAGAACGTACTGTTACAGACAAATTCCGCGGATCCTTATTCGGTTACAGTCTGGGGCGTTAGCGTCGGCGAAAATTTTTATGTCGCCTCTGGCGACCAGAGCGCTACTTGGATAAAAAACCTTTACCAGGACCCCGTCATCGTTCTAGGCATCGAGGATAATCTGTATACAGGCGCAGCCGAACGAGTCTCGGATCCACAAGAGCTTGCTCTGGTAATCGAACAATATTCGCTCAAATACGATTTTTACCTTGACGAGAGCAACGAAACAGACGGTGTTATTTTCCGATTAACCGAAGCGCTTGAGTAACATTAGTGGCCTCCAGCAGCGTCTTGACCTGGGCTAATGCCCTAACGCTGAACCGCCTGCTACTGTGCTTGCCCCTGTATCTTTTGATTCGCAACGGACTCTGGTCCTGGGCTGCAGTGTGTTTATTTTTCGCGGTGGTCAGTGACCTCTTAGATGGCAAAGTCGCACGCACACAGGGAACCAGCAGCACCTTGGGAGGATTTTTCGATCATGCTACCGACGCGATACTCGTCACCACAGGCTGCTTGGCTTTGGCCCAATCAGAAGTCATCGGGTTTGCGCTGGTATGGCTGATACCCACAGCATTCTTTCAATACAGCCTTGACTCACGAATTCTTACAGGTCGGGCATTGCGCAGCAGCGCTCTTGGTCGCGTCAATGGCATCGGCTACTTTGTGCTGGTCTGCACCGCCGTCGGCAGCTACCTCCTAGATTGGAGTTGGCTGCAAATGTTGCTGCCAACGTTCGCCTGGGTGCTGGTTGCCAGCACCCTCGTGTCTATCGCCGATCGTTTACAGGCCACCATTCGTAAACCTAATCAGGACTGACACCCGCAGGTGCGTCATTATTGCTGCCCGGCAATTGCGTACGCGTGGGCTTTAAATTCATGGCTGAACGGATGCCAAAAGCCAGGCATGCGTTGAGTTAGGCAAAATCCAGTGATCCCCGCGTTTGGCGCCATCCAACTGTGCGTACCGGCCATGCCCCCCCAGTGGTATTCATCCTGTGCCGACGCGGGTTCTGACGCTTGCGGGATTTGCTTTAACGCAAAGCCGAGTCCAAAGGTCGTGCCGGGCATGGTCCACATGCGAAACGCCACGCGCACCCCGGGGGCCAGCTGATTTTTACGCATTTCTTCGAGGGTCGACGCGCGCAGCAGCCGCACGCCTTGGCGTTCGCCGCCACCGACAATCATCTGCAGGAACTTTACATAATCCGCTACCGTCGAAACCAACCCGCCACCGCCGCTCAGAAACGCTGGCCGCTGGTTGTACTGACCATGGATCGGATCATCCGCTTTAACCAAACCCGGTTTCATGGGATCGAGAAAATCCAGCGGCGCATATTGGGTAATAAAACGGCCCGTCTTTTCGGGTGGCACCCAAAACCCGGTATCCGGCATACCTAAAGGCGCAAATATTCGTTGTTGTAGAAATTCATCAAATGTTTGGCCAGAAAGCACCTCAACAAGACGCGCACATACGTCTGTCGCTACCGAGTAACGCCAATTTGTGCCTGGTTCATAGGCCAGAGGAAGCCGCGCAACGCGATCACAAAACTCCTCTAAATCGAGGCTGAAATCGGTCAGAACCTGCAACCCTGCGCGCACGTAAGCTCGATCGATGAT
>MDTA01206533.1_pt1 | contig 11776 bp, 21 predicted proteins | sample 811151 | NCBI WGS metagenome assembly MDTA01 (sample SAMN05326648, study PRJNA326480) | marine metagenome | isolation source: seawater | place: Indian Ocean: South | collected 2010 | reverse complement strand
CTGAGGCTTTCAAGGAGAAATATCCTTTCTATGAGCGCGATGAAGACGGTAAGCCAATTACTAAGGAATTTGTGAAATATGACTTATCCAACTACGACCTCACCGGCCTTGATCTGAGAGGAGCCTTGTTCAGTGTGGCAACCCTGAAACGTGCTGATCTTGAAGGAGCCAATCTTGAAGGAAGCATTGCTTATGCAACGCATTTTGAAGAAGCAAATCTCACAAATGTGAATTTCAGAGATGCTGTTCTCACAAAAAGTTTCTTCATGGCGACAACAATTGATGGAGCTGATTTTTCAGGAGCAATTATCGATGCTCCGCAAAGAGAAGCAATGTGTTCCAGGGCTGCAGGCACCAATCCTGTAACTGGGGTTGAGACCTACGACAGTCTGGACTGCGTGAGTCTGAATGTGCGTGCAGGCAACACATAATTAGTCGAAACAGGTTGAAGTAGATCAATCGAGATCTTGTTGAATCATCCTTCCGAGGCGTATTTGTCTTTGAATAATCTTTTGAAGGTGGTCAACTCTTCTCTCTAATTCTTCAATTCTCTGAGTGATGTCACCATTCGCCGACATTTTTCCGTCTTTTCTTCTCTGTTTCCCTTCATTCATCATTTCGGTGTAAGTCATCGCACTGTTTGCGTCAGGGTTGTCTTCAGAAGCCATCGCGGCAGATTCTTGGCTCATCTTGATGGTGTTGCCGTCGCTGTGAATTGAAATCTAGGACTTGTCAGTGACAAGACTGTTGACTTAATTATTTTTTCAAATTAATTGCACTAGTCACTCGTAGGAATTGATTGGTTGTTGTGATTGTTGATCACCTGGATTAAACAGTCCTGGCATTTTATTTGGTGGATGTCTTCGCGTCCTGGTAAATCTTGAATCTCAGATTGATGTTATAGCAGCACATTCAATATATCTAGAAGCCCTTTTCAGGAGTTTCAAACTCTCGGAACAACGCACCAGCATCCTCTGTCTGATCCTGCTTAATCAGCTCACGGATACGAGCCTCCCACCATGGCCCAACGTTAGCCTCAGCATGTTGCAGAAATACTGGATCAGTGAATCCTGATTTCGCATCTTCAGATTTTTCGTGATGTCCCGACGACACATCATTACCAGGCTGTCGCGAAAATACCGCCTCAGCGGAGTATGGATGTATTGATCAAATCAAGTTCAAGTAGCGATTGCAGTCAAAGGGTCTTGTGCAGAGACCAGGTGATCTTCTGTTCGGGCGGTTTTCCGCTGTTGGGCGTCTCTTTATTGTGGTGTCATCGGGGTGTGGCTTTGCATCACTGGTCTGCAGTGCAATCCTGATGTCGTCAACCGTTTGAGTGTCATGAAGACTGCCCCAGCAATTGGACTTTTGGCGATGCTTGGTGTCAGCTTCAGCAGCCCTGCACTGGCCAATATCAAGGATGAGTTTCAACGTGCTCAGTCTTGTGACTATCACACTGCCGAGTTTCTCAGTGATGTTGGGGTTTTCAACGATGCGAAGGTCCGTTTTTGCATCAGTGCCGATCGAAAAGAGTTGATCTACGTGATGGCGATGGGCACATCATGGGTGGTGCCATTTGATCGTCAGTATCGGGCGAATGGAATTCTCAGTTTTTACACTCTTGAGGGTGAAAGACTCGTTCTTTACCAGAAGCAGAACGGTGTGGTGAAAAGGAAATTGCTTGGGCGCAAGCGTTGAGCCCCTGGCTGCTGTTGGATTTATTGCCCATTGGACATTCTGATTCGTTCCGCTGAGCTTCGTACTCTTTGCAGTCTCGCTGTGTTTGTTTTTTAACAGACTTGGCTGCTCGTTGATGAAAGGCTTGCTGAAAGGTGATTTGAATGTCTTACCAAGCACGGAATTCTCAACCGCCACGCCGCGGATCCATGCCTCCAACGCATCAGGATTCGACCAACTTAAAAATTGCTTCCACAACCTCGTTCACTGAAGAATGGCAACCGAGCGAGTCTCAGCTTGAAAACCAGATCAACGCTGCCATCGAGGATATCCGCTCAACCCTTCAGGTATTGCAGAGCGACATTGGAGCGAGTGATCGTTATCTTCTGGGGCTCTTGGACGTGGTTGCTGATGATTACAGGGCACAGTTGCCAGCAGGTAACTCCTGATTGCAAGTTGGCGTCACTGTTTGGTGATCAAGTCACATCACAGCCCTGACCACGTTCAAGGCCGGCCATTGCTACAAAAGACCTGTCGATGTGCTGCAGATGACACTGGTTGGCCTCGCATCGGGGCGAAGATAGACCTTTAGTTCTCCAGTGCGGAGTGTCTGTGCATGGTGATGCTTAGTGCTGTGATTGGTGTTTCACTCATTTTTTGGGTGACAGTCGGGTTCTTCAGCCACGTCAACTGGTTTGAGAGCGCGTTCAAGCGCGAGTCTGAGAAGATCGATCGTCAGCAGCTTGCGAGTCAGACGCAGAGTCAGCTCGGTGTCGGCAGTCTTACAGCCAAAAAGGGTTTTGTTGTTGCGTACTGGGACGACATCAATCGCTCGTTTTCGGCTGGTAACGCTCAGCAGGGTGAACGTGGCCCGATTATTTTTGATCTAGCAGCCATTAATCTGGTGGCATTCACATCAGTTTGTATGTTGGTGATTGTCAGCAAGGGACTCTTCCACTCCCTTGGTCTTATGTGACTGCTTTTTTGTTGAAAATATCAAGAATTAATTTGCTCTTTACAGTTTAAATAAGTTATTAGCTTTAGATGTTTGCCAGGTGAATTTTTGCCTTAGTCGTCAATTCTTTCAAGGAGGATGTCGCATTTTTGGTTCATCTTGATATCCCACTCTTTATCGTTTTTGATTGCTTCGAATTCAAAAAGTCCGTCGTCTATTTCTTTGCTGATCACATTGAAACCGCGTGCTCTCAACTTTTCGGAGCATTCTGAAAGACTGCGGATCTGTGCTGTTGCAGGAACTTCTGTTAGGACCATTAGTCCTGCAATTATCAAGAGTACGATCCGAGCAAAAAGGTTCATTCTGGTTAAGTGATGATCCCTTGGTTTCATAGCCAGATCCTCCTGATACTGCAAAAACAGTATCAGGGTCTTTGTTGCTCACTTCTTTCTGCAATAGCCAGCGCCGATGTTCATCCACCCTTCCTTGCATGCTTCCCCATTGGTGGGCGCAACCTCGTAATAGATCGGGGATACGCAGGTTGTTCCCAATGTGTTGACATATCCCAGAGGGCACTGATTGTGACCTTTTGCTTTAGGAATTTTTTTCTGTGCCAGTGCTTCTCCGGGGGCAAGCAGCACAGCAAGCAGCAGAAGCAGTGAGGGTTTCATGCGGGTTGTGAAGGGTGTTCTGGAGGTGTTTTAAGTCAGACCTCCCAGAGCTAGCAACATGCGACGGATGTCCAATTTTGAGAATCCTCCCGATTGCTGATCTGACGCTGCCAGGGAAGCCATCACAGTCTGGTTCAGGCGGCCTCCTGTTCTGAGGTGTCTTTCAAGGCCCTCTCCTGCAGCTGCTTCACTGCGGAAAGAGCTTCATGGGCAGGCCAGCCGTGCGTGTCCATTAGCTCCTTGACGAGGGAGTCGGGAGTTTCTGCAATGGATGCGTTCAGTTCAGCGACAACGTGGTGTTCCCGCGCCAGCGCATCCAATCGCAGTGATCGGAGTTGAAACACAGTCGGATGGTTCATCCACCCACTCTGCAGGTTGGTCAGCGCCATGAGCGACTTTCCTCGTCAAAGCAGCAATTGACCACCGGGACAGCATTCCCAGCCCTAGCAGGCTGTTTGCCATGGATTAGAAGACAGGCTTTTTTTTCCATACGATCACAGCCTTTCCGCATCATTGCTTCGTCGAAAGCCTGGGGCTACGGTTCAGCCAGTGCAAAGTCGATTCGTTTCGGCAAGCGAAGCATGACTGGATTGACGATCGGCAATCTTGAACTCGACGCTCTGACAACAACAGTTCTCGCTGTTGCAATGGTGATTTTTCTGGGAAGCTTTATTTTCGTTTCCAGAACCAACGATATGATTGGTGCCCTGAAATCTTTGCTTCCAAAAAAAAAGAACAGAAGACCCTTGCCTGGACCAGATGAACCACTCTAACTTTCATTTGCATCGACTGAATCAGGACTTTAAATACATATCAAATGCATTCTGATCGTCGTGATTGATCGATTTTGAATTGAGTGGTCTCCTTATTCAAGACATATGCTTTTGCAGGCGTCAGTCCCAGACGTATGGATCTTTTGAGCACCCGGTTCAGGTCGCGATCAGCTCAAGCCAAAGAAGTCCGCTGAGCGAAAAGGCTGCAATGGCCAGTGAAAGCCAGTTCGCTTTGAGAGTGCGTGCCATGTCCATGTGGTGTTTGGATCAATAAAACGACCTCTGGGCTATTCCGCAAGTTTCTTGTCTGAGCGTCGATGTCGGATCCACGGCCAGACTATGGACCGATTCACCGGCTCAATGGCGCAAGAGATCCCGCTACAAGAACAAGTGCGCAAGTGGTTTCGCAGTCACCTGCTTGGTCGTGAGGTGGAACTTCAGGACCTGTATGACCTGCCTCAGAGTGATCTCGATCTCTTGATGGCCGAGACCGCAGAGATCCGCTCTGACCCAGAAAATCGTGCCCGTAGCCATGGTCGTTGGTGTACAGCTGGATACATCCTTGAGCTGGCAAGGATCATTGATGCCAGAAGAGCCACCGTTTGACGATCATCGACTGATTGGCTTTCACTGGGAGCTGCGGTCCATCAACTTGTTGAGAACTTTCATTTTGATGCTCGCTCGGTCCCTTTCCACATAAAGGGCCGCCCAGTGCTCGGGTTTGTTTTTCTGCTGGATGGTTTGAAGCTGATTTTCAACTTGTGCAAGTAGGCCTTCGACAAAGGCTTCAGGGTTATCTCCAAACGTGTCGTGGCGGCTCAGCAACTTGTCGAGCTTTTTGATCAGTTGCGTGGCGCGTGACATGAATACAGGCAGTCATTTTTTTGATCATGCTCCCTCGCCTGGTGCTGAAGTGCTCTCGATCCGCAATCGCTCATCGTTGCGGTGGTTGCATGATCAGCGGCACAGCTGCTGATCATCTAGAAGGTGTCACTCGACGATCATTCACCCATGCCTGATTCCATGCCACAGACCAGTGACTTCAATCCACTTTCCATGGTGGATATGTGGCAGGACATGCGTGCCCTGGTTGAGCAGTGGGAGTCGAAACACCATTCAAGTCCTGAGGATGCAGCTGTTGCTTTTCAGGAATTTTCCGCAGCTCTTGTGGATCAGGCCAAGACAACGCGAATCTGAGAATCCCTGCTGATTCCTGATCAGGTCACTGTCGTTTGTTCAGTAGGTGTGTTTGCTGAATGTGGTTCTCCTGCTGCAGCCCATCAACGTGTTGGCAATCCGCTTGAGTCAAAAGGGTTGCGAATTTCCACTAGCAGACGAGGCCGCTTTAAGGCAATGAGTATGTGATCTCAGGCACATGTTCCTTGCGATACACATACTGAAGGCAGGAGAGGCGTCGAGCACTTCTCCTTTGGTGATAGGTAGACGGAGGCCGCGAAGGCCTCCTTTTTTTGTCTGACAGTTGCTGCCGCGAGTCGACTAATCCTCGAATCCATCCCAGCCTTCCTGGCCAATGCCGTCCAGACTGTGAAGAACATGGGTCACCTGAGTGGGGTGGACCCAGCGAATCGCACCATCGTCTACATCTGCAACCTGAAAAAGCTTGTTCAGTTTCGGATGTTCCGCTGCTCCTTCACAGAAGATGACCTGCCCAAGCCACCAGTTTTTTTCGCTGTCAACTTTTTCGCTTGCTGCTGTCAGCTCCCTGACGATGACGAACTGTCCGGGCCTGACGGACAGAAACGCGGAAGCGGCATCGATCACGTTTGAGGTGGGTGGTCCAAGAGGGGGATAAGTCGGCATGGAAGTACGTTTGTTCTGCCTCAGGTCTAACCCCGGTTTGGTGCCGGCGGAAAGAGTAAACACACGCACTTGCGAAGATTAGGTATTGCTCCCTCGCTGCCTCAGTGACTTGTCTTGTGCAACGCCAGGTTTCGCCTATTCCGGTGGTGCCAGAGGCAGCACCGGAGTCGCAGTTAGACGACCAATCGAACCTGTCAACGATTGGATGTCAAACATGGCACCGATGCATCCATCTGCTTGCCTCACTTGTTTCGATCACGAGGATGAATTGAGTCCTGATTCCTGAATTTGTGGTGCTTGCCAACAAATTGTCTTGTCCGGACGTGTCCAGGAAGCCCTCAGCTCAGTCAACAGTCGGCTGAAACGATGGAATCTCGAACGGGTGGGTCCTCAAGCGGCCCTGTTCTGCCCCCCTGATAGCTTTCGGTGGGCTTTGTCGGCCTTGCGAATAATCTTCTGAGCCTGTTCCCTCGTCAGACACTCCTCTGCCTTGACTTTGAGTTTGACGAGTTTGCGGTGCTGTTTGTCAGGATTCATCTATTTCACCTCCAATGCGAGACCTCAGCGCAAAATGGCGGCGAGGAAAACTGGTCAATGCGAACATGCACATAATACAGGCACCATCAACTCAATCGAGTCGTTTCAGGGATTGCATTGCTGGTTGAGGGTGCTGCGCTCCAGATCGGTCTGCTGCACTGGTGAGACTGGGGCTTTGAGCGGTTTTGTGTGGTTCTTTGGGATCCCATCGTCCTTCAAGACAGAAACAACAATGAAATGCCCCGTCGTGGGCAATGATTTGAAAATTCTTTTTTCGGGGTGGCGGTAATTGCTTGAAAACACCACGACTGTTCTGTCTAGAAACTTTTTGAATGTGATTGTCAACTCTAGACTTGAATCGTTGTCCATTCCCAACTTTTCATAGGTAGACAGTTCGGTCAGTTCTGTATTTGCTCTGTTACTGAGATCAGGGTGATCGAAGCATCAGATCTCTGTTGACCGTGTGAAAATACCTGCTTTGATTCATCGCTGTCTTTTCACTGTGCTTTTCTGAGAAAGCTGGTCTCGGTCATTGCTTGCACCGCTTTGCCTGCATCCGTTGCATGAAGAGCATTCAAGATCGGATCCGCTTCGACCTGCCCGTCTGAGCGAAGCCGGCTTTGCTTGAGAGCTGAATGCTTGACGGCTCAACGTTGATGGCGCATTTCAAGTGGCATGCACCATGCCGTCAAGTGTCAGGACTGTCAGGAGTTCTCTGAGGTTCGCAGAAGTTCCAAAAAGTTCTCAGCCAGGGTGTTCAGGCCGGGCTCTTTTTTTCTTCAATCAAAAATTTGTCCTCAGTGTTGCTGCCGTGCGTTTCGCGCCGATCGAGCTCTTGTATTTGCTTACACGGGGATGCATCGTGTTGTCAGCTCTTCGGTCACATTCGTTTGAGCCTGGCAAAGAGAATTGACCCGCGAGTGTTAAGCCTAAAAGGCTGCTTTCATACCAATTGTAAATGCCTTGCGAAGCAATCGTCACAGCAAGGCGGTTTGGAGCCGCCAGAATTGATTGATTGATATTGAGTTTCATGGAGCTGGAAAGTTCTAATCTTTCGGCATATTTAATGATTGGTACATTGGCGGCCCTGGTGTTTGGCTCCCTTCTGTACGGGGTTTACATGGCTTTTGGAGCTGGGTCTGAGCAATTGACAGACCAGATAGAAGAGCACTCAAGACTGCACAAGCTCGGCATCGCGCATTCTCATCAGGGGAATGGTCGTGCTGTTGCTCGCGGAGGAGGACATTCTCATCATGACCACGATGTCGTCAAATCCTGAGCATCGATCTTCCACGTTCCCAACTCAATCATCAACAGCTTTGGCCAGCGACGCAGCCGCACCTCGGTTTCTAAGGCTTTCTCAGGTGATTGAAATGACAGGTGTCGGTAAAACGTTTATTTATACACATATGGAAAAGGGAAGTTTTCCGAAGCAGATTCAGATAAGCCCTCGAACTGTTGTTTGGTTAGAGCAAGATATTATTGATTGGATGCAACAAAAAATTCGCAAATCTTAGTTTAGTTTCATATAGTTTTTTGAAGTCCAGGTTTTCGAAAAGAACTGGACTTTTTTGATTGTCTTGGAGTCTGGCTCGCCTAATCCGGCACCGCAGAGGAGGCAGTGCCGGGGTGCCCTAGACGACCAACCGCATCCTGTCGAGACCGCGATCAGGCTCTCAAATTGGCACGCAACTGTTGAACAGCCTGCATCACCTGCAGCGCGACGTTGAATGAAATGAAGCGTCTGGATTCGCGGTTGGTGTCGTTCGTTCACGGATTTGGTGAACGGTTGAGCTCAGTGTCTGAGTTTGTCGCCTTCTTCAAGAATGCTGAAACATGCATCACTGTTTGGTGTTCTCAGCCCAATCATCTCCTGGTATTCGGGGGCGTCATAGGCGGCTCTTGCTGCTTCAATGCTCGGAAATTCAATCAGAACAGTGAGATGTCCTGGATTGCCTTCCCTGACATCGGTATGAGCGTCCCTGATGAACATTTTTGCCCCACACTTTTCCAGATAGGGTTCAGCGGCTGCTGCATAGGCCATGAATCCTTTTGGATCGTTGATCGTGCCTGTAGCGAGCCAGTAGCCCTTGGCCATGGTCTGAATCGTCGATTAGGAGAATTCTGGCGATGATCATTCACCGTCGCGATCAGTCAGTGACACGTCAGGCTGCGGTTGAGCCACTGGTGTGTCTTCAAGGAATGGAACTGTTGTTCCGCTATCTCTCAACGTCTGACAGACAGAAAGAGAGAAGCAGCAGAAGCGCTACGGCGATCAGCATCAGCTGTCGATGTTCATCTCATCATCACGAAAGCGGATATACACCGCGAGTACGAATATCCAGAACAAGGTCAAAAACGCAATCATGCTTCAGATCGGAACTGCGTTCACTCGTGACTGAGCAAGAGTATGACCTGATATGAGTATTTATACTGTGTTCTGCGAAACCTTGGCTTCCTTGGCGCTGCCTGGTGAGGCGTGGCTTTGTTGCTCTGAAGGCCTGCCCGTCCCTGCAGGGATTCTTCACCGTTGTATCTCCTCTGGTGCTGATCTTTTCTCAGAGGGGAGCGGCTAGCAAACCTCCCTGCAAGTCGTGATGGATAGGGCGGTAGACGTTGAGCTCAGGCAGAAGTAAGAGAGTCTTCACTCCTGTCTGTCGATCTGGTTCTTCTTCAGCAACAGTTGCAGCTGTTGCAACATTTTTCCTGACCTGCATGCCCATCAGCGCAGGGCTGTGAGCAATAGACCTTGCCGTTTTTCTCAACTGCGGACTGAGGTGCAACGGTGCAGCCGCAGGGCTCACAGGCACAAGTTGGATTGGTGACGGCCATAACAAGCTCCTGATTCTTCCTCTCATACTCGAGAACGCAGCTTGGTTCAATCACCCATCCGGGGGGGGCTTTCACTGTCGGGGGCAGTTCGAGGGCTCGTTCGGATCCAGCCCCCCTGCTGATCAGCGGCTGCTGGGAATCACCGTCAGAGGTTCTCCGGTTCTGTTTTCGATGACGATGGTTTGACTTTTGCGTGTGGCGATTTTTTCCAGCGGTTCATGAATCACCAGACCTGCTCCAAAGATGCAAAGACCGGTGAAGGCGATTGACATGGGAAGAACCCAAGAGGCAGGTGCCTTCGGATGAGATCTATTCATGTGTTCACTCAATGACTTTATTCATTGAACTGTTAAGGACGGATTTGCAAAGAACAAATTGGTGCTCTCAGGTGTAGCAGGTTAATGACCTGAAATTATTTTCATTATTATTTCACTGCGCTTTTCAGGAGGTCGTTTTGATCGCTGAATGGGGAACGTAGACATTATTCATTCTATGAAACCAACTTCTGCATACGGCTACGTTAAAAAATTGATTGTTTGCTGATGTGGTTGCTGCCTGTCAGAACATGAAACGTTGTGATGTGAATGAGCAGCTTTTGACTTAACTCATCCCCATAACTTTTCTGTAGGCAGGTCGTTGATTTGTCTCCTCAATGAGTGAATTGATCCTTGGATAGGAGCTGAGATCTTCGTTTGGGAAGAACAATTTGATGTAGGCCAGATAAGCGGTCACAGCACAGTCAGCAGCCCCCCAGGCATGACCCACTAAAAAATTTTCAGATAGTTTGATGTTGAGTTGCTTCAAAAGCCTCGGCAGCACTTTCGCCTTCTGGTCGGGCACAAAGATGGCAAATGCCAGTGTTGAATTGGCGAAATGAGTCCACTGGCTGATCATGGATCTCTCATGAGCTGATGTTGCTTCGCCGCCGTGATGTTCAGCGAGGTGCAAAAGAATGGCACCCGATTCAAACAAAGTCACTGGCTTTCCATCTGCATCGAGTACTGAGTCATCGCGCATGGCTGGGAGTTTTCCGAAAGGGTTGACCGCCAGAAAGTCAGGCTGCATGTTCTGGCCGCTTCCCAGCGATAGTTCTACAAGCTCATAAGGAATCCCCTTTTCCTCTAGATACCAGCGCGGCATTGATGCCCTTGTCTGTGGGCCGCCATAGATCGTGATGGTCATTGTTCGACTGATTGAGCCTTGGTGAGATGTCTTATAGCCAGATGAGCCGAGTGGTTGCTTGTCAACGATCGGGATGAACTTCAGTCACGTGTATTCGGTGGACGTTGTGGTTATTCGATTTCCTGTCTCTGTAGTCGCTGATTGGTAACCCTCCTGCCTCGAGAATCAGGAGTGATTCTTTTTCCATTCCAGAATGCGTTAGGGATGGTGTATTGGTGATTTGCAGTGAGTAATGCGATGCTAAGTAAGAAAGTTTGGAAAAGTATCTGCGAGTCGTCTTTATGGAGAGGCAGGTTGAAAGATCGGATTGAATGGGAATATTATCGAAAGCAGCATACTGGCGGCTAGCACAAAGTTATCAGGTTTGGAGAATGTAATTTGGTTGAATTTTTCAGGGATTAGTTGCCGAGTGACGTCTCTGGTCTCGGCCTGGTCAGGCTCAGTGATCTGGGGATCAGGCCAATGGCCGATGGGCAACCGTATGAGCGTAATGTGACCGCAAATCGGGATTTAATGTATAAAGTTAGAGGCAAATTGCTCGCCAATTTTAGCTGCAAATGTATGACGAATGGCTGAACATTCAAGTGTTGATTCATGTAGTGGAAGCCACTTGACAGGCAATGATTCAAAGCAAATGTCCTCTTAGGTTGCCGTGAGAATTGCATTCAAGCTTTGGTGAAGAACTCAGAACTCAATCTTCGAGCCTCAATGCAAATCCGACCCCACGAATGGTCTGGATCACCCGTTCCGGTTTGATGTCTTCAAGCTTCTTACGCAGATAGCGCACATACACGTCCACCACGTTGTCATCTCCGAAATAGTCCTCTCCCCAGACATGTTGAATCAATTGGGCGCGGCTGAGTGCCTGGCGAGGGTTGCGGATGAAGCACTCCAGAAGATCAAACTCTCTCACGGTCAGATTCAGTTCTGTTCCTGCATAACAGCAGCTTCTCTCCGGTCCGTTGAGTTTCAGGTCTCCGAAGCTGAGATGATCGGGCGTCACAACAATGCTGCGTCGCAGCAATGCTTTGACGCGGGCTAGCACTTCACGGATGTTGAAAGGCTTGGAGATGAAATCATCGGCACCTGCCTCGAGTGCGGCGATGCGATCGTCCATCTCATCTCTAGCGGTGATCATGATCACGGGGACCCTGTTCCCGGTTTCACGAAGCCGCCGGCAGAGATCCAGGCCGCTGATCATGGGCATGTTCCAGTCGAGAAGCGCCAGTGATGGCGGTTTTTCGCGGATTGCAGCCAAGGCTTTTGCGCCGTCTTCGCAGCAGATTGTGCTGTAGCCCTCCGCCTGGAGTTCCATCTCGAGCAGCATG
>MDTA01188028.1_pt1 | contig 11779 bp, 9 predicted proteins | sample 811151 | NCBI WGS metagenome assembly MDTA01 (sample SAMN05326648, study PRJNA326480) | marine metagenome | isolation source: seawater | place: Indian Ocean: South | collected 2010 | reverse complement strand
TTAAGTTTTTTAATCTGCCAACTGTGCAAGAAGATTATAAGTATGGATATTGTTTTAAAATTTCATAAAATATTGTTGCAATTATTATATAAAGTGAATATAAGCTAGGAAAAATGTTAAAATCACCCTTTAAAAGTAGAAAGCCAGAGGACTTCAGAATTTTGATGTTGTATCCAAACATTCAAATGAGTGGAGTAATGCCACAAAGTATAGGTATATTTACTGCTCTTTTTAAACAACAAGGATATAAAGTAGATTTGTTCGATTGTACGTTTTATCAAGATATTAACTTTGCCAATTTAGGAGAGGAAGCGGATGAAGCTAGATCAAAAAATAGATCTCGACCAGCTTTCAACAAATCAGAATGGTTAAAAAAAAAACAACCTAAAACTGGAATAAAAAAAGATTTTATTAATAAAATAAACAATTTTAAACCAGACTTAATATTAGTATCTGTTTTAGAAAGTACATACTTCTTATCTATAGATCTTTTAAATTTAATACCAAAAAAAGAGAGAACATTTAAAACATTATTTGGTGGAGTGTTTGCTACTTATGCTTCTGAAAAATTAATTCAAAACGATAATGTAGACTACATCTGTAGAGGTGAAGGAGAAGAAGCTGTAATTGAAATGTGCAATCGGTTAGTTACCGGTGATAGAATAGATAACGTGGCGAATTTTACAGTAAAAGGTGAAGGTAATATTTATCGTAATGCATTAAGAGCAGGGATAAGTTTAGATACTATACCAATACCAGATTGGGATTTGTTCGATCAAACAAGTATCTATAGACCCATGCAAGGTAAGATTTATAGAGCGGTAGGTTTAGAAACACAAAGAGGCTGCCCATACACTTGTACTTTTTGTAACTCTCCCTCTAATAATGTAATTTACAAAAGTGAAGTAAATAAAATTTTTCATAGAAAAAAATCAATTAAAAGAATTAGAACCGAATTAGATTTTTTAGTAAAAAAATATGACGTTGATTTAATCTATTTTGTTGTTGATACTTTTTTAGCAATGTCCAATAAAGAATGGGATGAATTTAAAGAGCTGTATATGGACTACAAGATTCCTTTTTGGATGAATACACGTGCTGAAACAGTCACTCCAAAAAGGGCCAAGGATTTGGAAGACATGAATATGTTAAGATGTAATATAGGCATAGAACACGGTAACGAAGCTTACAGAAAAAAATATCTTAAAAGAAATGTTTCTGATGATTTGCAAATCAAAGCATTTCATATGCTTGCCGATAGAAAATACGTAGCGGTAGCAAATTGTATTATTGGAATGCCAGATGAAAATAGAGAGTTAATTTTTGATACTATTAGATTTGTGAGAAAATTACCAAAAAATATAGATGCGACTGGTGCATACGTTTTTGCACCTTATCACGGCACGCCTTTAAGAGATTTAGCAATAAAAAAAGGATACATGAAAGAAGAGGACATAGTATCTCTGTCAATTTCAGCCGGTGGTCAAAGCATGTTAAATATGCCTCAGCTTCCTAAAGAGGAAATTTCAGGGTTAGCTCGAACTTTCGCTTATTATGTCAAATTTCCTGAAAGTCGTTGGGGGGAAATAAAAAAAGCTGAAAAATTTACCCCTGAGGGTAACGAAATGCACGAGATTTTAGGTAAAGAGTATGACAAAAAATATAGGCTTACACCTAAAAACCTCAAGTCAGACGGTCTTGATTTACATGACTAAAATAATTGTGACATTAAATTAGAAAAATTTAAATTTCTCTATTAACTTTTCTCTCAATAAAGGTCTATCGTATATAAATTTAATATCATACCTGCCCTCTTTTAATTTTACACCCATATGAATATCACTATAATTTATAATATCTTTGTATTGATCATTTACAATCACTCTCCAAAAAGGGTTATAAAAAGAGTTTAAAATCAAAATACCTTCTCTATCTATTTTTGCTTTAACAAAATAACCATTTTTAATTTTTTTTACCTTTGTGATTTCTCCCATTGCTTTTTTATGGTTATCCGTTTCACTAAAGGTAATATTTTTTGTATAATTTTTTGACATAAAGTTAAATTTTTCATTTAAGCTGAGCTTATTTTCTATTTTTATAATCTTATTAGGCAGGAAGGCTCTATCAGAAGCATTCTCAATTTCGTAAATATTTATATTTGGTGGTTTTTTTAGATACTTGTTTCTTTTTTTTAATTGATCTAAATAAAAATTTAGAGTTCTATCCTCATTGCTCATAATAGTTTGATATGGAGCTTCCTCTGGTCCTGATATTTTTTTTATTTTTTGTTCTTCAAGAATATCATAGGATAAAATATATTTATTATTGATCAAAGCTAATAAATTTAAATCAATATATTTGTTAAGATAAATTTGTTTATTTTGATTTCTTGCTAATGTTAATTCAGATTTGTCAGCGTATAAATCTGCGCCGTACCTAGTTTCTTCACTGATCTGTTTTTTTCTTAATATACCAAAATCCCAAAAAAACTGATAATTTTTTAAAATAAAATGTTGCCATCCATCTGAGGTTTCTAATCCATAAACCCAAGCAAAATTTGGGTGAAATTGCTCATATGGAAAAAGTGTGGTAGTTCTTCCAAGTTGATTATGTGCCCACTCCTTTTTATTTAAATTTTCAACCAAATGAATTTTATTTTGTGACTCAAAATATATTTTTTTAAAAAATTCAATTTTAGCATAAAAAACTGCCATTATAGCAAAAAATAAGAACACTAATGGTATTTTAGAAAATTTTTTGTTCTCCATTGAAATTTGCAGGGCTAGAATAGATATGGGTATATATAGATAATATGCATACTCATAGAAATTCATAGACTTGATTTTATTTAAATTAAATAAATCAGTAAGAAACCAACCTAAATTTGGTAGGTAATTGCAAATGATTATGAACAAAATCATTTTTAAATATTTCATCTTGTAATTAAATAAAGTAGCTGCAAAAGTAATTAATGAAATAATAACAATTGGTGCAATATTGAAATTGCAATTAATGAAGCAATAGTTTCCCTTTTTTGCAATATGATATAAGCCCCCAAGATTAGTCATGCGATTTGTATTGTTGATTATTCTTGATGTTAGTTCGCCGTAAGTGGACAAACCGTATAAAACTTCACTCCAATTTATAAGAACAAATAATAATAATATTAAAATTGATATTATAGAAAATTTTAATTTCTCAGGTTTTTTTATAAAAGTTGTTAATATAAGACCGCCTAAAATAGCTTGAAAACTATGAAGCGGAGATAATGAGATAGAAATTATTATTGAGAGAAACGTAGTATATACAAAATAATACCTATTTGAAGTTGTATATAAATAGATATAAATTGCCAAATAAATCACTGCAAATCCAATACCGTGTTGTAATGATTGATAAGTCGCGTAGGGATTTATGATACTTAAAAAAGCTGAGACAAATATTGAATCTATAGTTTTAAATTTAAAAACTCTGGTAAATAGTAAGTATGCACCAAAAAAACTTATGCTTATTAACATAAATTTGTGTACCAATATTCCAATCCAAATAGGGAAGATTGAAAAAATCATTTTTTCAAGTTCTAAAAAAGCTCCAAAGTATCCGGCTAAAGAGTAGTAATCTGTTCCGCCGTATATATTATGAATAAATTTTCCACCCAAGTGGTGGTTAAGGTCGTGTAGAATTCTGGACAAAGCCTGGTCACCATTATCTCTATATGAAATAGGAGAATTTTCCCCTAAAACAAAATACTGTATCAAAAAAAAAGAAATCCAAATAAAACTAAAAACCCATAGTATATTTTTTTTTTTTTCAAAAAGTTCATAATTTTTATTGATAAAATAAGAAATTATTAATGAAATAAATGCGGGCAAAGTACTCTTGAGAAGCCAAAACATAATTTGATATACTTAGCACCTAATTTAATATATTCAAATAAAACTTTTAAATTACTTTATGAAGAATAAAATAGCTTTAATTACAGGAGGAACTGGGTTTATTGGAACTTATCTTGCTAAGAAATTGTTACTAAAAGGTTGGAAAGTAAATATAATAGATTTAAAAAAATCAAAAGATACGATTATAAATCAAAAATGTAAATTTTATAAATTGGACTTAAAGAAAATTAGCCCTAAACATAAATGTTTTAAAAATATTTCAACCATTTTTCACCTGGCAGCATTTCCATCAATATCGAGACTTAATAAAAAAAAATTTTTAGAAAATAATCTTGGGGGGACAAAGAAAATTATCCTATGTGCAAAAAAAAATAATATATCAAGTATTGTTTATTCATCTAGCAGCACTGTTTATGGAATTCCTAATAAATTTCCTTTGAATGAAGAAGACGCAGGAAATACAATCGGATTTTATGGAAAAAGCAAATGGTTAGGTGAAAAGGAACTTTTGTCCTCAGCTTCCTCAAAATTGACGATCAGTATACTCAGACCTAGGGTAGTAATTGGACCTGGAAGACTTGGTATATTTCATATTTTTTTTAAAAGAATTTTAAATAATAAAAATATTTACTTAATAGGTAGTGGTTCAAATTATTTCCAATTTACTAATGTAAATGATTTTGTAGATGCTTTAATAAAAGCATCAAATGCGAAAAAAACCTTAATATTAAATATCGGCTCCAGTGATAAAATTTCAACTTATGAACTTATTAAATCATTAATTAAGAAAACTGGTAGTAGATCAAAAATTATAAAAACTCCCTCTTTATTGGTAAAATTAATATTAATGTTGCTAGAAAAAATTAAATTATCTCCATTGACAGGAGAGCAATATTTAATCGCTGACAAAAATTTCTTTTTGAATACGAAAAAAGCAAATTTGAGACTAAAATGGAAAAGTAGGTATTCTACTTTAAATACGCTTTTTGAATCTTTTGATTGGTTCAGAAAAAACTATAACTCTAAAAACCCTCAAACAAAACAATTTGGAATATTGACTGTATTTAAAAATTACCAACAAAGCGGTTTTCAAAGTTAAATAAGATATATATAAAACTTATAGTATGTGTGGAATAGTAGGATTTTTTGGATCTAAAAACTCAGATTTGCTAAATCAAATGACAAATCTAATAGCTCATAGAGGCCCAGACCAAGACATAAAATTTGAAAATAAAGAAATTAATATTGGATTTAGAAGATTAAGTATAAATGACCTATCAAAAGGTGATCAACCATTTTATGATTATAATAAAAAAATAGGAATTTTTTGTAATGGTGAGATTTATAACCATAAAACTTTAAGACAAGAACTAGAGAAAAAAAAATATGTCTTTAAATCTAATAGTGACTGTGAGGTTATTCTTCATGGATATATAGAGTACGGAATAGACTTCATAAAGAAAATTAATGGTATGTTTTTTATTGTCATTTGGAAAGATGAAGAACAAAAAATTATATTAGCCAGGGATAGAATGGGTGAAAAACCATGCTATTATTTCAGAAAAGCAGATGAAATATTTTTTTCTTCAGAGATCAAACCTCTGCTAAAAAATAAAGATTTACAAACCACCATCAACTTTGACTCTATAGATTTTTATTTAAGCAATAGGTATGTTCCTAGCAAATATAATTTGATTAATGAAGTTTCGACTTTAGAGCAAGGGTCAATTCTTGAAATATCTAAAAACTCTTTTAAAAAGATAAAATTTTGGGACCTGGACAGCTATAATGAATTAGAAAAAAAAGATCACGGAAAATTTTATGATATTTTTGAAAATTCAGTAAATCTCAGAATGAAAGCGGACGTTAAAGTTGGGGTTTTTCTAAGTGGTGGTCTTGATTCCTCAATAATAACAGCTCTAATGTCAAAAAAAAGTAAAGACTTCGAGATTTTTACTCATAGTTACAATCATGAAAAAGATGAAAGCCTTTTTGCAAAAAGATTATGCGAGAAATTACAACTAAAAAATTTTAATTTAGTAGAGATTAAAGAAAAAAACATTCACAATTTAGAGAGAATTGTAGAGTCCATGGAATCTCCAATTGGAAACTCTGATATTATAGGCTTAGATTTACTTTGCGCAGCAGCTAAAGTTAAAAAAACTAAGGTAATTATTTCTGGGGAAGGATCAGACGAAATTTTTGGTGGCTATATACATCACGGATTGTTAGGTAAAATAAATAAACTAAAAAAATTTTTAAAAATTTTTAGATCTAATAAGTTATTCTCAAAAATTATTAGATTAACTCCAAATAGATTTTACGATATTTTTTTTAATTATGGTAAATTTAAAGTTACAAATGATTTGAAATATAATTTAGAAAATTTTTTTAAAGAAAAATCTGAAATAAAATCGTATTTCAATTTAATATCTTTGTTTAACGATATTGATAAAAAAAAACTCTATAATAATCATTTTAAATTAGAGCTTAAAAAAAATGATATTGATTTAGTGTTCAACAATAATTTAAAAAGTTATCTAGATAAGGTTTTAAGGTTTGAGTTAGAAAATTGGTTACCTTCATATCATCTTATGAAGGAGGATAAAATTTCAATGAGTCACTCTATTGAAATGAGATTCCCATTTTTAGATCATAAAATTTATGAGTATCTCAAAAATTATGAAAATGAAAATTTTTTAGAGAAAAATAAAAAATATCTGAAAGATGAATTTTCTTACCTCTTACCTTCCTTTATTAAAAATAGAAAAAAGGGACCGATATTGGTTCCGATTGTTGATACTTTTAAAACTGAATTTGTGCAGATGTATAGAGATATATTAACCAAAAAGGAAATAAGAAAATATAATTTATTTAATTATGATTATTTGGAAATGCTATTTAATGAATTTGAAGCATCAAAAAATTATAATTTAGCTAATAAAATATTTTCTGTTTTAGTCTTACAAATATGGCTTAACAAATTTTCAAGATGATAAATTTAAAAGATTTATTTAATTTAGTAAGAGTAGACCAATGGCAAAAAAATCTTTTAATTTTTTGTCCCATATTTTTTATAAATTCTTATAACTACTCAACACTTGTAGATTTATTTTTTGTATTTGTTTTGTTTATTTTAGGATCATCTTTAGTTTATATCTTTAATGATTATATTGACCAAAAAAAAGATAAGTTAAATCCATTTAAAAAAGATAGACCATTAGCAAGCAATAAAATTTCAATAAATTTAGCATCTAAAATCTTTGTAATAATATTATTTTTACTAATTTACTTATCTTATCAATTTATAACAAAAGATGTTATATTTTTACTTTCAATTTATTTATTGATTAATATCTCGTATAGCCTTTTTTTAAAAAAAATTTATTTGATAGACATAATTTTTGTATCATCAGGATACGTTATTAGGGTTCTTGCTGGTTATAGTCAATTAAAGGAAAATAACGAGTTATTTTTACTAACAGGTATATTTTTTCTCAGTCTAATAATTTTAATTATTAAAAGAAAATCTGAGTTTAGTACAAAAATTTACAAAAAAAGTTTGAAACTTTACAATCACGAAATCTCTAATAAGATATTTTATACTTTGAACGTCTTTGTTTTAATTAATTATTATTTATTTTCAAAAACTTTTTTATATACTGGAGACATAGTTATAAGTTTTATTCCGGTGATAATATCATTATTTAGATTAGTAAATTTATTGATAGCAAAAAGGATAATAAAAAATATTTCTTTTGTGCTATTTTCGGACAAAATTATTTTAATAAATTTTACTATCTGGATTTTAATAATTTACTTTAGACCTTTTCAAAATTTTTTATAATTTTGAATAAAATTATCTATATTTCTTGAAGCAATAGTCATGACGGTGCCTTGAGGATTCTTCAATAATTTATTGTTTATTAAAGATGAGTCGTTAACATATAGATTATTAAAATCTTTAATTTTTCCAAACGAGTCAGCAATACAATCATTGTTTTCACCCATCTTTACACCCCCTAAAATATGAACTGAAGAAAAAATAAATTGTTTTATCTTTTTAATACTTGATATTGTTTGTTCATAGTTACTAATTGTTATTGTTTGTTTGTTTTTTGATGAAATTAAAATTATCTCTGTAGCACCGCTTTTAAATACGAATTTACTCATTTCCTTTAGAGCTTTTTTAATTAAATTTAGATTAGAATTGTTGATATTATAATAATATAAGTCTTTATCTATTATGGGTAAGTTAATTACTTTACCCTCGCCAAAAGAAAAAGTTGAGTGAAAGATTGTCATGTTTCTCCAATTTTTTTTCACATTTTCGTATAAATATTCATCATCATAAACACTTGCTAGCATAAATTGCTTGCTGCTGGCAGCGTTCCCAATAATAAAATCAGGATAATGTGAAGTTATTTGGTATGAGTTTACGTCTTCATTAATATTTTGAATTTGATTTGGATATTTAGCTATAATTTTTATCATTGGGTGAAAATTGAAATTTTTTGCTCGACTTATTTTTAATGATTTTTTTAAAAGTGAATTTGTATAAATCGATCCACAACAGAGGAAAATATATTTACAACTTAAAACTAATTTTTTATCGTTTAGCAAGCCCTCTACTTTCCATCCATTTTTACTTTCAAATATTCGTGATACTTGAAACCCCTCAAGAATTTTTCCACCTTGTTTTTTGTAATCTTTCAAATAAGTATTTAACATAGTTGAATTTTTACTATCATTATTATTTTTATAGGATAGCCTTGGAATAATTTGGTAATTTTTTTTTGTTAGATCTGCACCTAATTTGAAATTTTTTTCAAATATATTATTTCTGCTATATGATGAAGGTTGTAGATAATCTTTTATTTCATCAGTATAAATTTTTACATCGTTATACTTGAGGTTTTTAGTATCGTATTTTTGAACCCACTCCATCAAAAATTCGGTATCAGGCTCATGATATAGTCCACTATTAATCTCACTACCGCCTCCAACACACGAACCTGATGAAAAACTTATTTGTAGTGGAAAAAAACTAGATGTGATACCTCCGTTTCTCCACTTATAGTAAAACTCTTCTCCAGAGTGTTTTGTTTTAGATTGATCAAATTCATATCCTCTGTCAATTAAAAGTGTTTTGTTCGGAAAATTCTTATTTAATTTGTTAGCGGTTATACTGCCTCCTGGTCCAGAACCGATAACAATAAATTCGTGAAATTCTTTAATATTTATCTCGTTTTTTCTTTTAATTAATTTTTCACTATTAAATGCGTGTATACACACTAAAGCATGTATCGCTTCTAATGATTTTGTAATAAGAAAATTGAACAATTTTGAAGTTTTTTTTATGATATTATATTTAGATCTATTAGATATATTATAAATTAATTTTTGATTAAATATTAAAGAAAACACATTTAAACAAATAATACATAAAACTATTGCAGTTTTAACTACAAAATCAATTTTAAAAAAATGTAAACTAACTTTCTCTTTTATATTTTCCTCGGGGTTAATTTTTTTTATTTCTAAAATAAATTCGATTAATGCATCTATATTTTTTTTAATAAACATTTGATTATGAATAATTTTTATTTGTCTTCTATCATTTTAGTTGGCAATTTGGATGCAATAAAAAAGTCTAATTCAGTATCAATATCAAAAGACTCGAGCGCAGAAATAGTTAATAATTTATTTTTTTTTGTAATTCTTGATTTTTCCTGTAGGAACGCTTTTTTTCTAAAACAATAAACTCCGGACTCTAGGAAAACTGGTTTCATATACTGAGTGCCTACTAATCTATTATAATTATGATTTATGGGTTTATTTTTAAACCATAATCGATTGAAAATTGGATATACGGGAGTAACTGAATTAATTTTGTTATTTTTTCTCACTATATTGAAAATTTTTTTTAAAGTTGAAATTTTAATAAAAGGGTTTGTTACAAATAATTGTATTATGATTTCGCTTTTTATTCTGTTAATGCAATCTGAAATTAGCTCGTTGCCTTGAGCATTAGGTAAATCAAGTTTCTTTGGTCTTTCTAAAAATTTAAAATTGTATTTATCTGAAATTTTTTTTAAAAGATTGCTTGAAGAGTGAACGTATATGTCAAAAAATTTTCTTTCTTTTTTTAATTTATCAAAACTTATTTTGTAAAGAGGTTTTTTTTTAATCTTTTTTAAATTTTTTCCCTTGAGCCTTTGGCTATTTAATTTTATATGAATTAATATTGCTGGTTTAGCTTTGTTTTGCATAATCTCTCTTCTCATCTTCTATAAGTTTTTTTAAACTTTTTTCAAAATTTATATATTTATTCAGTTTTAAAGAGTGGCCTTTTCGCAATTTATATGTAAACGGACTTAAAATATAATTGTATGTCAAAGAATTTTTTTTACTAAACTTCAAATCCATTTTTTTGAAATTAGATTTAATAAATTGTAGAAATTTTTTAAGTTTCATTTTTTTTGGACCAAAAATATTTAGATAACAATTTGAATAACTTTTATCCAATACTTTGACACACAACTTAACAGCATCTAAAACATGTATATAATTTCTTATTTCGTTGCCTTTAGATTTTCTTATAATTTTTTTCCTTTTTACTGCATCTTTAATAAAATTTTGTAGTGTATTAAAAGAGTTGGCTCTTTCACCGTAAATAGACCCGAATCTTAAACATATAAATTTAAAATTATTTTTTTTTGCATAGTTTTCAACAATCATTTCTGAGGAAAATTTGCTGATACTATAAAAGCCTCCTTGCTCACTTAAAGAATATATTGAACTAGCAAAAATAAATTTTTTCACTTTATTTATTTTACAAGCTTCTAATAAATTTAAAGTTCCAAATATATTTGTTTTTAAAGCATCAAAAGGATTTTCATTTGCTAAATAAATATCAGCTACTGCTGCAAAATGATAAACGTAATCAATATTTTTAGTTATTTTTTTAAGATGGTCTAAATTATTGATGTCACCTCGAATAAATTTATTTTTTTGGTTCAAATAATACCCTTTTTTTCTATCAAAGGAGATCACATCGTAACCACGATTTATAAGTGCTTCCACAAGATGGCTAGCGATAAATCCGGATGCACCAGTAATAAGAATTTTTTTTTTCATTGTGAAAGTTATAAATATATTTAACATTAAAAATGTGAAAAAAAAATTTAAAAATATTAAATATGCTGCTTTGTTTATACACAATAAATTAAAAAAGAACTCTAATATCTTATTAAGTGGCGGAAAAACAATTGAATCTCTACTAAACCACTTGTTAAATTTAAAAAAGAAACTTCACTTTAAAACATTGCTTCTCTCTGATGAGAGAATTGTTGACACTAAATCTAAACTTAGGAATGATAAAATGATTAAAAGATTTATTAAGTTAAAAACTATTAATACAAAAAAACTAATCAATTATAAATCTTCAAATATCAATAAGAAAAATTTAACTAAAATTTCTAATTTAATTTCTAAAGTAAAATTTGATTATTGTCTTTTGAGTTTAGGGTCGAATTGCCATGTTGCGAGTATTTTTAACTTTAAATCAAATGAAAATGCCAACTTTTACTCTATAGAAAACTCACCAAAAAAACCGAGAAAAAGGGTCACTGTTTCTAAAAAAATTATTAGTAACTGTAAAAAAATTTTTTTAATTGCTAATTATAATGAAAAAAAAAAAGAAATAAGTAATGTTTTTAAAAATAGCTTTTTCAAAAAATTAAGAAATAAGCTGGTTTTGCTAATCTATAAAAATTAATTTAATAAAATTTTTTTCAGTGCATAAATCAAGCCAATTGAGCTATTAGTACTGGTCAGCTACACGCGTTACCACGCTTACACATCCAGCCTATCAACGTAGT
>MDTA01025263.1_pt1 | contig 11779 bp, 10 predicted proteins | sample 811151 | NCBI WGS metagenome assembly MDTA01 (sample SAMN05326648, study PRJNA326480) | marine metagenome | isolation source: seawater | place: Indian Ocean: South | collected 2010 | reverse complement strand
TTAATATATTATTAATCTTTTTTCAAACTTAATTTAATTATTATTATGAATATCATTCATTTAATTTAATTTTTGTAATAACAATGAATTTGATTAGTACTATTAAAAAAGAAATTAAATCAATATTTGAAGAGGAATTCAAATACCAATGTGATTTAAATAATATCACAATAGATAATACACCAAAGAACTTTACTGGTTTTTATACTCTTATAATTTTCCCACATATTAAAAGTTTAAAAATGAATCCAAAGGAAATAGGGGATAAGATTGGAAAAATATTATTAAAGAAATCAAAAATAGTTGGAGATTTTAATGTTGTTAAAGGTTTTTTAAATATGGATTTAAGAAGTGATTTTCTTATTTCACTATATAATGAGATAAAATCCTCAGAAAAATGGGGATTTAAAAAATGTGATGGAGACGAGATAATGGTAGAATTTTCATCCCCTAATACAAATAAGCCTCTTCATTTAGGTCATCTTAGAAATATATTCTTAGGTGATTCATTATCAACTATTCTTGAGGCAAATGGAAAAAAGGTACACAGAGTTCAAATTATTAATGATAGGGGTATTCATATATCTAAGTCAATGGTTGCATGGAAACTATATTCTGAAAATAAAACACCTGAATCAGAAGGTATAAAGGGTGATAAATTTGTTGGAGATTATTATGTCAAATTTGAAAAAGAAAATAGAAAACAGTATCAAAAATTACTGAAAGATGGTACAAGAGAAGAAGATGCCATCAATAACACCAATCTGATGATTCAAGCAAAAAAAATATTAAAAAGCTGGGAGTTAAAAGATGAGGAGACCCTCAAATTATGGGAAAAAATGAATAATTGGGTATATGAAGGCTTTAACGAAACTTATGATTTACTAGGAATTACTTTTGATAAAAATTACTATGAATCTGAAACTTATTTACTTGGTAAGGAAAATGTAATTTCTGGTTTAAATAAAAAAATTTTTTATGAAGAAGACGACGGATCTGTTTGGGTTGATCTCACTAATGAAAAATTTGATAAGAAGATTCTTTTGAGAAATGATGGAACTTCTGTGTATATAACTCAAGATATAGGTACTGCCATTAAAAGATTTGAGGATTATCCAAAAATTACAAAACAGATATATACTGTAGGGAGTGAGCAAGATTATCATTTTAAAGTACTATTTAAAATTTTAGAAAAACTAAATTATGACTGGGCTAAAGAATGCTATCATCTATCATATGGGATGATAGAGTTACCAGATGGTAAAATGAAATCTAGGGAGGGAAAAGTTGTTGATGCTGATGATCTAATATCACATATGATCAAAACATCTGAGAAAAGAATAAAAGAATTAGGTAAAACTGATGATTTTAATGTAGATGATTTAAATGAATTATATAAAATGATAGCTCTCGGAGCTCTTAAATATTTTCTATTGAAAGTTGATCCAAAAAAGAAGATGCTTTTTAATCCTGATGATTCTATTGATTTTCAAGGTAATACTGGACCTTTTATTCAATATACCTATGCTAGAATTTGTTCCATTACAGACAGAGCAGAATCACTTGATATAGAATTTAAAGAAATAAAATTTGATAATATAACAGATATCTCATTACCATTAAAAAAACTAATCAATCATATATATCAATTTCCAAATATTATTGATCAAGCTGCCTCAAATCACTCTCCTTCTATAGTAGCACAATATATTTTTGATTTATCTAAAATATACAACAGCTTTTATCAGGAGGAAAAAATATTTGATAATACCTCATCTGAAACAACTTCGTTTAAAATTGCGTTATCTCATACAACAGCTAACACAATTAAAGATGGTATGTTGCTTCTTGGAATTAGTGTACCAAATAAAATGTGATGAAAATATTAATAATAATTCTTGTTTCAACAGTAGTTTCAGTGAGTGGAATTTATGTCTTAAGAGAAAAAGTATTCAAACTCAAAGAGATTGCACCTGAAATTAATCTTGAAAATATATCTGATTTTTATAAACTATCTGCGAAAGATATTGATGGCAATCTAATTAACTTTTCTAAGTACAAGGGAAAGAAGTTATTAATTGTAAACGTAGCATCTAAATGTGGTTATACTAATCAGTATAAAGATTTACAAGAACTTCACAAAAAATATAATGATAAAGTCACAATTCTAGCATTTCCATCCAATAATTTTGGTTTTCAGGAACCTGGTACAAATAACCAAATTGAAGAATTTTGTGAAACAAATTATGGTATTGAATTTCAACTTTTTGAAAAATCTGATGTGAGAGGTAAAAATTCTAATTCAATTTATAAATGGTTATCTAATATTGAAGATAATGGGTGGAACGATAAAGCTCCAAGATGGAATTTTTTCAAATATCTTGTTGATGGAGATGGAAATTTGAAGGCTGTTTACAGTTCAAATACCAATCCAATGGATAAAGAAATTTTAGATTTTGTAACTAATTAAATTTATACCCTGATTGTTTTTTAGTTTTAGAAAAAATATCTCTTAAAGACTTACCTATAATTTCTGATAAACCACCTAGAACCCCACCAGAAAGGCTTACATATATTATCAACAAGTTTACCGATTCAATACTTAGTATATCAATTATTTTAGAAGATATTATAGAATTAGTTTGTGTATCTAAACTTAATAATAAGTATAACCAAGCTACACCTATACCTACCAATCCACTTAAAAAATGACTTAAATAATTTTTATTGAATATAATTCCAATAAGAAATGGAAAAATTAATACTATCCACCACGGAAGAATAGATAGAAAATAATATGCAAATAAACCGTTGAGTATAATTCTTAAAATAAAATTCATTGTGATTGATATTTTTTTTCAAATATTACTCTATTTGTATTATCCAGATAATTTTTATTAAATAATAGTTTTTTATATTTTCCTTTTCCCCAATCATCAATTCCATTACTATAGTTAATATTTCCAGGGTTTCCAGATTGTCCACCTGGATAAATGCCCCATGCTTCTGTCTTACTATTTTTATTTAGCTTTACTATCATTCTCCAAGATGGACCATGTCTTTGGCTAGCTGCATTCAGTATATTTCTATAACCACCTACATTAACACCATCTATACTAAAACTCTCAATACCAAGTAGATGTTTAATAGTTGTATTTTTAAAATCTTTCCAATATACTTTTGTTTTGTTATTATTTTTTTTCCAATTATTTATTGAATCTACGGTTTTATTGAACGTTAAATTTATAATGTCATCTAATCCTTCAATTTCACTAGTTTTCAAATTATCGTAGTATTGAAAGCTTTCATTATTTTTAATAATTTTTGAAGTTGTGAATGAACTTGGTTTTCTGTAGGTGTATTTTAATGTATCAAATTCATCCCAAATATTTTTATACAAAAAGTCCCACCATGTAACGAAAAAAGAAGGATTTTCATCATTAGTATCAGAAAAGAAATCCCAATTTTTCATATTTTTAAAATATTTCATTTCCTCTGATCCTAATCTAATTGTATCAACTTTACTAAGTATGAAAGGTAAGATTTCATATGCTTTATAGCTGAAATTATCATTTTGAATTTTTTTTATGTCTTCGATATCTAAGTAATCAATTGACTCTAACCTCTCTATTAATCTTCTCCCTCTATACATTTCATAATTATGGCTATAGTAATAATAAGGATATAATTTGTTAACTGGATGTTGATTTGCTGAACTTACATATCCTGATTTAGGATTTTTGACTGTTAACCTGTGGTCATAGGGAATATATCCTTGCCATTCATGTTCAGGATTACTTCCATCCAATATAAATTTACCTTGTTCTTTTGACTTTAATGGAAATTTTCCAGCAACCGTAAGACCGATCTCACCATTCCTGGTTGCATACGCAAAATTTTGTGATGGTCCATAGAAAAACTCTAAAGCTCTGTCAATATCATCAATATTTTTTGCTTTATTAAGCATTAAAAAAGTTTTATATTCTACAGATTCATCGTGAGCAATCCATCTCATTGCTAAATTTATTTTTTCTTTATTTGATGAAAAGTTATTATCATAAACAATAGGGCCTAGATGTGTATATATAACTGTATCGTAGAATATACCCTCACCCTTAACATTAAATTCTTCAATAATTTTTTCAGTCTTCAGCCATCTATCACCAAACTTATACTCCTTTCTCTCTTTATTTCTAAAAATTACTGAATACCAATCAACAACATCTCTTGTTGCATTTGTTTCTCCCCAAGCTATATCATCATTAAATCCAATAATTACTCCTGGAGCTCCGGGCAAAGTAGCTCCCATTGTATTAAATGAAGGAGAGTTAAGGTGTGAGATATACCATATGGATGGTAAATTCAAAGATAAATCAGGTTGACTAGCAAGATATGTATTTCCATCCTTTGATTTTAAAGATGATATAGCAAAATTATTACTACCATTATCCCTATCAGGGTTTAATATTGTTTTATCTGGAAATTGATAAGATATCTTTCTATCATAATCTTTTGTTTTCAATGGTTCAAAATTAAATTTTATATCATCTGGGATAATTGGCTTAACCTCATCATGATATTCTGGAAACAATAAATTATAATTTTTAATTCCAAGTATTTTTAAAAGATAAGTGTCTTCAATATCCATATTTCCTCTAGAAAGCATATCTGACATGGATTCCATTAGCAAAAATGTTTTTAGAAGAGTCCATTTTTCCGGCTTATAATTTAACATTTTATATTCGATGGGGTAGTTTTTTAAAGACAAAGATGATATGTAATCGTTGACACCATCTACATAGGCATTCAATAGTTTAATTGTATTTTCATCCTCATATGATTTTTCGAGTGTCTTTTTTGCAGCATAAACCATACCTTTTCTTCTTTGTGTTCTATCATTTTTTAAAGCTCTATTCCCAAAAATCTCACTAAGTCTTCCCGAAATTGCCATAATTTGAAATTCCATCTGCCAAAGACGATGCAATGCAGTTACATAACCTTGAGTATAAAACAAATCTTCATCATTATTTGCATATATATGGGGAATCAACATACTATCGAACTGAATTATTACCTCATCTTTGATATTTTTTAAATCAATATTATTGAAAACTTTGTTTTGATTAATCTCTCCATTTTGCCAGAATCCAGAATATGGGTTTAAAAATTTTCCTAAGGGTGGAATATTAGATATTGAATTATTAGATATAATTACAATTGTTGTAATCAGGATTAGTAAAAATAAAAATCTTATCTTCTTTAACATTATATATAATATTGTGCGTTAGGAAGGACTCGAACCCTCAACCCCCAGAGCCGAAATCTGATATTCTATCCAATTGAACTACTAACGCAAAAATTTAATTTTTAAGTATTTCGTTAATTTTATCTGCAGCTTCTTGAAGTGTACTTGTCGAATAAACTTCAAGTCCAGATTCATCAATTATTTTTGATCCTTCTTTTGAGTTAGTACCTTGAAGTCTTACAATAATAGGTATATTTATCTCTCCAATATTTTTATAGGCTTGAACCACACCATTAGCCACTCTGTCACAACGAACAATTCCACCAAAAATATTTAATAGGATCGCTTTTACATTTTTATCTTTTAATATAATCCTAAATCCTGCTTCAACAGTTTCAGCACTTGCCGTTCCCCCAACATCTAAAAAGTTTGCTGGATCACCACCTGACAATTTAATTATATCCATAGTAGCCATTGCTAGGCCAGCACCATTAACCATACAACCTACATTGCCATCAAGTTTGACATAGCTTAGGTTTGACTTATTCGCTTCGACTTCTGATGGATCTTCTTCTGTTAAATCCCTAAGGCTTTCTATATATTTTTGTCTAAATAAAGCATTATCATCTATATTTACTTTTGCATCAACCGCTAAAATTTGATTATCAGATGTTTTTAAAACAGGATTAATTTCAAATAAGGAAGCATCTATTTTTTCATATGCATTATAAAGAGAATAAATAAACTTAATCATTTCCTTTAATGCATTTCCCTCTAGACCAAGAGCAAAAGCAATTTTTCTAACTTGAAAGCCTTGTAAGCCAATATTTGGATCAATCCATTCCTTTATTATCTTATGGGGTGTTTCTTCGGCTACCTTCTCAATTTCAACACCACCTTCAGTAGAAGCCATTATAACGTTTTTCCCATTTGCTCGATCAAGTAAAATTCCTAAATAAAACTCTTTTAATTCACTCTCACCTGAATAATACACATCTTCTGCAATTAAAATTTTATTTACAATTTTACCTTCACCCCCAGTTTGATGGGTAACCAATGTTCCACCTAATATATCTTTAGATATTTTTTCAACATCATCAATATTTTTTGCAATTACAACACCATTAGATCCTGTCTCTTTAATTTTACCTTTACCTCTACCACCAGCATGAATCTGAGCTTTTATAACTAATACATCACATCCATATTCATCTAAAATTTTCTTTCCATTTTCAAGAGCTTCTTTTGCATTGGTAGCCACCATTCCATTTTGGATTTTAACTCCGTGGTCCTTTAGAATTTCTTTAGCTTGGTATTCATGTATATTCATAGAACACGAAACTAAAACATATAAAACTATATTTCAAATCTTAGATTATTTATTAATCTATAGGTTTTTAATTTTATAGATTTGCAAGATATGTTAATAGGTGAGAAAATTTCTAAAACATTTAATCAGATCCAAGTACTCAAAAATGTTGATATAAAAGTTGAAAACGGTAAAATAGTTTCAATTTTTGGCAAGTCAGGAGCAGGAAAATCTACCTTATTATATATTCTTAGTAGTTTGGATAAACCCGATAAAGGAGAAGTACTTTTCTATGGAACAAAAATCAGTCAACTTTATGGAGATCAATTATCAGAATTTAGAAATAAAAAAATTGGTTTTGTTTTTCAGTTTCATAATTTATTGGATGACTTTGATGCATATGAGAACATATGCATACCTGGTTATGTTTCTGGAGAAGATGAGTATTCCATAAAAAAAAGAGCAGACGAACTTTTAATTGAATTAGACCTAATTGATAGAAAAAACCATAAGCCAAATCAATTATCTGGTGGGGAACAGCAGAGAGTAGCAATTGCTAGAGCACTAATTAATTCGCCTGAGATAATCTTTGCTGATGAGCCAACCGGGAATTTGGATAAAGAAAATTCTCAAAATTTTATCAATTTTATCAAGAAATTAAATAAAAAGTATAATCAAACCTTTGTCATTGTAACCCATAATAAGAAGTTTATGGAAATATCTGACTATTCGTATACTTTAGGTAAGGGAGAAATAAAACCAAATTGAAAAAAGGAATTTATTTCATGTTTTTAGCAACTGTATTCTTTATGGTTGTCAAGATAGGGGTGAAGCTTTTACCAAATATACCTCCTATGGAAATTGTATTCTTTAGGTGTCTGATATCCTTTTTAATAACATTTTTTCTTTTAAAAAGAAAAAATGTTTCCATTTTAGGAAATAATAGAAATCTACTTTTTCTAAGGGGATTATTTGGGACAATTGGCTTATATCTATACTTCGTAATATTACAGGAAATTCCATTAGCTACAGCTTCAACACTTATTTACCTAACACCCTTCTTTACATCTATAGTTGGAATAATAGTTTTAAAAGAAAAAATGAGTATTTATCAATGGTTATTTTTAGCAATTGCGTTCCTTGGTATCATATTAATTCAGGGTTTTGATGCAAGGGTTTCTCTAGAAAGTGTTATAATGGGAGCTTCCGGAAGTCTTTGTGCTGCTTTCGCCTATAATATTATAAGATACTTAAAAGACAAAGAGGACTCTTTGGTTCTAATGATATACTTTCCGATGATTGCTTGTCCAATTGGTGCTTTCATAAGTTATTTTAATTGGGTTCCACCATCATTTTATGAATATGTTATTTTAATTTTAATTGGTGTTTTTACTCAATTTGCTCAATATTTTATGACAAGATCGTATCAGTCAGCTGAAGTTTCAAAGGTATCTGTAATTAGTTACATTGAAATAATATTTGTAATTGCAATTGGTAGTGTATTCTTCAATGAAAATTTTGATTATTTAGTATACATAGGAATGTTTCTTGTAACTTTCGGAGTAGTTTTTAATGTAGCCTTTTATAGAAATGATAAACAAAATTTATAATACATCCTTATCTCTTTTAACTGATTTATATCAGTTAACAATGTCTTATGGTTATTGGAAAGAGGGTATTCATAACCAAGAAGCAAATTTTTCTGTCTTTTTCAGAAAAAATCCTTTTAATTCAGGGTATGCTGTAAGTTGTGGATTAGAATTTATCATTGATTATTTAAATTCACTAAAATTTGATGATTCAGATATAAGATATCTTGATACATTAAAGTCTGAGGATGGTAATAAGCTGTTCGATAAAAAATTTTTAAAATTTTTAAAAAATTTTAAATTTTCATGTGATGTTGAAGCGATAGAAGAGGGTAGAATTATTTTTGCAAATGAACCAATTATTAATGTTAGAGGACCGATATATCAGTGTCAAATAGTTGAATCAGCTATCATTAACATATTTAATTTTAATACTTTAATTGCAACAAAAGCATCAAGAATGAAATTTGCGGCTAAAGATGATCCAATATTAGAATTTGGTTTAAGAAGATCACAAGGTATTGATGGAGCATTGTCTGCAAGTAGATCCTCTTATATTGGAGGCTGTTCAAAAACATCGAATGTTTTAGCTGGTAAAATATTTGATATACCTGTGAGTGGTACACATTCACATAGTTGGGTTTTAGCATTTGAATCTGAACTAGAATCATTTAAAAAATATGCTAGTGTTATGCCTGATAATTGTGTTTTATTAGTAGATACTTTTGATACTTTGAGAGGAATAAAAAATGCAATAACAGTTGCTAAAGAGCTTGAGAAATTAAATAAAAAATTACTTGGAGTAAGAATTGATTCTGGTGATCTATCATACTTAAGTAAAAAAGCGAGAAAAATACTTGATAAGGAAAATCTTAATTATGTGAAAATAATTGCGAGCAATGATCTAGATGAATTTTTACTTAAGAGTTTGAAATACCAAAAATCAAAAATATCCATTTGGGGTATTGGTACAAAATTGGTAACAGCACATGATAATCCATCATTAGGTGCTGTTTATAAATTATCATCTTTGAGGAATAAAAAGGGTATTTGGGAAAATAAAATAAAATTATCTGAGCAAAAAATTAAAATAAATAATCCTGGAATTCATCAGGTGATTAGATTTTCTAAAAAAAATTTATTTAGAGGAGATATGATCTATGATATTAATTTTTCTGTTGAAAAGAAGAAAATGATTGATCCAAATGATTCTACTCGATCTAAAAACTTTAATGATTCATTTACATCTGAGGAACTTCTAATAAAAGTATTCCGTAAAGGTAGCTTAGTTTACAAATTACCTAAAATTTCTAGAATAAAAAGAAATTTAGAAAAAGACCTTGAAATGCTTGATGAATCTCATAAAAGACTGGAAAACCCTCATTCTTATCCGATTGGGCTTGAAAAATCTCTTTTTAAAATGAAAAAAGATATGATTTTAAAATTGAGGGGATGAAAACACTTTTAATCATTGATGTTCAAAATGATTTTTTACCAGGTGGATCTCTAGCTGTTCCTGAAGGAAATTTAATAATAGAAAGAATTAATTCCATAATGGAAAATTATGATCTAATTGTAGCTACAAAGGATTGGCACCCAAAAAATCATATAAGTTTTGCGTCCTCTCATCAAGATAAAAAAGTGGGTGATTCAATTAAAGTAAATGAAAATACTCAGATTCTATGGCCTGACCATTGTATACAAAATGAAATTGGTTCAGAATTTCCAAAACAACTAAATTCTGATAAAATAAATAAAATTATTTATAAAGGTTCAGATAAAAATATTGACAGTTACAGCGGTTTTTATGATAATGATAAAAAATTATCAACTGAATTAAATGATTACCTAAAAAATAAAAGAGTTGAAAAAGTAGATTGTGTTGGCTTAGCAACTGAGTATTGCGTAAAGTTTACTGCAATTGATTCAATAAGAGAAGGTTTCTACACAAGAGTTATAAGTAAATGTACAAAAGGATTAAAAGAAGAAGATATTAAAACATCACTTGATGAGATGAGATCATTAGGAATCGTTGTAATATAATAGTTAGTTTTTACTATTATTCATAAATTCGATTAGTTCAATAACTTTTGAAGAATATCCCCACTCATTATCATACCAACTAACAAGTTTAACAAATCTATTATTCAGCATTATACCGGCAGATGAATCAAATATAGAAGTCCTAGGATCTCCAATGAAATCTTTTGATACAACTTTTTCATCTGTATACCCTAAAACTCCAGCAAGTTCATTTTCAGATGCATTTTTCATAGCATCACAAATTTTATCATAAGAAGTCTCTCTAGAAAGATTTACAGTAAGATCTACAACTGATACATTTTCGGTTGGAACTCTGAATGCCATTCCAGTTAATTTTCCATCAAGATCTGGTATTACTTTTCCAACTGCCTTTGCTGCGCCAGTTGATGATGGTATGATATTTGAAAAAGTGGATCTACCACCTCTCCAATCTTTCATTGATGGACCGTCGACAATTTTTTGAGATGCGGTTGCTGCATGTACAGTTGTCATTAATCCACTATCTATTCCAAAATTTTTATGGATAACCATAGCAATAGGAGCTAGACAATTTGTTGTACACGATGCATTTGAAACAATATTCATATCGTTCTTGTAGCTATCATTGTTTACACCCATTACAAACATTGGAGTATTGTCCTTAGAAGGTGCTGACATTATTATTTTTTTTGCGCCTGATAGTAAGTGACCTTTAGCTTTTTCTTCAGTTAAAAATAAACCTGTTGACTCAACAATATAATCTGCATTTATATCACTCCATTTCAGTTTTGAAGGATCTTTTTCGTTAGTAACTCTTATAGTTTTACCATTAACATTAAGATTATTTCCCTCCGTTTTGACATCACCATCGAATTTACCATGAGTAGAATCATATTTTAGCATATAGCACATATATTCTGCACTTATCAAATCATTAATTCCTACTATATTAATATTATGATTATCAGTCGCGGCTCTGAAAACTAATCTTCCAATTCGACCAAACCCATTGATTCCTATATTTATTTTGTTCATGATTGTTAGTTTGATTTTTTGCAAAAATATTAATCATTCTCTTTAAAACAAATTATATAATATTATGAAATTAATTTTCTTAGTTTTAATTACTTATATTTTCAAGCTTCAGATTATATTTGCAAAAAAAATTTGGTCCCTTCGTCTAGGGGTTAGGACGCCAGGTTTTCATCCTGGAAACAGGGGTTCGATTCCCCTAGGGACTGCAACCTTTAAAACCCATCTTATGATGGGTTTTTTTAATACCTGGTATAACCTCCAATACTTGAACGGAAGTCTACATCTAAGCCATGTTCCTTTATGTAAGATCTTAGTTCATCTGAAACATCTCCTAAGTATATTATACTCTCAAATGTGTAGATGTTTGTAAAATTTCCGAACTCCTCTTGAAGATCCCCCCCTTCTGCTAATATTCTGTTAAGATGATTTTTAAATGCGTTCTCATCACTATACCTCTCATAAAGTGTTACCTTTTTCTCATTCTCAGATATCAAAAATCTCCAAGAGATTGTATTTTCCTCTGTTTCAGATATAAGTTTGGCATAACTATCACTCCATTCTCTTGTGTCAATTGTTCTG
>MDTA01014219.1_pt1 | contig 11779 bp, 12 predicted proteins | sample 811151 | NCBI WGS metagenome assembly MDTA01 (sample SAMN05326648, study PRJNA326480) | marine metagenome | isolation source: seawater | place: Indian Ocean: South | collected 2010 | reverse complement strand
ATGTTATTTCTTTTTTATTTATTGAAAGACCATAATCTTTCCAGTCTCCTGCAGAAACTTTCCTAGCATATAAATTAAGTATTGATTGAAGTTCTTTTTTAATAAAAAATTTTTCTTTTTTATGAAATCTATTATTTATTACTAATTTTAATTTACTCTTCATTTTTTTGATATTTTTTTATTAGTGGTATTTGAAAAGCAGTAAAAATAAAAGTCAATGGTAATATTCCCCAAACTTTGAAATTAATCCAAATCTCTTCAGATTGTGTCCTCCACACAATCTCATTAAGAATTGCGAGAAAAATAAAAAAGAACACCCATCTATACATTAGTTTATCCCAACCTTTATCTTCCAATTTAAGCGAACCTTTTAAAAATAATTTGAGAAAATTTTTATCAAGAAGCAATTTTCCTCCTAATAGCCCAATTGCAAAAAGTATATTTATTACAGTAGGTTTCAAATATATGAATATTGGATTATCAAAGAAAATTGTTAATCCACCGAAAACAGATATAAGAATAGCTCCAACAAGAGGAATATAGGGTATTTTTTTTTCTAGAAAATAAATTACTAATACTGCGACAAGTGTTGCTATTATTAGGGGGGGGATTGCAATTATTAAGTTTTTTCCACCCTTGTAATACACTCCAAAAAAAATTAATAACGGACCAAAGTCTGTTAAAAACTTAACAAAAGATTTATTCACAGGAAAAAGCTATCATAAAAGAAATTTAATTTAAATTTAATATGTTGATTTTACTGCAAATGTTATTATCTTTTATCAAATATGGATTCGAAAAAAGCTAAATTTTCAATAGGTGATGTAGTTAAACACAGGCATTTTAATTTTAGGGGTGTAATTTATGACGTAGATTTTGAATTTAATAATTCAGAAGAATGGTACGAGTCGATACCCAAAGATGTAAGACCAAAAAAAGATCAGCCTTTTTATCACTTGCTTGCAGAGAATAATGAAATTACATATGAGGCCTATGTATCTGAACAAAATTTAATTATAGATAGTTCCAAAGAACCAATTCGTCATCCTATGGTAAATGAAGTTTTTTCAGAAAAAAGAGGCTCTGGTTATTATAAGCCATCAAATTAAAGTCTTTTTAATTAGTTGCCACAAATTTAACAAATTTAATACAAAACTCCGGCTAAAATCAATAATAGCCTTATTAAGTTAGTGTCTAGTTGGAAATTCACTTACTTCCTTTATCTCCCTCTCAATTTTCAACTAGACCGAACAAAAAAACCCATTCAAAGTTCATTCAAAATCAGTTAAATGGGGTCATGATTAAATTCTTAAATCCTAGTTATATATTTTACTTAACTGGAAAAATCATTAATTTTATAAAAGTTTTTATTATCCCCATTGTGGTAATAGGAATTATTTTCTCATTATTTATCTCACCAAAAGATTACATTCAGGGAGATGCAGCAAGAATCATGTATGTACATGTTCCATCTGCATGGATATCTTTGTTATGTTTTGCATTAATTAGTTTTCTTTGTATTATTAATTTTATCTTTAAAATTAAAAGTATAAGCTTATTTTATAAGAGCCTTGCACCAATCGGATTGGCATTTAACTTTATATCTATTTTTACTGGTTCACTCTGGGGCCAACCAACCTGGGGAACTTGGTGGGCTTGGGATGCAAGATTAACCTCAATGCTAATTTTAATGCTCTTTTATATATTTTTTATTTTTTCTTATAAATTTATTACTGATCCCAATAAGTCTTCTAAAATTTGTGCCTCAATTTCCGTTTTAGGATTATTAAACCTTATAATAATTAAGTACTCTGTAAACTGGTGGTCCACACTTCATCAAGCTTCAAGTATTAACTTAATTGGTGAAACCAAAGTCCATTTTTCCATGTTAATACCGCTTGGAATAATGTTATTTGCATTTTTATTGTATACTGCGTTAATTTTTCTAATGAAATACAGGATAGAAACAATTAGAGTGAAAAAGAGAGGGTTAAAAAAATTATGAATTTAGATGTTGTTTTAATGAATGGTTATGGATTTTATGTTTGGGCTTCTTTCTTATTGACCTTTTTAATTTGTTTATTTTTGTTTTTAAAAACAAGAAAAACTTTAAGAAAGCTCGAACAAAATTTTGTAAAAGAGACTCAGAGCCTTTCCCGGGAACAGCTTGAAGATCTAAAAAAAGAAAAAATCGCAAGAGAAATTTTAGTTTCACATTCAAGAACATAATTTAGCATTTTTGAAATGCTCAATACTAAGACAAAACATAGATTACTAATCTTCATAGCAATATCTTTCCTAAGTATTGTGGCAATCGTATTTATTTTAAAAACATTAGAAGATAATGTTCTCTATTTTTATTCACCTACAGATATAGGGGAAAATAGCAACATAGAGATTGGCGATAAAATTAAAGTAGGTGGCATGGTTAAAAATGGATCAATAAAAACAAAGGAAAATGAAATTAAATTTATTATTACAGATTATAAAAATGAAATAATAGTTAGTTATGAAGGAACAGTACCTGCTCTTTTTGCTGAAGGCAAAGGAGTTGTTGCAGAGGGAAGATTACAGGATAAAAAGTTTTTTTTAGCCAAAAGAATTCTGGCAAAACATGATGAAAATTATATGCCTCCAAAAATAAAAGAAAGTCTAGAAAAAAATGCTAGGTAATATTGGTATCATTTCTTCAAGTATATCTTTATTAACATCCTTATTCTTAATTCACTTTTGTTTCGCCGAGATAAAAGTTGCTAGCAGTAGAATTCCAAAAAAAATATATAAACTTTCATTAGTTCAAATAATTTTCTCTTTATTAAGTTTCCTAATTCTAATAGTTGGTTATGTATTTTCTGATTTTTCTATGATCAATGTCTATGAAAACTCCCACACCCAAAAACCTTTGTTTTACAAGATATCAGGAACTTGGGGCAATCACGAAGGAAGCTTATTATTATGGATAAATATACTAGTAATATTTTCTTTTTTATTTCTAATTTTAAATAAAAATAAAAATAAAAATTTTAAAATTTTTACATTAATTTTTCAAAACTTTTTAATTTCAATATTTTTTATTTTTCTTTTAACTAATTCGAATCCATTTTCTCCAGTATTTCCAATTCCTAACGAAGGTTTGGGTTTAAATCCTATTTTACAAGATCCAGCATTAGCAATACACCCGCCTTTGCTTTACATTGGCTTTGTTGGATCCTCCATTTATTTTTCTGCAGCCTTGGGAGCTTTAATTTCCAAAGTAGAAGCGAAGTCTCTCGCTATATCTTTAAAACCTTGGGTATCCATATCATGGTTTTTCCAGACTGTTGGAATTCTTGTTGGATCAATTTGGGCATATTATGAATTAGGTTGGGGAGGATATTGGTTCTGGGATCCAGTAGAAAATTCATCTTTAATACCATGGTTTCTTATGACTGCTTTGCTTCATTCCGTTTTAGTTCTTGAAAGAAAGATAGGTCTTTATTCTTGGGTTATTATTTTAAGCATTTTAACTTTTACCATGAGTGTAGTTGGAACTTTTTTAGTAAGATCGGGAATTTTAAATTCTGTACATACATTTGCAAACGATCCTTCAAGAGGATTATTTATTCTAATATTCTTGATAATAATGGTATTTTCATCAATATTTATCTTCTTTAAATACACCCCATCAGAAAACAAAAATTATAGATTCCTCTCAAAGGAATTTTTTATATTGATAAATAATTGGTTTATGATTTTTTTCTTAGCGGTTGTTTTAATTGGAACATTATATCCAATTTTTCTTGACACTTTAACAGGAGAAAAAATATCTGTTGGACCGCCATACTACAATTTTGTTTTAGCGCCATTCTTAATTCCATTATTATTTTTAATGGCCTCAGGACCTAAGCATAAATGGATTTCTTCGGAAACTAAAAAATTCTTTGATACAATTTTCTTTTTATCAGTATTATTTTTTTTAATTGTTTTTTTCGCAATAAAGGAAAATAATTTCTTGATAAATTTGATATTACTATTTTCAATATATTTAATTATACAAACTATCTATGACTTTTACGAAAGTTTGAAAAATAGAAATATTAATTTATCAAGAATCATTTCACATTTTGGTTTTGGTCTTTTAATATTTTTTATATCAATCAATGATATATTCTCTATAGAGAGCAATTTTAACGTTAGAGTGGGAGAGAAAAAGGATATCGAAAATTATGTAATTAAATTTGAAAATCTAGGCACTTCATCAGGTAACAACTATAAATCTGTTATTGGATATTTTGAAATTTTAAATAAAAAAAAATTAATTAAAGAAAATCTAAAACCAGAAATAAGAGTCTATAATCAACCTAAAACGATAACATATGAAGCATCTATAAATTCAAATTTATTTTCAGATACGTACTTAACAATGAGCAATATATCAAATAGTGAAATATTTAATATAAAATTTCAGAAAAAACCATTTATGAATTTTATATGGCTTTCTGTTTTACTAATTTCATTTGGGGGAGTACTAAATTTTTTTAAGAAGAAAAGAGAAATATGAAAAATATAAATTTAATTTCAGTCTGTATTTTTTTCGTTTTTATTTTTGTTACCCTTTACTTAAGTCTTGATAATAGGAAGATTTATAATACGGAAGATATAATTGGACAAAAACTTGAACAAGTAGAATTAAATATTTTTAAAAATAACAAAACATTTAACACAAAAGAAATTTCAAATTATAAATTTACCTTAATTAATTTTTGGGCATCTTGGTGTGGTCCATGCAGAAAAGAACATAAAAATTTAATAAAGTTAAGTAAAAATAAAAACTTAAAGCTTATTGGTGTAAATTTTAAAGACAATAAAAATGAAGCAAAAAAATTTTTAGAAGAAATGGGAGATCCTTTTTTTATTTTAGCAATGGATCCCCAAGGTAAGAAATCTGTAAATTTTGGTGTATATGGTATTCCGGAAACAATTCTCGTAAATCAAGATCTGGAAATTTTGAAAAAGTATATAGGTCCTTTAGACTTTAACGATGTAAATGAAATTGAAAAAATAGTTAAACAATGAAGAAAATATTTTTTATATTAGTTTTAATTTTTATGAGTACAAAACTTTTTGCTGATTTAAACACGAAAGATAAAGTTTTAAAAAATCTTAGATGTTTAGTTTGTCAAGGTCAGACAATATCAGATTCAAATTCAGAATTTGCAACAATTATCAAAAGTGTTGTTGATGATAAAATTCAAGAAGGTTTAAACGAACAGGAAATATACGAATTCTTATCTGAAAAATATGGAGATTGGATTTTGTTTAATCCACCACTAAAAAATAATAGTTATATTTTATGGTTTTTACCATATCTATTATTTGTATTTGGTGGCGTAGCTCTCTATTTTGTGATTAAAAAAACCTTAATAGAAAAGAAATAATAAGCTATATACTTTTTTAAATTTAAAATGTATTTTTTAAAAAATGAAATTTAAATTTTTAGCAATTAGTATAATTTTTTATTTATTTATTAAAAGCTTCTCTTTTGCTGATGATAAAACATCAGGCATAAATTTTTACACAGGAATGTTTGATTTTAGTGATGACGGTAAAAAAGCTGCTATTTACGGAATAGAACATCAAAATGAAAACTTATATAGAGATACTATTTTTGGAAGAATATCTCCAGTAACTGGAGCAATGATAACAGCAGATAGTGCAACATATGTTTATACCGGCATAGAAACAAATTATTCGTTAGGCGCATTAAACATTACACCTAGTTTTACACCTGGTTGGTATAGACAGGGTGATGGCAAAGACCTAGGTCATCCAATAGAATTTAAAAGCGAGGTTCAGTTATCACTCGATCTTAGCGAAGGTACAAATTTAGGAATGTCTTACAACCATGTCTCGAATGCCAGTTTGGGAGACAAAAACCCAGGGGCAAATAGCTACATGTTTAATTTCCTAAAAAGATTTTAAATTAATTTATACCTCAATGAATCTTAAAAATTGTAATAATTTCGATGATTTCAGAGAATTAGCAAAAAAAAATTTACCAGCTCCGATATTTCATTATATCGATGGAGGTTCTGATGACGAAGTAACTCTTAGAAGAAACACCGAATCTTTTTCAAAATGTGATTTAGTTCCTAATATTTTAGCAAGTGTTGGTGAACCTGATATGTCTACAAAAGTTTTTGGCAAAGAAATAAAAATGCCCTTATTTTTATCTCCAACCGCAATGCAAAGGCTCTATCACCACGATGGCGACAAAGCTAGCGCTCGAGCAGCAGAAAAATTTGGGACATTTTACAGTATGTCGACAATGGGAACGTCATCAATTGAAGAAATTTCTAATGTTTCTGGAGGTCCAAAATTATTTCAACTATATATTCATAAGGATCAAAGCTTAACTGATAATTTAATTGATCGATGCAAAAGATCCGGTTTTAATGCAATGTGCTTAACCGTTGATACAGTTGTGGCTGGTAATCGTGAAAGAGATCATAAATGGGGTTTTACTACACCACCAAAATTAACCTTAAAAAGTTTATTAAGTTTTGCTTTACATCCAAAATGGTCGATTAATTATTTAACACATAAAAAATTTGAATTAGCAAACGTGTCTCATTTTACAAAAAAGGGTAGCAGTATAGCCAAAGGTGTTATGGAATATATAAATGAACAATATGATCCAGGGATGGGATGGAAAGATGCTGAGTACTGCATTGAAAGATGGGGAGGACCATTTGCAATTAAAGGTGTTATGTCTGTTAACGACGCAAAGCGTGCAGTTGAAATTGGAGCCTCAGCAATTATGCTTTCCAATCATGGTGGTAGACAACTTGATGGATCAAGATCTCCTTTTGACCAACTTCCAGCTATAGTAGATGCAGTTGGCGGGAAAGTTGAGATTATAGTTGATGGAGGTATAAGGAGAGGTACACATGTTCTAAAAGCCCTCTCTCTTGGTGCTACAGCTTGTAGTTTTGGTAAAGGATATTTATTTGGACTAGGAGCTGGAGGTCAAAAAGGTGTAGAAGCTGTCTTGCAAAAAATGCACGACGAAATTAAAAGGGATATGATACTTTTGGGATGCAAATCAGTAAAAGAATTAAATAAATCAAACATTGTTTTTAGATCATGAAATTAGCAAAAAGTTTAGACAGATTAGGAACAGAAACTGCCTTCAGCGTTCTTGCTGAGGCAAAAAAATTAGAAGCCGCAGGAAAACCAATGATACATTTAGGATTGGGTCAACCCGATTTTAAAACGCCAAAACATATTGTTGATGCAGCGAAGAAAGCTTTGGATGATGGACATCATGGCTATGTATTATCAAATGGGATACTCGAATGTAGGCAGGCAGTAAGCAGGAAGATTAAAAAACTTTATAATCAAGTTATTGATCCAGAAAGAATAATTATAATGCCTGGTGGAAAACCTACGATGAGTTATGCCATTCAATGCTTTGGTGAACCAGGAGCCGAAATTATTCATCCAACACCTGCATTTCCAATCTACGAGTCTATGATTAACTTTACAGGCTCAAAACCAGTACCATATGATCTTACCGAAGATAAGGATTTAAAATTCAATCCAGAAAAAATATTATCTTTAATAACAAATAAAACAAGACTGTTAATTTTAATTAATCCTAATAATCCAACAGGAAGTTTTGTTGAAAAATCAGATATTGATGTATTAGCCGAGGGACTTAAAAAACACCCACATGTAACAATTTTAAGTGACGAAATTTATAGTAGACAAATATTTGATGGGAAAGAAATGCCATCATTTTTTAATTATCCAGAATTAAGGGAAAGACTAATTGTTCTTGAAGGTTGGAGCAAAGCATATTCAATGACAGGATGGAGATTAGGTTGGAGTTTCTGGCCAAAAAATTTAGTAGAACATGTAAATAAACTTTTAATCAATAGCGTTTCTTGCGTTAATGCAGCAGCACAGTTTGCGGGTATAGCAGCTTTGGACGGACCTGATGACTCAATAAATGAAATGATGAGAAAATTTTCAATTAGAAGAAAACTCATACACGAAGGTTTAAATGGTTTACCGGGTGTAGAATGTAGTTTACCAGGAGGTGCATTTTATGCGTTTCCAAAAGTAATTGGAACAGGAATGGATGGTAAAGAATTTGCAAAAAAATGTATGCACGAGGCAGGGGTAGCTATAGTACCAGGCACTGCATTTGGAAAAACAGCAAAAGATTATGTTAGATTTAGTTTTGCAGCCTCTAGTGACAATATTTCCCAAGCATTAGATAAAATTAAAAAGATTCTCTAAGAAAAACTTAGAATTTATAGCTATTTTTCTAATATAATTTTTTGACCAGAGACTCTTTAGATTATAGAATAAAACTATGACAGCACTTAAAATGCCAAAAGTTGATAAGAAAATTATCAAAGATAGACATAAAATTATTGAAGATATTTGTAGCTTAACTGACAGGAAAAATGTTTTAACTGAAATAGAGGAATTAAAGCCTTACGAAACAGATGGTCTAACTGCTTACAAACAAGCACCAATGGTAGTTGTCTTGCCCGAAACTACGAATGAGGTTAGTAAAATTTTATCTTACTGCAACAAGAAAAAAATAAAAGTAGTACCGAGAGGTGCTGGCACAGGTCTAGCGGGGAGTGCCTTACCTTTAGCGGACTGTGTTTTATTAGGTCTAGGAAAATTTAATAAGATATTAGAAATTGATTATAAGAACAGATGTGTTGTTTCCCAACCAGGGGTAACGAATCTTTCAATAACACATGCTGTTCAAGACAAAGGTTTTTACTATGCCCCAGATCCTTCAAGTCAAATAGCTTGTTCAATTGGAGGAAACGTAGCTGAGAATTCAGGAGGAGTTCATTCGTTAAAATATGGAACGACAACTAATAATATACTTGGAATAGAAGTTGTTTTAATGGATGGTACTATAACTAGGATTGGCGGCAAGGTTTTTGATTCCCCGGGGTATGACTTACTCGGATTGATCACAGGATCCGAAGGTTTACTATGCGTAATTACTGAGGTTACTGTAAAAATTTTAAAAAAACCTGACACAGTAAAGGCTATTCTTTTAGGTTTTCCTACTATTGAGGACGGCGGAAACTGTGTTACTCAAATTATTTCAGAAGGAATAATTCCGTCTGGAATGGAAATGATGGATAAAGTTTTGCTTGAAGCAACAAATAATTTTTCTAAAGCAGGTTATCCTTTGGACGCAGAAGGAATGTTAATAGTTGAACTAGACGGAACTAAATCCGAAGTTGACGAGTTAATTGACAAGGTGAAGAAAATTGCAAAGGCAAATAAAAGTTCGAGTATAAAAATAAGCAAATCTGATGAGGAGAGATTGAAGTTTTGGTCTGGAAGAAAAGCAGCATTCCCAGCATGTGGAGAAATGGCACCAGATTATTATTGTGTGGATGGAACAATTCCTAGAGGAAAACTAGCTAAAGTTTTAAGAGAAATTACTAAACTATCAAAAAAATATAAATTACCTGTAGCAAATGCATTTCATGCTGGCGATGGTAATTTGCACCCAATCATTATGTTTGATGCTAATGACAAAACCTCTCTAGAAAAAACTGAAAAATTTGGTTCAGATATTTTAAAATTATGCGTTAAATTTGGAGGAGTTCTGTCTGGAGAACACGGCATAGGTGTAGAAAAACGTGAACTAATGTGTGAAATGTTTAACAATGATGATATCCAACAACAAATTAGTATAAAAAATTCTTTAGATCCTAGTTCCTTATTAAATCCAGGAAAAGTATATCCAATCTTAAGAAAATGCGCTGAGGAAGGAAGGTTACACATTCATGGAAGAGATAAATCAAAATTCTCAGACATCCCTAGATTTTAATTCTAACACATTAAAACCTGCCAACGAGAACGATCTTCAAGAAGCAATAAAACATTGTTTCAAAAAGGATTTGCCAATTGAAATAATAGGTTCGGGAACAAAAACTGAAATAGGAAAAAAATTCCAGAGCGCCAAAACTCTTGATATGTCCAATATTTCAGGGATTGTTGATTATAAACCTGAGGAACTTTATATAACGGTTAAAGCAGGAACACCAATTAAAACAATAACAGAGGAATTAAAAAAAAATAATCAACATTTAGCTTTTGAACCAACAAATTTTTCTGAGGTTTTCAAAAAAAATTCAAACGAAGGTACGATTGGTGGAACATTATCATGTAACTTTTCTGGCTCAAGAAGATTTAAAGTTGGTAGTGCAAGAGACCACATTCTTGGATTCAAAGGATATAATGGTAAAGGTGAAAAAATTAAATCAGGAGGAACAGTAGTAAAAAATGTAACGGGGTATGATTTATCCAAACTAGTTACAGGTTCTTTCGGAACTCTTTTAGTATTAAGTGAAATAACTTTAAAAGTTTTACCACTACAAGCAGATATTAAAACAATCATTATTAGTGGTTTAGTATTAGAACACTCCTTAGGACTTATGGGATCTGCTATAGGTTCATCAAATGACCCTTCGGGTGCTGTATTTTATCCAGAAAATTTGAGGAGTAATTTTGTATTTAATGATCTCACCCATCATGGATCAATAACTGCAATAAGAGTTGAAGGCACAAAAATTTCCACTGAACAAAGAATAAATAATCTTATAAAAGATTTATCTTTATTAGATAAAAATATTACAGTTTTGGACAGCGTCCAATCAGAAATTTTTTGGGAAGATACAAGGGGTCTCAAGGTTTTCTCAAAAAATCAGAGAAATATTTTAAGGGCTGTGGTACCACCATCAGAATCAGGAAATTTAATAAATAGACTGAAAAACTTCCATACAAATTATTTTATTGACTGGGGTGGATCGTTGATTTGGTTAGAACTAGATTACCTGTCAAATCAGAAGATTGAACAAATAAGAAATAGAGTTTTGGACACAAAGGGTTATTTGACTGTAATAAAGTCCCCAGAAAATGTTAAATCTACCTCGGAAATATTTACTATTGACCCAATTAAATTTAAGATTTCTCAAAATATAAAAAAAAGTTTCGATCCAAAAAGGATTTTTAACCCGGGAAAAATGTACACAGGAATATAAATGCAAACAAATTTTTCAGATGATCAATTAAAAGATAAGGACAACAAGTCTTCGGAAAAGATTTTAAGAAAATGTGTCCATTGTGGAATGTGTAACGCAACATGCCCAACCTATAATCTTTTAGGAGATGAATTAGACGGTCCAAGAGGAAGAATTTATTTAATAAAAGAAATGATTGAAAAGAAAAAAACTCCGACTAAAAAAGTTGTGTCACACATTGACAAATGCCTATCATGTTATGCCTGTATGACAACTTGTCCCTCTGGTGTTAACTATATGCATTTAATTGATCATGGTAGAAATTATGTTGAAAAAAAATACAAAAGACCATTTACAGAAAGAATATTTAGAGATTTTCTATCAAAAACTTTACCAAAGCCTAAAATTTTTAAATTTTTAATTTTTATCTCAAAAATTGGAAGAATTTTTAAATTTTTAATACCAGGAACTCTCGGATCCATGTTAGATCTTGCTCCAAAAAAAATATATAGCAAGACTTTAAAATTTCAGAAAATTTATAGAGCTGAAAGAAAAAAACCAGCTGCAAGAGTCGCTTTACTAATTGGTTGTGTTCAAAGAGTTGTTTCACCTCAAATCAACGAATCTACCATTAGGGTACTAACCAGACATGGAGTTGAAGTAATTACTATGCCAGAAATAGAATGTTGTGGGTCTTTGAACCATCATCTTGGAAAAGAAGATTT
>MDTA01189235.1_pt1 | contig 11780 bp, 7 predicted proteins | sample 811151 | NCBI WGS metagenome assembly MDTA01 (sample SAMN05326648, study PRJNA326480) | marine metagenome | isolation source: seawater | place: Indian Ocean: South | collected 2010 | reverse complement strand
TTGCCCAATATCCCCAAGTTCGCATAAGGGCATGCTGCAATATGGGCAATTGATCTGGATCGTCTCCAATATCATTGAGAAGTCGGTTCAGGAGAGGCTTGGATACTTCTCCTCCTGCTACTCTTATAGGGCCCTCTATCGCTTCTTTTCTCTGGTCCCGATTTAAACGTGGTATTAGGAATTCGCCCTCATTAACAGCATTAGCTAGTCTCGGAAATCGGCTACAATCCCCAAGGAAGTCCGACCGCATTGTTATGATAATAAAAATTGGGAGATCGCTTTGCTCTGTCGCCTCGAGCAGGAGATTTACAAAAAATGCTGCTTGTTCGTCACTAGCATCGTCGCTGCCCCTAAACCGAAAAATCTCCTCAAATTGATCTACAACGATAAGAAGATTTGAACCTTCTTCGATATCGCTCTGTCTAACGGCTTCGATTAGGCCTAGACCACTTCTAGTTAAGGTTGCTCGGACTTGAGAGACGATTTCTTCCTCATCGGGATCATACAGATCTGCCTGTACGATTGATTCTGCTAAATTTGTTATGGGGTCACCACCCGGCCTCATAATCGCTGTTTCCCAAAGCGAACCCGCACTAACCATAGTACCGCTTAACAATTCAGGCAGAAGACCTGCCCTTACGAGAGAGGACTTTCCGCTACCGGAAGTCCCTACAACGGCCAGGAATTTGTTTTTACGCAACCGGCTAGCCAGTTCTGTTATCTGAGCATCCCGTCCAAAAAACAGATAGCTGTCGTCAAAATAGAAAGGACGTAAACCAGGGAAAGGGTTCTGATGATTTTCTTTATTCATGACCGTTAACGGTTGTTATTTCAGCTCTTTTAAAGCGATTTCTAGGTCCTTAGTTGAAAATTCTTCGTCCGCTTGAGTTATTACCGAAGCCAAGTTACTCCTGAATCGCATTTTCCTTCTGTCAAAAGGTGGCGCCATAAAAACGAGCTTGCTCGAAAAAGCCTTTTTCCTGCCATATCCCGGTGCCTTCATTAAGCTCATGAGTTTCATGTCGACCCAGGATTTTGCACATTGCCCGTAATAGATTAGGACAGAATCGCAAGACTTGAGCTTTTCGATATTTGATTCTTTTATCTGTGACTCATCACCATCAAAATTTGGCGTCAAAACTTCCAACCCATTATCAAACAAGAAGTCTTCCAGAGGTGCAACGTTCTCTTCGTCTGGAAGATCGTATATTAAGTAAACGGATTTAGTTCCGTCACTATCCTGAACTGACGTATCAGCCGGGGTACTAATTGCTATCGGAATGCGCAATTTCTCGACAATGTAGTCTCGAAAATTGTCTAAGGTATCCTCGAGCATCTCTGCACCCTTTTGACGGTTGGGATCCTCCATTAGGCCCTGAAGAAAAGTAACTTGCCTGGGATCGGTTGGATTAACCGACCTCGGCATCCAAACGAATCTCCTGAAGCTTGGATCGGCTGAGGCACGTTGGGCGGATGCATTCAATTGCATCTCGGGAACAGAGCATTGCGCATCTTCAGGAACGATACCGTATTTCTCTCCAATTAAGTGCACTACGCAATCTGCCTCGCTTATTTTAGTTTCGGCTTCAGACATAGCGTTTTCTGAGGATGCAATCAGAGGGTCTAACCCTATTACCCGATGCCCGCGAGCGATGAGTTCGCGAGAAATTTTACGGCGAGATTCCTCTAGGTCTGAGGTTACCGAAGACAGAAAAATAATTTGGCTATCTTCACCCGGATCAGAAACCACGGATTCCTGATTTCCATCATTATCCAAAGCAACAAGCACGTCGGCTACTTCCGTTGCTAAATCATAAATGCGAGAATAATAGCTTTGTTTCGCCTTTTGCCCAAAGGCCTCATCAAACTCGACTACACGACCTGTTTCTTGATCTAGTTCGAAAAACTCGAATCCTAAGATACTCTCCAAAATTTTAGGCAACTCGATATCACTAGCATGAGCAGCAATTGGGGTTTTTATTACCTTAATTAGTCTTGATTTACCTTCTACATTAATCCCTCCCTGATCCTCGGCATTGCGACAGAAATTAGTTATTTCTTTCCGACACCATTCCGATTTTACATATCTAGGAGTGAGTACCGAAATCATTAGGCGTGAATTTTTAAATTCATTCACTATCGCCTGATCAAACACATCATTGCCTCGCAACTTTGGATCTCTCCAAATCTTCGGAGGCTCTCCGGTTAATTGCGCTATTTTGACGGAAAGCGATCTATGAAATTTTGAGATCCAACCCTTTTGTTCCTCATCAAGGGACTCGTCGTCAATATGAGCATAACTTATAAAAATATCATTCATATCTTAATGTATTCCCTATTAAATAACATCTTTTATTACAGGCTAATGATTTTTAATTAAATACATACCTCATTGAATTCTAATTATCAAGAGATCGTTCGGCGATATACTCTTCGCGAAGCTTTCTGAGCATATGAATTCTTAGCTCTCTCGAATCACTTAAATCACTGCTCTCTAGAAGAGTATTCAAATTGCTTGTCTGCCGAAGAACCTGGCCCATGAGTTGGTCAGCATCGTCTACTCTTCCAACTCGAAGGTACGATAATCCAAGAAGGAAATTAAGGATATCGTTATTCTGCAAGCCCTGTATCAAGTCTGGTGAAATCCGTGACTCAGTTGTATTAATGCCCCCATATTTAGCCTTTTCAAGTAGATGTATCGCTTTTTCATAATTACCCTTCCGCAGTTCTAATCCTCCCATCGCAGTCAACGAGTACACGGTCTGATTTACAGTTGTATTTGAATTTCCCAAAGCTAGAACAGGTGTGCGACCAAACGGTAGAGATTCGGAAAGCGGCCAATCTACATCGCAGAAGTAATCTGTCGTTTTTTCTCTTTTTGTGTCATGTGCTAAGGAGGAGAAACTGCGTCTAAAAACCAATTCGGGATGTGGATCTTCGATTCTTTTATCGAAAGCGTTCAGTATATCCGTTTCGTTGCGACACATTGACCATATGCGTAGCTCGCTATAGGCTGAATTTAGGGATTTTCGGTTTGGTCTTGTAGCCATAGCTCCAAGTAAAAAGGGGATGTCGTTATTGATACCGATAGGTCCATAAAACAAATTCGTCTGAGAATTTTTGATCCCGTTTAAATAGATAGACATTTCTTTATTTATAGCATTCCAAGTGAGGGCTATGTGATTCCAGGTTCGCCCATCCAAAATAGGAACATCGAGCATGCCTTTCTCTTTAGTTCGAGTGTTTTGAAGTTCGAAGCGAAAATTACCATTATGCAACATAAGACTAAATCCGTCGTCATCATATCCTCCGCCTTTATTAATGATAGCACCGTTGTGACCGTGCTTTATCCAGCATTCTAGCGTGAACCCATCTGCGAAAGAAACATCCCTTGGAAAGTCAAGACTCGCAAACTTTATCTCTTGTATACCTATTTCCGGTATTATATCAATTAAGTCTTCCCCGAAAAAACTTGGCATTATTCCGTAGCGAAGAATCAAATCTAGTGCACTGTCTGTTGTTAACACGTCTTTCGACAAATTAAATATTATGTCACTCCGCAATGGGGATGCTGCTCCATCCCGTAAATACGACATAAGCCTTCGATCAATCTCTTTTGTAATAGGAATTTGGTTACCTTCGGAAAAGGCGACTTCCATCATCTTGTGAAATTCGTCGTCTACATGCGAATCTTTTAAATAATCACAAATCGCAAGGAAACCTTTGAAGTCACGATGGTAATAGGCTGCTTTGGCAGCACTTGCAATCGATGCTTGTTCATTACGAAATGAATGGTCGCTTCCTTCTACAGACGCTGCCTCCCACGAGGCAACAATTTCCGATTCTTCAACGACAGCAAGTCTCCCATCCGGGTTGACTTCATAACCAGAATTTATTTTTATTAAACTCTCTATATTTTCTGCAGGTATGTTTTGGTAATCGAAACTATTATTACTATCTTTGAAAAAGGCAACTTCAGAAAATCCTAAACGGGTAATGCTTCCGGGTAGACTAGATATTCTGATTCGCGAGACCTCCTTCGAATCACATTCTACAGTTAGTAATTCTGATCTCGCGAAATTTACTGGTTTAGAATAAACTAATTCTTCACCTTCGTTAAAAGCAGTGAACAAGGCATTTGTGGAAAACAAATCAACCTGATTGCGTACCCACGGCCATATTTGGAAATGGCTAGGTCCCTCGTCTTTAGCGAAGTAAAAATCTACGAACTCAGCTTCAGCTGTTTTTTGGTAGTCAATAGCCAAGCCATCCAAGAGAATACTACTAGTGTCAACGTCGCCAAGAACGTAGTTGTTCAGCGATTGCGGCTTCGTTGAAAATGCAGGCTTCGAACTTACTATATCAGTAGGAAAGATTCTATTAATCTCTGGGTCTTGAATTTCAAATTGTTTAACCAGTCCGCTAGAACTCACACCAATGAACGTTCGACTGTATTTTCCGAACTCTCCTGCTATTGCTCGTTTTGGAAACACAGATTCAAATTTTTGTGATGTTCCCAGAGTGCTTCTTCCTAACAACTTGCCCGAATCTAAAGAAATTAATGCTGCACCTCCAGTCGATGAAATACTCAGTGTATTGATTCTTGCATCAAAGTTCTCTACCCAAACCGGTGAATTCGAATTAATATCCCAGAGTGTGACTGTTCCATCAAATGAGCGAATTAACAGGCGATTACCGCGAAGGATCGGTTCAATCTGCAATGGCCGGCTTTCAAAGCCTATGCTCTGATTTTTTGAACCATCGATCGATTTGATAATTATCGAGCCCGAGCTATCAGCCGAAGCGGGGAACATTGATCTCTCCTCATCGCTCATTATAAGCAGCCCATTAATCGGTTCGAATTTTAAAAAATTTACCTGTCTATTATTTTCTAAATTTGCAAGAAGGTTGACGGATTTATCTTTGAATTTGTATCCATATATATTTCCCTTGCCGGCACTAGTCCTGTCGGAAGGCAATGGATAACCCGTTCCCAGATATATTATTTCCTCTTCTTGGTCTACGGCAATCGAGCTGAGAGATTCGAGCGCAGACTCAAAGGTTTCGTTGAAAGACTTAGAAAAACCTACTATTTCTCCAGACTTCATATCTATAAAAGCTAATTGCCCCTGTAATCTGGGAACAGATTGCCAGTTAACAAACGGTATTACGAGAAGATTAGATTTCTCCATTACTTCAATTTCTCGCATTCTAATAACTCCGCCCACCGTAATTTGCCTTTGCAAAATATCGTTATCTGACAAGTCGTATATACCGAAGCTTCTTTGGCCTGTTCGGAAAAGCAAAAGATTGTCAACCTGAGTAATTGCCCTCACATATTCTGGGGAAAATGGCAGTTTGCTTTTATCAATCATCTCCCAACCTATTGCGTCGTAATTTATCACGTGGAGAGCGTCATCAACAATGTTGATTGTGTAAAATTTGCTCCCATCTTGATTAAACCCAGCTTGTAAGACATCTCCGCTTAGTTTAGCCGCTTTAGTAACTATCGGGGTTTTTTTAAGAATTTCAGAAAATGAAGATTCGTATGAATCTTGTTTTTCTTTACTCTTTTTAGCTAGGCTCCAAGCGTCATTTAACCATGCTAGTGCTTCAAGGTTTTTCCCATCAATTGAAAGATCAAGAGCCGTTGCAGCACTCCTATCGGCAAGCTCTAAAACTTTCGTTTCGACCTCATCTTTAGCGATAAGAGCAAAGACTAAAAAGCAAACTGCCAGCACACCAGCAAAAGCTAGAGCGACAGATAGCGACTTCATACGAGAGGCAGCTTTCTCTTTTTCCTCCGCTCGTCTTCGTTCTACTTCCGCCTTCTCTTGCTCGGCAACCGCGAGTGCTCTTGCCTGTTCCAATTCTCTTTTTCTAGCAGCTTCTTTTTCTTTTGCTTCTCTTTCTGCCTCTAAATGCGATTCATCAAGAAAGCTCATAGCTTCCTCGAATCCCGGAAAATAATGATCGGCCCATGCTTTGTTTGGTTTGCTTTCGGACCTCCAAGAGAGAGCAATCTGAAGGTCTGGGTCTCTGTATAGCCCAGCTTTACCATCTTTCCGCAAACTTGCTGTGTCGGCTAATCGGCGATAAATTTTCGCAGACTGTGCTTCATCGTCTACCCATGACTTGAGTCGCGTCCAAACTCTCATCAAACTTTCGTGAGAGATATCAATAATTGTGCCTGTTTTCAGATCAGTGTCTGAGCTAGGCATCAGAAATGTTCGACCAGCCATACGAAAGGGATCTATGGCGGTGGCAACCTCCTCCGGACCCTTTTCCGTTATTTCGCATAGTTCTCCAAAACGCATAGGACGTCTTATGCCTCTATCCTGATCAGCCCTTTCTGTTAAGGCCTTGAAGATTTTACTAGCTGTCCATTTTGCTGAATCCGTTTGCAGCTCTGCGTAGACTTCGTCGGCATGTCGACTCAATGCTTCTGACATGCCTCCGGTAGCTCTGTAGTGCTCGAGGTCTAAAGGCCCTTCGGCTCCAGACGCCTCCCACTGGTCCCAAGTCCGCATGAGAGCGTGTTGAAGAATCGGCAGCTGATCCGGATCATCGCCAATGTCATTCAACAATCGCTGCAACAATCTATTTGATATCTCTGATCCACCAACTTTTACCGGGCCAACGATAGCCTCTTTTCGTTGAGTTCTATTTAAACGAGGAATAAGATATTCCCCTTCATTTACTGCCTCTGCCAAGCCTCTGAATTGCGCACAGTCACCTAAAAAATCTGAGCGCATCGTAAGGACTACATAAATCCTCCGCCTCATTTGCTGCGATGCCTCCAACAGGAGGGTTATAAAATGGCCTGCCTCTTCATTGGAAACCCTGCTCTGCTGCCTGAAACGAAAAATTTCTTCAAATTGGTCAACGACAAGGAGCAAGTTCGAATCTTCCTCCAGATCACTTTGTTCAATAGTGTCCAGCAAACCCATACCGCTCCTTGAGAGAGTGGCTCGAACATGGGAATGTATGTCTTCTTCCTCTGGATCATGGAGATCAGCATTGATCAAGCAGCTGGCTAAATTTCCGAGCGGATCTCCTCCGGGCCGCATCACTGCCACCTCCCATGATGAGCCCGCTGCTGCCATAGTCCCGCCGTGCAGCTCTGGAAGCACACCTGCTTTAACGAGTGACGACTTGCCACTTCCTGACACGCCAACGACGGCCATAAAGCGCGTCTTTCGCAAGCGTGTTATTAATTCAACTACTTGTTTTTCTCGCCCGAAAAACAAATATTTTTCAGATTGTTGGAAGGGACGAAGTCCTGGGAAGGGATTAAAAGTACTCACTTTAATTTTATGGATTAGGGTCTTTACTTTTCAGAACGAATTCAGCCAACGATGTTTCTAAATTGGATTCCGTTAAGTTGAGGACTTCCGCAACATGGCTTCTAAAACGCAGCTTTCGACGATCAACCGGCTCATCTACTAAAACGCATTTGGCAGCGAAGGGATTAGTCCTCCCATAGCCCGGTGCTTGAATGAGATCCATAAGCTTTGTTTCAACCCATGAGCGACTGCCAGCACCGTAATAAACAATAGCCGAGGTGCAGAAAATAAGTTTATTGCGATGGGCTTCTGCAACATCAGCCTCATTACCTTCGAACAAAGGCAACGATACATCAAAGCCTTGGTCGAAAAGAAAATCCTCTATTGGTTCAACAGCATCTTCATCCTTGGCGTCACAAATTAGATAAATTGATTTACTATCAACCACTCCCGAGGGCTCCTGCGTCTGGACCTCGCTGGAATCCGCATCTTTCTTGGAATTTATTCTCTCTAAGAGGTAGCCCTTAAAATTATCGATAGGCTCGCCGATCACCTCTGCACCCAATTGTGCATCGAGGTCTTCCTCGAGTTTCGCTAGGAAGGCTGTTTGCCTAGCGTCTTCGCTTCGGTTGTTTGCAATCCAAATAAGGCGCTCGAGCTCGTGCTTTTTACACACTTCAGCTGCGATTTCGTTTTGCAGTTCTACCGTCGATTTATCCGCATCTTCTGGAACTGCGCCATACCGATTACCGACTAAATGGACCGAAAAGTCGCAGGTTTCTAGCAAAGAAGACAGCTCAGATCGAATATCCGACGCCGAATCGGGCATTTGCTTATCTGGCAAAACTCGATGTCCGCGCTCTTTGAGTTCTCTTGCGATCCGGTTTCGCTCTCCCAAGATGTCTGATGTCACCTCAGCCAAATAAACAGTTAATCCATCATGCTTGGTGTTTTCATCGGCGTCTGAGGAATCTCCCGATTCGCTTTGGCCCTCGAAATCTTTAATCAGGTCACAAATTTCGTAGGCCAAGTCATAAATTCTCGAAAAATAATTTTGTCTAGCACGCTCTCCAAATCTCTCATCGTATTCTACGAGCCGTCCTGTTTCCGATTCGTGCTCGAAAAACTGGAAGCCCATCACACTTTTTAAAATCGGTGGAATCCTATCTGGAATCTCGCTTAAATCAAACGGAGTCTTAATTACCTTTATGATTCGAGACTTTTCGCCAACAACAACACCGCCTGCTTCACTGGCTGCATCGTAAAACTCGTTGAGTTCCCTCATGCACCACTCGGAGCGAAGGTAGCGAGGACTCATGATCGAAACCATGACTTTAGCATCTTTGAATGAAGAGACTATTTTTTCGTCAAAGACATCGTTACCCTGTATTTTTGGATCCCTCCATATCTTGGGCTTCTCTCCCAGGAGCTGAGATAAACGGACATCCAAAACCCTATGGAATTGAGTGATCCAGCCTTTTTGCCCTTCGGTAAGAACCTGATCGTCAATGTGTGCGTAACTAATAAAAATGTCATTCATGATGATCTAAAGTTTCGTTTTGGGATTCATATAAAGATTTCTAATCACTTAATTTGACGCTCATTCCAAAGTCTTTTGCCAAGGACTCGCACCACTCTTCGTCAGTTACATTATGCCAATTAGCCCATTCGGAATCCGACTTACTTTCTCTCCATTCGAGAAACGGGATAGCATCTGGCCCAACTGGGTGCCGTAGACCTTCCCTATTGCCAGCTACAATATCCATTATAGCATCAGCCACAATTTGGGTCGATGCTGGGATTTTGAGAGATTCTACGAACATAGCCGCCATCCTATTTTGTTGCGGGTAGTCAGGATCGTAATCCGCCCTGCTTATGTCAGCAGCCATGTCTGTCGCGATTATACCGGGCTCGATTATGGCCACTTTGACACCATGCGGCAGTACCTCCTGAGCGAGGCATTCTGAGAGTGCCTCCAACGCAAATTTAGATGCTGTGTAAGGTGCAAGCGGCGAAGCGGCCACCTTGCCAGCTACGGATGTAATATTCACTATAAATCCTGTACCACTTTCTTTCATACTCGGCAAAGCCGCCTGAATGCAACGAATGGGCCCCAAGTAATTGGTATTCATTACTTCCTCGAAAGTTGAGATAGGACATTTTTCAACGGATCCTCGTCTCTCGATTCCAGCATTATTAATCAAGATGTCGACTTTTTCCCCTGATGACTCGATTGAAGCAAAACAGCGATCAACGGATGCTTCATCATCAACATCGAGCTCTACAACATCCACATCTAAGTTATTGCCTGAGATAGAATTGAGAAGGTTTTTTGATTTAGTTTGAGGATCGCGCATACCTGCAAATACTTTAAGCCCGTGGCTAGCGAGCTTCATGACAGTGGCTAGGCCGATTCCTCGATTGGATCCTGTGACAAGTGCTGTTCTTTTCATTAAATTAAAATTTCAGTTTTAGGACTCAGCCACAAGGAGACTTGGAGGCAAAAATCAAAATCGTAGAGTCCACTTTTCATGCCAAAATATGTAGTCAACTAAACTTATTGAGCTTGTCCGGGTTTATGATTTCGGAATGCGTTTCTCCCATGCATTCTTATTCAGATCCAAACATCTGCTGTGAATCAAAAGGGTAGGCTGGATTTTCCAGCAATGTCTATCTTTCCAGAATTAAGGCTAACAATTCTAGATCCATGAAACCTGAAATATAAATCATTCGCGGACAATCCGTCGGCTCGGGTCTGGCTAACATCTGCTCCGCCACCCAGAAGTGCATCAATCATATCGATACTTCCGATTACACTTAGAAACATAGCCACGGCCCTTAGGTTATCCATGAAGTAGATTCGCTCTTCCCAGTCAGCTCCACCACTTTTATTGTCTATGTTCACCTTTGTCTTCTAATCTGAATTTAAATTTACTATCTGGGACGAGTTTTTCTTTTCGGAAATCTCAGTTATCTAGGCTAATTCGAACTACCGACTCAAATGATGTTACGTAAATATTTTCCTCCGAGCCATCGAAACATAGGTTGGTCGCGGGGCCGGGCAATGGAATCGTGGCGAGAAGTTTTCCTTCTGGAGAGATTACTAATATTCCGCCCGGGCCCGTTGTAAAAATGTTGCCACTAGAATGCATTTTCATTCCATCAAACCAGCCTACAGCGTCTTCAGGAAACGGACCGTCGAAAAATAGTTCCTCGCTTCCAGTAGCTAAGTTAATACGCATCATTTTCGGCTCAGCCATGTTCGAGCTATTGACATATAAAAATGATTCATCGCCCGCCAGGGCGATACCATTGGGAAAGTCTATACTGGACGATATAAGTTTAACACTTTTTGCGATTGGATCTAAAACGTAAACGCCATTAAAATCCTTCTCGCGAACCTGAAAATCGAAAACGATCCGCTTCGCTGCTGGGTCACTTCGTGGCAAGTCCGCGAAACCGTAGGGCGGATCAGAGAAATAAATTAGTCCGTCCTTAGAAATTGCCAAGTCGTTAGGGCTATTATATCGCGATCCCGCGTAATTAGAGGTTAAAGTAGTGTAATTTTCCGGCAGAGGAGCGTCGAGCGGCACAGAAACTAATCGCCTATCCCCATGCTGACAGAGTATCATTTCGCCGTTGCTGATCGCCAAACCGTTCGCACCCAAGAGCAAACCGTCAGGATACGAAGGCGAAAAGCCTGTTTCGCCACTTTTCGGAAGGAAGAAACTAAAACCGTCTGATTCAGACCAAGAGTAGACAGAGTTCGCCATTATATCCGAAAAGAATAATCGTTCGCTGTCGGAATCCCAGACCGGCCCTTCTCCCAAGCCCAAACCGTCCCGTAGCGTCGACAACACAACAACATCTGGAAGAAATGCTGCTCCATTTCGATCGTTAAACTCAACGTCAAGATGCAGTGCATCTGAATTATGGTCGTTCCCGATGGTGAGCTTTAAAGGACAGGTCGCGGCAATTAAAGCGACTTTGATCATCCAAAAATGCTTAAAATAAATCATGATATTTTAATTTAAGAACAGCTGCAAATTAGATATCTGCTTTTTCAAACTTCCGAACTCCAAAGCCTTCTGGAAAGCCGCCCCCTAGCATGGGGCCAAGCAAGTCACCTATTCCCTGTTCGGTCCTCCATGCTAGATATTTATCGTAATCGGAATGCGAACCCCAATTCGATAATTCATAGAAAACCGATTTTTCTTGGTCTTCAAAAATGTCAACGCCCTTGTAACCCTCGAAAGACCGCGTTTCAACGAGAGCGCCGGCCAGCATTGATCTGAATGCTTCTGTTTGGTCACCTTTGACTCGGAACTCGGCTATTGTTTTAATTTCTATCATATGGATGTTCTAATTTCCGCCGCCTATTCCGCAGAGCACAGTTATGAAAGGTATTTTCCATTGACCGTCTTTTTCCCCTTGACTGGCTCCTCCGAGGGTCGCGGGCAATGCTCTATGCTACTGGAACAGTTTCGTCTCTAA
>MDTA01018002.1_pt1 | contig 11782 bp, 10 predicted proteins | sample 811151 | NCBI WGS metagenome assembly MDTA01 (sample SAMN05326648, study PRJNA326480) | marine metagenome | isolation source: seawater | place: Indian Ocean: South | collected 2010 | reverse complement strand
TGGATCTGGTTGATGAGACGAAGATAAATGAACTTGGCCGTGACCCCAACCACCAGGCTCCGGATTCGACACCTCTTTTTGACAGCAGTGGTCTGTATGGCGCTCGGCTGTGACCGACCAGACACTCATTTATCTTCACCTCCTAACCCTGATGACCGCACTCGAGTCGATGCTGGGCAAACACCGGTTATATCCGTCATCATCGAGCCGGGCGAGTCGTGGTTAGCGCCCACCTCAGATGAGGTATACCGCCTGCGGGTTGAAGACGTCAGTTCCGGCGCAATGTCGACCCTGACGGTGGGTTCACCTGGCGAACCTTGGCCCCGTGAAATCACTCTGCCACCTGGTCTCTCCGGCATCTACCGTTTGACCGCCTTCCTGGACCGAGCCGATGACGAGACCTTCAATGATTGCCCCTTTCCTCCTGGCCCCTTCGACCCGGAGACAGCTGACAAAAAAGACAATATCCAGGCAAGCGCTCAAGTTCTTCTTCCGACGACCGAGCCCATCACGCTCCGCTTTAGTCGACGGATATGTGGTCCGGGACAGCAAGAAACGGGTGTAAGCGGGTCCATCGAAGGAATGAATGAAGCGCGGCCCCTATATCTCCTGGCGGAGCAACAGGCGGCCGATCGTTCTGAGACAGCTGAGTTGACCGTCCGTACTCCATTACCTTTAAGTTCTCGAGAAGACGGTAGCCTAGGGTTTACGATTGGAGAGCTGCTCCCGGGTCGCTACACCCTCACCATCTTCAGCGATGAGGACGGTGACCTGACGCCATCCCCATGCGCCGACTCGCCCGGTGGCGCGGACCGATTCGTACACAGGCTTGATGATGTCGAGATCATCTCCGGGACTCGCCGAACTTTAGACCCGGTCACCTACGTCCCGGCGCAATGCGACGAACAGCTCACTGGTGTGTCTGGAACCATCTCACTCGCCGACGGCGTTTTGACCACATCCGACACAGTGAGCCCCCTCGATCTCTCCGTCGGCGCACTAAGAATACGCATGGTCCAACTCGACGGTGACGCTGAACCGATCATCCGAGAGCTGCAGCCTCGCATTACCGGGCGCCCACTTCCGCTACGATTTACGGTCACGGGCGTCCCGACGGGCACCTGGAGTCTAACGGCCTTCTTGGACCGCGATGACGATGGTGCCTTCAAGGCATGCGACGCGGTGCCCGTTGGGTTTGACGCGATCGCTGGAGTCAGCGCCGATGTCCAGGTGGTCGAAGAAGAGATCGTCAACGCGGGTACTATCCAATTGAGCGCTCGCGCTTGTGGCTCCAACGCGCGGAGCGGCGTCCGTGGAGTCGTGAGCGTCGACTCCGAATCCGGCCCAATAGGGTCTGGTCGTCCCGTTCGCCTCTCCATCGAACCCGATACCGGCGGCTCCGAGGCGCTGAACGCCGTCATTTTCCCCAGCCACCAAGCGCTCCTAGGCGCACCGAGTTCGTTTACTCAGGAGCTGGCACCGGGCCAATATACCGGGCGGCTATTCCTCGATACGGACCGTACCGGTCTTTTCAACCCCTGCGGGGACGATGGATACGGCGACCGTCAGGTAAGCGACCCCTTCAACATCGAACTGGAGGCCGGTGCGCTTCTTTCCCTGGGAACTCTTGAGCTGAGATCGGTCCCTTGCCCTGTCCCAGATACCTCCACCATCATCCGCTTGAGCCCTCCGATTCAACTTCCCCTAAATTCACCACCAGACATATCGATACGGATCGATGAGACGGGTGGATGGACCTCGACCAGGCTAGAGGTCCCACGGATAGATGATGACGAATGGGTGATCGGCCCGATCGAGTTAGCACCGGGCAACTTCACCTTTACCGTCTACACCGATGATGACGATGACGGCGAGTTCAGTGCCTGCGGTTCCGATGGTGGTGATCAGTACGGAGCAACATTTCTCGTGGAGCTCGGATCCCTTAATCCAAGCGTCACAATGGAAATCCCTCTCGAGCCTCTCTGCCTTTGAATTACTGCCGGGCGGCCCTGATCGTTGACAGACGGTCCTCAGATCTATATCTTCCGCCGCCATCAAAGTAGCCTTGAGGCAAAATACCCTATGGATACCGCCGAGATCGTATTCCTCGTCGTCTATTGTGCGATCCTCATTGGCCTGTGTTTCTACGGTGCACACCGTTATCACATGGCCTGGATTTACCACCGGCATCGTGATGAGACGCCTCAACTGCCCGTGCTTCCTGATGGCGAGTCATTTCAACCCAAGGTGACGATTCAGCTGCCCATCTTTAACGAGCGCTACGTCATTGAGAGGCTCGTCGAGTACGTATGCGCCATCAAGTATCCGCGACATCTGCTCGAGATCCAGGTCCTGGATGACTCGACCGATGACACGACCGAGATCGCTCGCCGCGTCGTCCAGCGAGCGAGCGCGCAGGGCGTCAACATCAAGTACATCCACCGCACGGATCGAACAGGGTTCAAGGCCGGGGCTCTTGAAGCCGGCATGAAGGTCGCCGAAGGTGAGTTCATTGCCGTTTTCGACGCTGATTTCACCCCCACACCCGACTTCCTCGAGAAGACAATTCCATACTTCTACGACGAAGGCGTGGGCATGGTGCAGGCACGATGGGACCACATTAACCGGGACTTCTCCCTGCTCACGCAGGCCCAGTCGATCTTGCTCGACGGGCACTTCGTAATCGAGCACACAGCGCGAAACCGGTCCGGCCGTTTCTTCAACTTCAACGGCACCGCAGGTGTGTGGCGCAAGACGTGTATCGAAGCGGCGGGCGGCTGGGACCATGACACCCTCACCGAAGACCTCGATCTCTCGTATCGCGCACAGCTCAAGGGATGGCGCTTCATCTTTTTGAATGATCTCCTCGCCCCCGCGGAGGTTCCGGTGGAGATGAACGCGTTCAAGACTCAGCAACATCGCTGGGCCAAGGGATCCATTCAGGTTGGATTGAAGATGCTTCCGACAATCCTGAGAAGCGACCAGCCATTCAAGATCAAGATGGAGGCCTTCATCCATCTCACAAATAATCTGGCCTACGTGTTGATGCTCATCCTCTCGCTGATGATGCCCTTTGCGCTTCGGATCCGGGTAGACCACGGTCTGTATGAGACTCTCTTCCTAGATCTTCCGTTCTTCGTAGGCGCGACCATCTCTGTCTGTACGTTCTATGTGATGAGTCAGCGCGAGGTGGGCGGCAACTGGCTGAGCCGTATCCTATACATCCCCTTTGTTCTTGCCCTCGGTATTGGGCTGGCCGTCAACAACGCCGTCGCAACCCTTGAAGCCCTCTTTGGTCATGAGTCACCGTTTGTACGTACTCCAAAGCTGGCAGTGGAGGGCAAGACGGGCAAGGCCGTGAAGAGCACCAAGTATCGCGGTGGTCGGAATCTCTTGCCGGTGGTCGAGCTCTTCTTCGCGGCCGTATACACTCATACGTTCGTCTACTGCATCGAGACCGGCCTTTGGTTCGCCCTTCCATTTATGTTCCTCTTCCTCATGGGCTTCCTCTATACCGGGTTGATGAGTCTGTTTCAGTGGACCGCACTTCGCCGCCGCCTGAGGGAAGCGCACGCCTGACGGACCTGATGGATGGCTGACTCCCAAACGCCCACGGCCTTCAGCGAGGTGCCCGTCCTCCTGGCCGGGCTGAGCGTCGGCCTGACTCCCCTTCTTTGCTCCGTCTTCGCTCCGCTCGACTATCAGCTTACATTCCTCGTTGGCGGTTATCTGGCAGCGGGCCTACCCTTCCTCTTCATCTGTCTTCGTTGGCGAAGCCTGGGTACAACTGAGGCTACCCTGGTCCGTCTTCTACTCGTGGCCCTGTTGGTTCGCCTACTTTTGCTCTTTGTGCCGCCTATTCTCTCGGAAGATTTGTGGCGCTACATCTGGGACGGACATCATATTTGGGATGGTGTGAGTCCATACGCTCTCGCCCCCAACGCGCAGGGCGAGGACGCCTTCGCCGTCAGGAATCAGCTTGAGCGTGTCCGAGGTCAGATCGGTCACGCTCACATTCCGACGGTCTACCCGCCGACCGCCCAGTTGACCTTTGCCCTCGGTACGGTGTGGGGACCCTCTGTGTGGTGGCTTCGATGCATCATGATCGGAGCCGACGTGATCACTGTTGCCGCGCTTTGGCACTGGGCCGCTCATCTTGGACGCCCTCCCCAAGTCGCGGCGCTTTTTGCCTTCGCGCCTTTAGCGGTGCTGGAGTCCGCTGTCGGGATCCATGTAGACAGCGTCGGGGTTGCCGCGCTGACCTTGGGAGCACTTCTCTTGAGTCGAGGCGCTGAACTTAAGGCGGCGCTGGCTACGGTTTGGGCGATTGGTATCAAATGGATCCCCGCATTACTCATCATCCATTGGGCGCGAACGCGCTGGCGTCATGCCGCCTGGATAGCGAGCCTCTCTGCCATCACCTTTGGGCTCTTCTTCTTGGCCTATCCGCCTGACGGTTCCGGTCTGGGCACGTATGCGCACCGCTGGCGGGCCAATGATGGCGTCTTCGCTCTCATCTATGCTGGCTTTGAGTCGATCTGGCCAAACGATGGGCGCATCGTGCCGGCCTCGTCATCTATCCAAGCGCTGGTCAAATTGCTGGTTGGCGGCGAAGTCCGGCCCGAGGGTGTGTGGCCAGACGCTCTGGCCTTTGCTTGGACAAAGGTCGCTGTCGGCGGTCTCTTTGGGCTCAGTGTCCTCATCGCCACGATCCGCTGCGAGACGTCACATAGCTTTTGGCTATGGACTATGGGGAGCCTCCTGCTGCTCTCGCCGGTCGTTCATCCTTGGTACCTACTGTGGATCATGCCCTGCGCGATCATTAACGTCACGGGCACACGCCCTTATTGGGGATGGGCCTACATCCTCTGGTCCGCGTTAATTTGCCTCGCGTACATTCCACGACAGGCCTACCTAACAGACGGCGTCTGGGCCGTGCCGGCTTGGGTTCCATGGGTACAATACCTTCCGGTCTTCGGGGTCCTCTGTGTAGCGATCTTCGTCCGCGGAGACGACCTACCCGTCGCCACCGAAGCGCGCACCGAGGAGGAACTCGACATTCCCATGCCCACCGAGGATGGGTGATCGCTCGATCCCGAGCACATCGCCGCCGAGTTCACCGACAGCGGCAGCAAGTCGGGCACAGACGCGCTCATGCACCTTCGGATCGCGGACTATACCCCCCTCACCGACCTCATGCCTCTCGGCTTCGAATTGGGGCTTAATGAGCAATAACGCTATGGCAGACTCAGCCAGAAGCGGTAACACCGGCGGAAGCAAGCGTGTGAGCGTATTGAATGAGATATCCGCGACGAGAATCTCAATAGGCTCCGGCACTTCGGCGCTCGTAAGCTTGCCTGCGTGAGTACGTTCAAGATTTACGACGCGCTCATGCTGACGCAGAGACCAATCCAGCAAGCCGTACCCCACATCGACCGCATAGACCCGCGCGGCGCCTTCCTGGATCAAGCAGTCGGTGAAACCTCCGGTGCTTGCCCCAAGATCTAGCCCCACCCGATTCGTAACGTCTACTTGGAAGAACTCGAGGGCGCGCTCTAATTTGAGGCCTCCTCGGCTCACAAAGCGATGAGTCTTGCGACCTCTTACTCGAATCGCGATCTGCGGATCGAAGCGGGTGCCGGCCTTGTCGACCCGATGCTCACCGACGATGACCTCGCCGGCCATAATTCGAGCGCGCGCTTCGGCTAGGCTCTCGACCAACTCACGGTCGACGAGCAGCTCATCAAGCCGCTTCTTCGCCATCAAACGGTCCGCTCACGGATCTCATCCACCAGAGCAACGAGATGGCGAGCTGCGGGTCCGAGATGCGCGATCGCCGCCCGCGCAGACTCCGCTGTCGCGTCACGGTGCTGAAGAACCGCGCTCATGGGCAGGTGGTGCAATAGGTTGTTGCCTCCGGACGCGAGATCTTCGTCCTTATCGAGGATGTCATCGGTGATCTGAAAGAGGAGGCCCAGCGCCGCGCCATACGTCGCGACCGCGTTCACGTCATGCTCGGACGCCTCACTCGCGAGGGCACCCCCTTCAGCCGCAGCCTTGATCAAGGCTCCAGTCTTGAGTCGCTGCATAACCTCAACGTCCTCAAGCGTCTCCAATTGACCACCAATGTCGTCAATCTGACCACCAACCATCCCCGCACCACCAGACGCTCGGTCGAGGGTCTTGATGAGGGCTAAAGTCCCATCAGCCGACCAGGGACCCTCCGCCACAACCCCAAAAGCTCTCGTCAGTAGGGCGTCACCCGCGAGCACAGCGTTCGCCTCACCAAAGACGATGTGGCAGGTTGGGCGGCCTCGCCGCACATCATCATCATCCATACAGGGCAGATCGTCATGCACCAGGCTGTAGGTGTGGATCATCTCGACCGCCATGGCCCATGGCATGACCGCGTCCCGGCTGGCTCCGAGCGCGTCCCCCACCATCAGGGCGAGCACAGCTCGAACTCGCTTTCCGCCACCAAATAGTACGTGCTCCACAGCGTCCTTGAGGGTCTCTGGCCAAGGCCACGCCTCAAACTCGATACGTAGAGCCTCGTCAAAAGACTCGCGCGTCGCACCCATCTGCTCACGAAGTGCGCTCACTCGGCCTCTCCGTCTGCGGCGAGATTCTTCTGCAACTCTTCGATGCGGTTCTCTGCACCTTCAAGAAGTTGATTGCCCGTGCGCGCAAGTCCCACGCCTTCTTCATAGACCTTAAGGGCCTCGTCGAGGGACAACCCCCCAGATTCCAATCTTTGGACCAGGTGGTCCAAGCGCTCAATGATATCCTCAAACCGCTGTTCAGTCTGTTCCGTCATGTCTCTGTCTCCGAAGATACCGTCCCGATGTCGTGAGTGTCTTGCACGCCTGTGACCTCCGCTGTCACCGTGCCTTCATAGAGCAAGATGGAGAGGGTGTCCCCTGTCTGGACATCTCCATAGCTCCGAATTAATCGATCGTCGTGGCGCACGATGCTGAAGCCACGCTCCAGGCTTGCGAGGGGCGAGAGTGCCTGCAAACGGCCCACAAGCGCGCGAAAGTCCGCACGCGCACCGGCAGCGAGCGCCTGAGTCGCTGGCGTGATCCGAGCCTCCAAGGCGGTTAAACGTTGCCGGGCGGTGGCAACTCGTCCCGAGGGGCTTTGCTCCCGCAGTCGGTTTCCGAGACGCCGAAGCCTCTCTTGATGTCGAACCACCAACTCGTCGCCCGTACGTAACAATCGGGCGATAGACCGCTCCAGGTGAACCCGCTTCGGGCTCCAGTCGATTCCGGCAGCGAGCCGAACTGAGAGCATCCTTAGATGGTCGCTATGCCGACTGAGCCGATGGTCCATAAGCCGCGTCATGCGTTCGACCATCGTGTCGAGGGTGTACAGCAGGTCATTGCGTACAGGAACAGCGAGCTCTGCTGCGGCTGAAGGGGTCGGCGCCCGACGGTCAGCCACGAGATCTGAGAGAGATGTGTCGGTCTCATGACCCACCGCGCTGATCACTGGAATTGGACAGGCCGCGATCGCCCGGACCACGGCCTCGTCATTGAACGCCCAAAGGTCTTCGACGCTACCACCACCCCGCCCAACGATAATCACGTCGATATCGCTGCGTGCCCCCAAAACTCGCAATCCCTGGGTGACCTCCGGAACGGCGTTTGGTCCTTGGACCGCCGCTGGGTATAAGACGATCGGGATCTGCGGCGAACGCCTGAAGATCACTGATTCGATATCTCGTCGCGCGGCGCCTGTCGCGCTCGTAATCACGCCGACTTTACGCGGAAGGGTTGGGATCGAGCGCTTACGCTCCGGGTCGAAGAGTCCTTCAGCAGCGAGAGCCTTCTTCAAAGCCTCCAGGGCTGCCTGTCGGGCGCCCAGGCCGGCAGGCTCAATCGCGTCGACGATTAACTTGTAGCTGCCTTGAGGCGCATACACGTTCAATTGCCCGCGCACCACGACCTGCTCACCAGGTTCGGGTCGATAGGCCAAGCGAGGAACAGAGGAGCGCCAAATGACCCCATCGATCCGCGCGTCTTCATCCTTCAATGTCAGGTAGACGTGCCCACTGCGGTGCACGTTGAGGTGGCTCAACTCCCCCTCAACCCACACCCGCACGAAGGTGCCTTCGAGAAGGTCTTTGATCTCCTCGGTCAGCTCGCTGACGGTCAATGCGTTTGAAGAATGTGAGCCGGGCTGCATGGCAGCCCGTGTAACATGAACGAGTCGCGGCGACTACAGGTCGCGCGTGGGGGGTCAGTCTTTAATGTAGAGACCGAGGATGAGGATGCCCCCATCATGCTTGAGGCCAGCCTGGTAGAACATCTTCCGCGGCTTGACGCTCAAGTCGATGTTGACCTTGCTCTTGGGCACGGACAGACGAAGCTTGTGCTGCTTCTTCTTCGTCCCCTTATAGGTGATCAGAGCGCTGCGGTTCTTGGGCAGCTTCAGCTTTGACGCCTTGCCCTTCTCAAGCTGAAGCACCTCTTTTGACACAAGGGTAAACCCCTTGTACTGCCCAAAGGTCTTCTGCAAAGACTTCTGAATTTTCTTTAAACCTGGATGTGGCTTGCCGGGCTTCTTGGTGGCGTGAATCACGACAGGCTTCAGTTTGACTGGTCCCGCCGCGTGGGCAACACCCAACGCACCAAGGGTAAAGAGCCCCATTGCAAGTACACTTAGGAATCCAAAGCGCCAACGTCGCATTAGATCGGATCCTCCCCTTCAATTGGTGCCTGGTCTTCTTCCTCGCTATCGAGCAACCAAATCACCGTGGATTCGCCTTCCTGGGTCGGCATGCTCACCAGGACGGTCTTGTTCCCTTCATTACTGATCGCATCAACGACGACGGGACTCCCGTCGACGCCTGCGTCCCCTCTAGAATCTTCAGCTCCCACAACCCAGAAACCTACGGCGGCCGCCGCCGCGGCGCCAACCATGGCAGGCATCCAATTGTCGGAGAACCAATTTCTCACTTGCTCAAAGAGACCTGGTGTCTCCTCGACCACCGGCGCCCGCTCAACCGCGGGGGTCGGCGCGGCCTCTTCACCGAGGCGACCTTCAATACCGGCGTAGAAGTCGGTGAAGTCGACCGCGTCTACTTCGTTACTGATGTGGCTGCGGAGCATGGTTCCAATCTCTGTCAGGTCGTTGCGGGACTCAGCGAGCTCGGGATCCTCAGCAAGGAACGCATCAAGCTCGGTCTGCTCTTCGGGCGACAGGTCGCCGTCGAGAAACCGGTGCAACAACTCTTCACTCCGTCGCATGTCTTGCACTTGATCACTCATTGTTGACTCTTCCTAACACCCGCACCCGCACGCTCCGACAGGGTATTCCCCGAGGCCTCCAGATAAGGCTTTAACGCCTTCTGAAGGTTCTTTCGTGCATGATGCAAGCGGCTCATGACTGTACCGAGATGGCAACCCACCGCCTCGGCGATATCCTCGTAACTGAGCCCTTCAACCTCCCGCAGAAGAATAATCGTTCTGTGGTTCTCGCTGAGCTTCGCTAGCGCATCGTTAAGTACTCGACTCAGCTCAGCGTTCTCTAGTGAAGCACCCGGATGCATCGGCTTGGTGTTCCCCACCAGGGGCACCGAACCGAATGACTCGTCGCGACGCTTATACGTGTCGTCGTACTCGACGGAGCGCATGCGCCCCCTCTTGCGACAACGATCGATACAGACGTTGACGACGATGCGGTAGAACCAGGTGTAAAATGAACTGTCACCCTTAAAAGACCCAATATTGCGAAACACCTTCACGAAGGCGTCTTGTGCGGCGTCGAGCGCATCGTCTCGATTTCGCAGCATTCCGTACGCAATGCTGTAGGCCCGTCTTTGGTAACGCTCGACTAACATCTGGAAAGCGCTCCGGTCGCCGCTTCTGCAGCGCTCGACGATCTCTGCTTCCGTTGGCTCAATCAACTCTTTGGTCATCGACGCCGTCCCAGATGATTCATTCAAGTAGATCGCACAATCGTGAAAAAAAATATCGACGTCGACTCTGACGCCGCGTATCCCCTTCGAGTCGAATGCACGAAATAAAAAACGTTATAGACGTGAATCGCATCATTCGACCGCGCCCGCAAGAAAGATAAAGGGAACGAAATCGGGTCGCACGTGTGTTAACGGATGACTGATGGCTAAATCTTCCCCATTCGAAACAATAAATGCGTCCGTCGCTCGACTCAGACGGCGCTTACGCACCCGCGCGCTGGTGGTTGCATTGGGCTGGATTGTCGGCGCGGTGACTGGTCTCTCAGTCCTCACGCTGATGTGGATGCCTACTCTCCTCCCAAGCAGCTGGCTGCGAGGTCTCCTCGCCGTTGTGCCGCTGGCGGTCGCCTTGGTGCTCGCCCATCGGGTTTGGTGGCGCACCTGGCGGGACACCCGCACGGACCGTGCGGTCGCAGAGCACTGGGAAAGAGAAGACCCCACACTCGGAGACGGTCTCATCGCCAGCGTTCAATTCGCTGATGAGTGGGATGGAGATTTCCGAGGGTCGCGCGAAGCCGCCGAGCAGTTGGCGACTTGGGTCGATGAGCGCGTGGCGCAGCAAAGCGTCGCTGAGCTCGCGCCGATGGCGGTCGCTCGTGCACCGTGGCTAACGGCCGCTGTGGTCCTCTTGCTGTGTACCGTCGCGGTCTGGATCTGGCCTGACCGACTTCAAAATGGCTGGGGCATCTTCGTATCCGGCGCTCAGAGCCACACGGCCATCGACACCCGCCCACTGGTCGGGGACGTTACCCTGATGGTGGACTCACCTGCGTATTCTGGTATCGAGCGGCGCCTGATCCCAAACTCGACCGGGCGAATTAAGGTGCTCAAAGGCTCGCAGGTGACAGTCACAGCGACCACCGTCGACAGGGCCAGCAAGGCGTTCCTCATGGTCGATGACCGCGAAGTCGCAGCGACGTTGGAAGAGGGGCGCAAACTCAAGGCGACCTTCAAGGTAGATGGCGCCCTCGATTGGCGCTTTGGCTTACGCTTTGGCGAGGCGGAGCGACGGCTGGAGGCTAAGGGGCGCCGCATTGGCCTCAAGGCTGACAAGCCACCGGTGGTGACCCTCGATGACCCCAAGACTGACCAGACCCTTGAGCACATCATCCCATTCCCTGTGCAATTTGAGATCCGGGATGACTACGGCATTACGTCAGCGAATGTCGTCATCGCGTTGGCCAGCGACATGGAGCGGCCGGTCAAGATTCCGCAAGGCGGGATCAAGGGCCAAAAATTCCAAGGCGCCGACGAGATTGACCTGCTGCTCATCGACGCGCAGGCAGGCGACCGCGTCGCGGTGTTCGTCGAAGCGTATGACAATAACGGCGTCGACGGACCCCAACGGGGCGTCTCTCCTACGCGTTTTCTGACCATCCGATCTCCCGAAGCCGACCATTACGCCCTGACGGATTCTCTCCACGGGCTAATCGAGCTGATGATTGGCGTACTGGCGAATCGCCTTGAGGTCGACATTATCGAGAGCAAGCAAGATGGTCTGGTGCGCCGGCTCAATGAGCTGCGGCAACAAACCCAGGAGGCCATGACCCAGGTCAAGAGCGTGGTCGATAAGCTACAAGCGGACTCGCTCACACCTGACGACATCAAGAAGGGTGCCCTCGTCCGTGTGACGGACCTCGACGGGCCCATGGCAGATGAAAACCGCTTCCTCGACGGTTTGGTCGGCCTGGTGGGCCCCTTGAATACGATGAAGATCAGCCTGGCGACCAAGCATAATGAGGCGATCATCGCGGGCGTCGAGAAGCTCATTATTTATTTCGAAGCGATCGTCTCGCGCAT